>Ga0065711_1010234_pt1 | contig 12828 bp, 14 predicted proteins | sample Hoacrofraction12_FD_59098 | JGI IMG/M metagenome (GOLD analysis project Ga0065711, IMG submission 59098) | Hoatzin crop microbial communities from Cojedes, Venezuela - Epithelial fraction 12 v2 (version 2) | ecosystem: Host-associated > Birds > Digestive system > Esophagus > Crop | place...
CCACTGGAAAGAGCCTGGCCCCGTCCTCCTGACCCCCACCCTGCAGATATTTAGAGGCATTTCTAAGGTCCCCTCTCAGCCTTCTCTTCTTCAGGCTGAACAAGCCCAGCTCCCTCAGCCTCTCCTCATAGCAGAGATGCTCGAGTCCCCTCCTCATCCTCGTAGCCCTGCGCTGGACTCTCTCCAGGTCCCGGGTGCGGGCTGCGACCCGAATTCCCCCAGACGTGAGGCACCTACTGCCAGAAGCATCCGAGAGCCCTGGTCCTGCCGGGGGGCAGGGAGCCCGGCTTCCAGCCCGGAGCAGCACCGGGACGGTCAGACCAGCCCACGAGATGCCTGCAAGGCCAGCGAGATTGGGGCTGTACCACTGGTTTGGGCCAAAAAACTGGGAAATGGAGTGCGTGTTGAGCCCGCTGCTGCTCCTCGGCGCTGGGAGCGAGGGCTTCGTCGCAGCGGGAGAGCAGCCATGCTCGGCTGGTGATGATCTTTGATTGCATTTCGGGGATCAATGGAAAATATTTTATTATGCCTTTTGCCTCTATTTGAAATCAATCTAGAAATGGATAAAATAAAAAGGCTATCTTCCAAGCTGACAGGTTTATTTCTGTGGCTGGAAGAAGAAGTCATTCTGTGCTGGCTATAAATATTAGACAGGACACGTTGGGGATTTATGTAAGCTGAATTCCCACCCTCCCCCTTGCTCCGTTCAGGGTGGAGTGATGCCTGTACATGGATGTAGCACTGAAATCAGGCAGCTTTTTCACAACGTGGCTTTAGATAAGTGTAAAAATCCGTACAGCGTGTCTCCCGTGCCTTGCCGAGGAGCTGAGCTCCAGCAGCTGTCAGCTGCCGCCCGCAGCGGCGTGGGTCCTGCCTGCTCTCTCCGGCCACGCGTCTGGGCCAGACCCGGCGTCTGCAACGCCGGCAGCGTGGGGCTTGGCCACGGGGATGAAACCTGCCGCGTTCCCAGGAGCCGCGTGGCTGCCTGCGGCGGCTCGGGACGCGTGCGTGGGCACAGCCGCCAGACCTTGGGTTTGGGCTTCAGCGCCTACAAACCCAACGACGATGTCCAGCCCTGAAGTGTTTCTTTGATCCGTGTGAAAGCTCCCCGAGAGGAGGATGTGCTGTGTGTTCTGCTGACCAGGCCGTGTTCCGGTGCATCCACACAGAAAGTCTGCAGGAATAAAAGCGAACTTCACGAAGCTGGGCATGAAACGCTACGGACAGATGAACTTTTGAAATTTTCCATCCAAATATTCTTGCCTTATTGCATTACAGTGAGGATTATTTCTTGCCAATATACGTACTAAAAATGTATTTGTAGTTTCTATCCCAATAACTGGAAGCATTTCACAAGGTTTAGTTTTTAAATCTTCGGTGGGGCTGCTCTTGTTTGATTTTTTTTGTTTTCCAAGAGACAGCGCATCTCTTTGTGGCAAGAAGGCGGCTCGTGCTGTCAGACGCTTCACGGGAGCTGCCTCGCGTGTCTGCACCGAGGGCCTGGAAGCTAATAGGCAGTGACAGCTGTATTCTCCCTGCACTGTGAAGCTTTCGCTGTGTGTTGGGAGTTGATAGAATCTGCAGGTGAGCAGCTTATTAGCAGGTAAACCCTGCTATGTTCTGAGTTACTGCACTGATAACCTTCAGCGCTGCAGGCTTGCCCGGTAATCTTGCTCATGGTTTGCTGTATCTGGGTGCTGAGGGGGAGGACCAGCGACAACGGGGCCTCGAGAAGCCCCCGCCTCTTTGTTTTGTGACTTTAGCTTCCAGGCTTAGTGGAGCTGGCAACTTCAATTCTGGGAATTTATTTTCTATTCTGATGTTAATATGATGGCTCTCAGGAGGGCGTTTGGCTGATGCTGACGTGTGGAACCTCTAACGCGTACTTTTGCAAGACTCCAAAGCTGTGCTTGATTGCATGGCCTGGAGCAGCGACCAGCTCATCCCCAAAAAACTGGAGCTGTGACAGGTCTTGGTCGAATTCCTGGCCGTGGGAAGCGTCCGCCCGTCTGGAGATAACCGTGCTGTTCGTTTCGGGACGGCTCCGAACCTCGCTGCTGCGCTGCTGCTCTGGAGAGGGGTCTCTGCCAGGCTGCGAGCCCCCGGGCCGTGCGGTGCCCGCTCTGAGCAGCCCCAGGAGCGGAGACCCCAGGCTGGGACCAGGCGTGGGCTGCGGAGGGGAGCGCAGGGACGGGCACCAGAAGGTCCCTGTTTGGCCCCGTCGTGGGACGCGGAGCCTGCGCCTGCCCGGGCGACGGGCACATCCCCGGCGGTTTGCGCCCGCCTGCTGCTCTCGGGAGCCAGGTGCTCGGAGAGAAGAAAAAATGTGGAGAATTGCCTCGGGATGGGAGCCGTGCAGCACTCGGGGAGTGGCAAGGGACAAGAGCTGGGGGTTTTTGTAGAGAGCAGCTGCCGAGCTGCGCGTCTGCCAGTCTGCTTGCTGTGCTTGGGTCCTCATGCTCCATCTCTTACTGGGTTTCTGTTGGTATCTGAGCTGGGCTCTGTGCTTTCTGGCGCGGGGACCCTCACCCTTTCTTTGGAGCGGGTGTTTTCCATTTGGATTTCTGTGCCTGAAAGCAGGGATTTCTAAAAAGCTGTTCCAGGAGGGGCACGATGCGGACGGCGTTGTGCTGGGAGCGCGACCGAGGGCGGCTGGGGCAGGCTCTCCGCAGTGCTCCGATTGAAAAACCCCTTCGTGGGCTGCGGGAAGAGGCCTCTCGGGCTGCTCTTGGGAAGGCTTCATTTTCGGTACCCTCCTGGTGAACTGGTTTGCGCTGTGTTTGCGTGCTTGGTTTGGGGGGGATTTTGTTTTCAGAGGCAGCGTTCGCTGGGGCTGCTGCTGCAGCGCGTGTCACCGCGGCAGCCCGGGAGAGGTGCGGGAGGGGAAGGTGCCTCCGAGGCCTCCGAGCAGGTTCGAGTGCGGAGTTAGAAACCACGGTGAGCTCACGGTCACGGCCAGGAGGTGCGTGTGGCAGCAGAAGCTTGACAAGTCCAGGCTAGCAGCGTGCTGTAGGTGAAGACACAGCCTTACAAAATGCGAGAGGTACCATGGTGCGGCAGGGCGGGCTCAGAGGCTGGGGGANCNGCGTTCGGTGTGGCTGTNGCTGGAGTTAAATCAGCTCACACGTTACCCATGGGACTTTTTGNAGAGGCTTGGGGATAAGGAGTGTCTCATTNGGTGCTGTAAGAACATGCAAGAGCTGCCAAAGGAAGGTGCCGTTGGGGGCTGATGGATGATGTTCACGTTGCTTTCCTCACACCTCCTCTCTGGCAGAGGAAGGAGCTGGGAAACGCTGAAGTTTACACGTATTTGTCTTTAATATTTTATTATATTTAGTCTGACGTTTATTAAAAATGTAAATCTGTTTCCTTAGCAAATGAAAGCTAAATGCCAGGAAAAATTGTCCCAGCACTTGAAGTATGCGTTCTCCATGGGGAAAGCAGGAGAGCGCTGAGGGGCCGGGAGGTGCTGGCTTCTGCGCCTCTGCGGAGAGAAGAGAGCCCGGGCAGCATCGGTTGTGTGGCGGCTCGGATAGGAGGGGGAGGTCGCCAGCCGTTAGAGCAAAGTCGTTGCGTGCAGCTCAGAGGGCCGCGAGACGCGTGTGAGAGGTGGTAATCGAGCACATAGTGTGGCTGCCGCGGTGACCCCGTACCCACCTGTTATTAGCTATTGCTATTATTATTGTATTAAATCATCACTCGCAGCACGGGAAGTTACAGGACCTTTGTTTTGATTGCGAAGAAAATGAAAGAAGGCGTTTGGCGTGTCTCCCTGCTGCAGAGACGGCAGCGCAGCCGGCCGGCTGCTCCACCACTGCCCGGGAGCGATGGGTGCCGAGCGAGCCCGGCCGGGTCTGCCGCTCCCGGGAGCGATGGGTGCCGAGCGAGCCCGGCCGGGTCTGCCGCTCCCAGGAGCGATGGGTGCCAAGCGAGCCCAGCCGGGTCTGCCGCTCCCGGGAGCGATGGGTGCCGAGTGACCCTGGCCGGCTGCTCCGCTGCTGCCCGGGAGCGATGGGTGCCGAGCGACCCCGGCCGGGTCTGCTGCTTCCGGGAGCTTCCCGCGCCCCGCGCTTTCCTGCCCCGCAGTGCCGTGACGGCCGGGACTCCAGAGCTTCTGCTTTCTTCTCTCCTCTGCTTTGCTGGGCGCAGAGCTTGCCGGTGCTCGTGGGCTCCTGCCCTGCCTGAAGCAGGGGTGGTCGTTAGCTGCCTTCGGGGGCAAGAGGGACAAACGCCGCTGGGTTGTAGGGATAGCCAGCCTTGTCCCGTTGCGGCGGGGAGCCCGGCTGCTGCGCGGCAGAGGGCCGGTGGCCGGGAGCACCCCAGTGCCCCAGGTCCCGCCTGCCTCGGGCGAGCGGCACGCCGGCGTGGGTCTGACGGGCACATCGGGGCGGGACGGAGCAGCCCTGGGGGTTCCCGGGCACGGGTGCCTGCGTTCGGCATTCAGCCGGCAGCAGTTTGCGAGAGCTCTGCAGAGGGCGAGAAGCCCTCTCCTTGGGCAGGAGCGAGGAGAAGCCTCTAAGCAGTCCGGACGCGGTGAAAACGTCCCGCTGCCGGGGCGGGAGGGAGGGATGGCCGCGCAGGTAAAGCCGCGGGGTCTTTGGGAAGACGCTGCCGTGTGCGTGCCTGAGCCTGAGAGAAGGCACAGCGCTGCGGGTAGGCAGGGGACAGCAGCGAGGAATTGTCCTCGCGTCGCATTCCTCTCCTGCGATGGAGGGCTCTGCCAGCCTGCTGTGCCACGCGATACCCCCGCCTCGCCACTGACCACGCTCAGATGCGTTTTGCACCTTTTTCTTTTCTGCCATCGCTGCACCGAGACAAGCGCGCGGCGAGGCCGGCCGGGCGGCTGCGGCCGCGTCCCGCGCGCTGCTTTCTCCACCCACCGTCCGCTCTTTTCTTCCCCTCTCATAGTGTGGCCGCAATGCTGAAAACTTCGACCGGTTTTTCACTCGCCATCCACCCGTCTTAACACCTCCCGACCAGGAAGTCATCAGGAACATTGACCAGTCAGAATTCGAAGGATTTTCCTTTGTTAACTCTGAGTTTTTTAAAGCTGGAGTCAAGAGCTACGTAGCTGTGTAGATCTCATTCCTGCATCTCCATCACCCAGTCCCAGCTGCTGTCGTGGTGACGTTTTCCATTGCAAAACTTGCGTTCATGGTTTTTCTTTCGTACTGCTGCTAGAGTGACCATATTTCGAAGCCAGCAGTGTCTTCACGTGATTTGGGGCGTGCCTGAAGGGTGGGCGATGTGCAGCAAGTGCTGCCCGTGTGCGGTTGTGACATTTGATTTGTAGAAAGCAGCAACCGCACATTGGCTACAGGTAGAATGGAGCGGCGTGGGCCGTGACAATCAGGAGAAATCGCTCAAGCATGTGCTTGGATTCCTGCTCTTCCCTTTTCCTAGTCTTTTAATATAATCATGGAAATTTAATACTTAGCCTTCTTAGCCTTAGTGGCAAGGAAGCGTTTTTAACGAAGCCTTTCCCGCGGTGCTGCCGGCCGAGCCCCGAGCCCCGAGCCGACCCGAGCCGGCGCTCCGGGGAGCTGAAATTCCGATGCCGGCATCATTTGCAGCTCAGTCCTGGCGTTTGCCGCAGCCCCCGCCGCAGCCCCTGCCGCCGCGGACGCGGCCCGGGGCAGGCGTGGTTCTCTGCGCCGCGCCGTCGGCAGCAGGGAGGAGCGGTCAGGGAAGCCAGGTCTGCTGTTGGCAAAGATTTCTCCTGATTTTTTTAAATCAAAAGCAACATACCCAGTTGTAAACGGGAAATTTGAGAGCTGTGGCAGATGCTTTCGAATCCATGGTCACCCTAGTAAATAGCACACAGCATCGGTCCTCGTAGCAAAACTTTTTCTTCTTTTTAAAATGCCAAAGCAATGGATGGAGTTTGTTACCTGCGCTTTAAATGTGTCAAAAATTGGTATTAACACAGATGGGATGCTATTTAACTTTGAACAGTGTTGTGAATCCTGATACGAAGCTTGTAAAGAAACTTGTTTCAGTTAGCAGTCCTACTTCTGAAAATGCCGTAGATATTTAAGTGGTCTGGGTTTTGTTTCTGACGTCAAAGGAAAAGTTTCAGGAAGGGTGAATTTCTCTTGAAACAATGACAATCGTGCAGCTGCCTTTTATACTCCTCCGCGGGTGTTCGTGGGCTGTCGCTGTATCGATCTGCTTTAAGTTGTAACGTGCCAATTTTTTTTTTTCCAATATTGATTATAAAATAAAAAGTGAGGAATAATGTCAAAGAACCCTGCATGTGTTTGGCGATAACGAGCTTCTACAGTTCTGGGCTCAGAGATCCCAGGAGCGCCGAGGGCTGGGAGCTGCCCCGGCCGCTCCGGGGTGCCGGCTTGGGGCGCAGCGGGTCCCGGAGCTGCCCGGGAGAGCGCGGGCAGCAGCACTGGCAGCAACACCGGCAGCAGCGCCAGCGGCAGCACCGGCAGCAGCACCGGCAGCAGCGCCGGCAGCAGCACCGGCAGCAGCCCGCAGCCCAACGCAGCCTCCCGCGCGGCCGGTGGAGCCGTGGCACGTCCGTCCTCGGCAGCATTTGTCCCCAGAGCGGGGTGCAATGTGCTGGAAGTGTCTGCCAAGCGGAGAGTCAGCGCCTGCGTGTCCTCGGCACCGGCGCGTGCCGCGCAGCCGGCGACCCTGCTCCCTCGTCGCGTGGACAGGGAAAGGAGTTCCTCGCTGATGTCCCTCGGAGGAAGGATGGTTCGGGGCGTCAGGATGGCCCTGCCTGGGCGAGTCGAGCTCTGCTGCTTGGGGATCTCCTGAACGCTGGTCACAGACGGCTGCAGCGCGCGCCGGACTCCGGGGACCGCGGCGGCACGGCTGCCGGCGAGGCAGTGCCGTGTCGGTGGCTCGTCCCGCCGCCCTGCCCGTGCGCTCTCGCAGCGGCAGTTGTTCAAAGCGCTTGGCAGGCTCTGCTGAAGAGGGACTGCAGGTTCCTGCTGACCTCCCTTCTCCCGAGCGTGTGGATTCCCCCGCTCTCCTTGGAAATGCGCTGCCGCTGGATCGCTCGGTTCCGAACACTGCGGGGCTCTTCTGAAGGCACCGAACGGCAGCACCGACGGCGCCGGCAGCTCTGCCGCGGGGCAGGGGCTCGGCAGCAGCCAGGAAGGACGGCCGGGCATGCGTGAGCCCGGGTGCCTCGGCCATGCCGTCCCTGCCGTGCTCCTCCTCGCCTCCCGGAGTCAGTCAGCCCCTTGCTGGAGGCCTTTTCAGCCTGGCGTTCCCCTGCCTGCCCCCCTCTCTGTTCTCCAGATCCACGTCGCCGTTCCCGGCCGGCTCCCAGGCTATTCGTCAGCTTTGACAGAGGCCAAGTTGCCACCAATTTCAGACAAAATCCAAGGTAAGAACGCAACAAACCCTGCTTCTCCGGGCGGAGGGCTGCGCTGCCCAGCCCCTGGAGGGGAGCGGGAGGGGGCGGCTGCCGGAGGACGCTGCGCAAGGGTGGGGGGCAGCCCCGAGCCCCCTCCCAGGCACAGCGCAGCCTTTGCCAGAGCTTTCTGCTGCTGAAAAGCAGCAGGAGGTTTTGCTCACCCGAGGGCTCCCAGGCTGAGCACTCGCTCTTTCTGGTGCCGTCAGCAGAGACCACTCCGGCGGGCTGGGGACCGTGGTGGCAATTTGCACCGGCAGCAGATGTGGACATTTCATTCCTCTTTGCAGCATCCCACAGCGTTCCTGCTCGGGCCACGCTCCTGGCTCGGGAGGACGGTGTTGTCTTGGCACACCTTGGTTCGGGTGGATGTGGCCCTTGGGAACCGTTTGGTCGGCTCAGGATCCCTCCGGGAGCGGGGCAGGAGCCGGGTGCCACCATCAGCTCCTTCCTTCTGCACGTGCTGGGGCTGCAAGAGAAGAGCCCTGGTGCGACGGCTGCGAAACGGCCTCTCCCAGCCAAGGGCAGTGCCTCTGCTCCTCCGCGGCTCCACGCCGGCCCCCTCGGCCTGGGGGACGCTGCCTTCCATCGAGGTGGGCTTACACTTTGCCTTTCCACCGCTTCACCCCTTGCCTGGCAGAGCTCTGCACCTGAAGTCGGCTCCTTCACCCCGTCTGCCCTTCCCCACTCCTGCTCTGAGCCCCCAGATCCGCTGCTTCTTCCGTCTCTGCCGGGGCGAGGAGCCCTGCGGGGACGCTGGCAGCTCCCGAGTGTCACCCGTCCGAAGGCGACGGCAGAGACCCGGCTCCGGGAGCGGGCTGGGACCTGCGGGCACAGCAGATTGGGATGCCGGTGCCCTGAGCACTGTGCTTGGTGGCACAGCCACGTCCTGGCTCTTCTCCTGCTTCTCTTTCCTTGCTCCGTGAGCTCCAGCCCCGTTTCCCCTCCCGCCTCGGCTCCTCTCGGCTGCCCTCGGCTCTCTTTCCCCTCTGGTCCTTCTCTCGGGGCTGAAGCCGTCCCGACGGGATCCCTCCGGCGAGCGGAGTCTCCGAGCGGCCGTGGGGGTCCTGGGCTGCTGCTGGCCTCGGGGCTCATCCCCGGAGGTCGACCCGGCGGCAGATGGGATGTGATGCTCCTGGCCTGGCCGCGCTGGCAGGAGGAGGCGGGGGGACGCGGCTCTTGGCCGTGTTCCGGCCGCGCTCCTGCTCGAGGTGGGAAAGTGCCGATGGCTCTGGGCGGCAGCAGCCGGCGGTGCCACCACGCGCTGCGGGGACGAGAGGGGCTGCGGTGAGGACACAGCGCATCGCCCGCCGGGTGCTGCAGCAGCGCAGAGCCGCGGGCAGGAGGGGAGCGGGGCCGGGGGGCTGCCAACGCAGGCCCCGGTTGGGAATGGCCCGTCGAAGCAGAGCGTGGGCGAGCTCCTGGCGCTGCGGGGGCTTTGGGTCAAAGGCAGAGTCTGAAAAAAAGGACGTTCTGCAAGCTTCTGCAAGGCACCAGAGTTGTGACGGGGTCCTGCCGGTGTCACGCAGGGGAAGGTCACCCCCAGCCCGGGGTCGGGGCGCGGGGTGGCTGCGCCTGCCAGCACGGCCAGAACCCGTGGTGAAGGCGCAGTGGCCAGGACCCCCGGCAGCACCCCAGCCCTGCGCACGTCCCTGTGCGGGGCACTGGGAGCGCTGGGAGGGGGCTGCACGTGACTGCGCTCCCCCCTCGCCTCAGCTCCTCCCCAGGGACACGGCCCAGAGATGGGGACGGTCTGGTGTCGCTGGGTGCTGTGCCGCAGAGCGGAGCAGGGCGTCCGTCCGCGCGCTGGCTGCGCTGGTGGAGGATCCCGGGGGCCTGGGTTGTGTCTCCGGCCCCGTCACCTCCCGCGGCCAGGACACCCCTGAGCTGGGCGGTCTCGGGCGCGCGCCCGTTCGTAGCGGTGGCCCGAGCGTCCCCGCCACGGGCTCTGCAGTGCCGATAGCGGGTCACCAGCGCGCATCACCACTAACTTTGTTTTTTTCTTTTTTGGGCTGGATCTAGCTGCAACGTTGTGAAATGAAAATGCTAAAAGGTTGCGTATGTGGAGTTTTCATTCTCTGAGGTTTTGAGCTGCTGCGGATCTTCTGTACACAACCCTGGAGCAAATCACATCCTCAAATCAATCAAACACCGTGTTGGGTAATGCCATATCGTAGCAGAATTTTAAAAAATCAAGCTTAAAGCCAAAGGTGCTCTTACAGCTGGTTATTCGGTGCAGATTCTGAAATCGCAGTGACTGTTTGCTTCCATTTTGAGGCATGTTGCTTCCTCCAGGCTCCTTCCTCCCGCGTCTCGCGCGTCTCTGTTTGCAGTGACGGTTCTGCCTGCCGAGAAGCCGCTCCGCTGCTCTCTCCCGCAGCCGCCCCGAGCGGAGGGACCCCGCCGCCCCGTCCTGCCCCTTGCCTCTCTGCTTGTGTGTCTCGGGCGCGTTCAGCCGGCGTCCGTCTGTTCCTGCCCGCGGTCTGGGGCCGTGTTCCTCGGCGGCGGTGGCTGCAGGAACCGGTGCGGAGCTCCCGAGTGCCGGGTGCGAGGCCGGGGCGCGGCACAGCTCTCCGGCCACGCGCCCTTGGCGCTGCCGCCGCTCGCGCTCCCCGCTGCGCCGCGGTTAACGCTGTGCTTTCCGTTTTAACAGAAGGACAAGCGAGACACCTCCAACTTCGACAAAGAGTTCACCCGGCAGCCGGTGGAGCTCACGCCCACGGACAAACTCTTCATCATGAACTTGGACCAGAACGAGTTTGCTGGATTCTCCTACACTAACCCCGAGTTTGTCATTAACGTGTAGTCGCGGCGTGGCCGCCCGCCCGCTCCTCGCAGCCCGAGACTCCAGACCGCCTTGTACATACCGACACTAGTCTTCCGGGGTTAGCAGTGCAGACGTACCCACCCTCCCGCGGCGCGCGCCCGCTGCTTGGCGTAGGAGGCCTTGCTCTGTCTGTGCCACTTGCTAGCTTGGTTTCCCCAGCTGGAGATGTGTGGGGTGCAGGTTAACAGTCAGTAACCCTTCTAGGAGCTATAGTTGGTGGTGACTAATAGAGTTTTTAAACAGAAATATACCAAATTGCTACAGTCTTTGTAACGTTTGAGGTCGGATGCTGAGATTCCGGTGACCCTAGCTACTCACAAAGCGTTTCTGTGGAATGCTAAGCATGGTTGATATCCCAAACCGTTGTGCTGAAGCTTGCGATGGCTGTGAGCTTGTCTTAGAGGAGCCTTTTGTTCCAGACATGGATCCATTTGATCAGTGTGGAAAAGCCTGCTTATAGACATCTATTTTTAAATGCATTGTATATACCGTCAGCCCGGCTCGCCGAGGCCGCCGTCCTCCCGCCAGCCCGCGCCTCGCCACACGGCCTTTCCTACTCAGGCATCGAGACTCCAAGCGAATTCCATCCCAGTCCTTGTAAATCAGAGCAAATCTTTTTCTAAGCGAAAGGTGGGATTCTTTTTTTTTTAACATCTGGAACAGTTTGCAGTTTTGATACACTCTGCCAGCACTCTCATAAATCTTTCTCCTGTTTTTTCGCAGACACTGTCGAAATTTAACAGCTCTGTAAAGGATATTAATATTCTACCAAAACAAAACACATTTATATTCTCAGTTTACAATTTACCAATTGAAAATATGCCCGCTACCAAAGGGCTGTACTGAGGGCTATTTATAGCGGTAACTTTTCTACTTGACACCCTCTGCTATTCTCTTAAAGGCTCAAAACCCATGAATTTTACCGGCATCTTGATTTACTCGATTTCAGCCAAAATTCCTGGGCGTTTTATTCAGCAGCCCAGGACCCTCTGCATCGTTCCAAAAGCTGTGGCTCAGCAGAGACGATGCCCGCAGCTGTCTGCGGGGCAGAGCCCGGCGGGCAGGGGCAGGGGCGGGCAGCGGCTGCCCGGTGGTGGCCACGCGCGGGGACTCTCGCTCGCCGCTGGGTTGGCAGCAGGCTGAGCCCCAGCTCTGAGCATCCCTGGAGTCACTCTTACTCCTCTCTTACTACACACGGGTTCGGTTGGTTTGCGACCACCCCCCGTGTGTATTTTCTGAACCACTACCAGCTCTGATGTAAATACACATTGCTCCATGCCTACAGGGGAAAGTGAGGGTGGGGTTTTATGAATCATGAGGAATCCTATAAGGGAAATTCTGGTTTGTAGATCTTTTATAGACATCAAACTCTACCGTTTGAAATTATTTTCTTCTGTTAATGATTCATTTAGGAGAAAAGGCTGCTAGAAGCTAAAGCTGACGTCCTGCCTGCCGGGGAGCGGTGCCGGGTGTCCCGGCCCCGTTACTCGGCTGCGGTGCCCCGTGCGTGCGGGGACGTGAGCTGCGAGTCCGTGCGCTCGGGTACTGACCTGGGCTGGAGGAAACAAAACCAAACCCCGAAAAACTGCAAATTGTGCCAGATTGCCGGGAGGGTTGATGAGACGCTCTGCACCAGACGCAGCTGCGGGACGCCTCGCGCGGCGGCTGGTTTCTGGTGAGGGTGCTCGTGCCTCCGGCACGCGTTTCAGAAGACGTCTCGCCGTCCTCTGCAGCCCGCAGCTGATGTTCAGAGCATGTGCGTTCCTGTACCTTCCAAACCTGCTGCTGCAGAATCAGTATTACTTCAGTGGTGACTGTCTTTAATTTCTGTATCTTCAGCTCGGCAGCCGCTCCCGGGGTCTGCCCGGAGGCTGCTGCGAGGGCTGCGGCGCCGAGGGCACCCCGGGGCCGTGCTGACGCGCAGGGGCTGCTGGGGGGAGTCGACGTCTGTTCTGTTGGGACTTTGTGTGTGTGTCGGGGTGACACTGATGCATGGAGCAGGCGTTGCTGGACGGCCGAGCGAGCCGGGCAGCCTCGGAGGGGCCGGCGGGGAAGCCGGGCTGGCACCCGTCAGGCATCCTCGGAATGTGCAGCGTGAAGATCCGTGCTCCAGGGAGAGCTCGGCAGAGGCTGGTCCTGTTTGCAGGACTCCTACCTTGAGCCTTTCGGCCTCGTCCATGCTGCCACTTGCCAAATTCTTATTTCAGGGTTTGTTTCCAGATGACCTCTTTCTTCTGTGGAGAAATGTGTGATGGCCCTGCCCAGACGTGGAGATTCGTGCGAACTCTTCCAAGGAAGGGCAAAGTGGTGGTGGCTGTCTCACTGTGTGCTGCAGTTTGATGATTTAATCGTCACTGTTAGATGGGGAAAAGCCGTGCTTCGGGAGCGTGCTCGGAGCCGAGAGGCTCCAGGAGAGCCCCGTTAGTCGCTGGGCACAGATCGAGCCCACGAAAGCGATGCCTGCGCGTGCGGGCGGTGCTCCCACCGCTGCGGGCAGCCGGGCAGCGCCGGGGCCGAGGGGACGGCGAGGGGGAGCAGCCGGTGCGGCAGAAGGATGCTCTGGAGGCATCTCAGCCTGCAGCTACAGAGGAGAGAAAAATCCCCCCGGGCTTGCCGGCATGGC
>Ga0065711_1046553_pt1 | contig 12828 bp, 9 predicted proteins | sample Hoacrofraction12_FD_59098 | JGI IMG/M metagenome (GOLD analysis project Ga0065711, IMG submission 59098) | Hoatzin crop microbial communities from Cojedes, Venezuela - Epithelial fraction 12 v2 (version 2) | ecosystem: Host-associated > Birds > Digestive system > Esophagus > Crop | place...
CAAGACCTGCCTGAACAAGGTCCTGTGCAGCCTGCTGTAGGTGACCCTGCTTCGGCAGGAGGGTTGGACTAGATGACCCACAGAGGTCCCTTCCAACCCCTACCATTCTGTGATTCTGTGAGTCTGTGAACTGATATGGATCCCAATGGGCTTGATGCATCCACTTTCCATTTAAACCAACAGCAGTCTACTTACAAACTGTTACAGTAATGCAAAAGACCTTTAAACACCTGTCTGTGTAGAGTCCTTGATAACTGTGAGATTACTTCTCTGAACTGAAGTTCATATGTGTTTGTACCTGCAGGCAAATTTTTCCCAATTGGAACATGCTTCCCACATTGTTCTGATGAAGCTCTGCTTTGTTCAAGTGGACAATATTGACACAAATCTAATTAGTTTCAGATAGAAATACTTACAACTACTTATCCTAGTCTCCAAGTCTCCATCTGATAGTGCTTCTGATTTTTTTTAATGAATCCATGAAAAAAGATGTTTAGATTTTTATTAAAAGTGGAACTCAAACAAGTAAAAGAAATTTCCATCCATCAGAATGAATAGAATTGTGGAGTTAGGACTGATAATAAGTCAGCTAGTAAGACAGGTAAGGAGTTTATGTACTAATCCACATCCTTCAAATTGGTCTATGGAGAGTTCTAGGACCAGGTTTGTTAAACTCCTTTCTTTCCCAGGCACGTATCCACTCAAAATTCATTTTGGAAATGCTTCAGGGAACACAAACTTCTCTATATTTCTGATTTTTAAAAGGGCAGTATTAGGCATCTTTCAGTCCTTGAAACTCAGATGCTGAGACCAAATGAACTCTTGACACAGAAAGTATGAGTAGTGGCTGGCTTGATTCCGACTGCATTTACAGAAATCTTTAGGATCTCTGGATGAAGAGCATGACCCAAACCTTGTGTGCGTCAAGAGACTAAATATTTACCATGTTAACAGCAAGGACACTAACTTTTTTTGTTTAAAATACTCATTATTGACATAGTGGAAAATATTAACAAGTTCACTAGGAGTTTTCTACATCATGGACTTTAGCTTAATGCTAGTGAATGTTTCTAGTTTCCCCATAACTTACATTGATATGAACCACGTATAGCCTGTAAAAACTGTATATGAGTTAGCTCCTTTCTTGTCACAACCAGTTTCTCTGTCTTGCTAGGCAGAGTGTGCATGTTTTCTCTCTGGGCCTGATCTGTTGGGCCTCAGAAAGCAATGCTTTGTGAATGTATTTTCTGCGTTTTGTAGTCAAACAGACAAATTCATGGAAGAAATATAAAGGATTGTTAAACACAAAGAGACTGCCTCTGCTTCAGGAAGCACTGAAAGCTTGAAACGTACGTTGGAGAAGCATTCTTAGATATTTGGATTGTCCTGGTACTCAGTCCTAAACAAATGTTTTTGGCTAATGTTGCATCTGGAGATAGATGGACGTGGCTTGTTTCTGCATGTTTTTAACAGCAGCATCAACTGTTGAAAGGCTATAACCTGGTGTTTCAGCTGTGAAACCTGTGTTCTTACTTTTGTAATAAACTCTGACTGCTTTAAATTCTCAGGGACTAAGTTTACTGTGCTGTCTCAGCCATTTACCATCTTCCCTGTCCCCACGGGAGCGAAGGCCAGCATCATCCTTGTTGTCATAATGAGTTCAGCAGCATCTGCATTCATCCTCGTACTTGCATTCTGCTGGTTCAAGAAGAGCAAAAGCAAGAACAAAAGCAACAGTAAGCTGAAAATGCCCACTAAAACTTATACTTGTAGACTCCTTGTTTTATTTAAGGGATCTCCAGAGTGGCCACAACAGAATTCAGATAATGGCACTCAGAGAAAGCTCTGAGAAGTTCAGTAGTGAGCAGTATAGTTTGTAATTCAATGTTATACAGTTTTGTGCCCAAAACAGATGCCTGAGTCCTGGCTGGAAAAGGTTTTAACTGTATGTGAAACATGATGAAAATCAGATTTCTATAGTGCAGACGAGGAATTGAGAAACAGAGGAAATATTTCCTATGATTTCAATGATCCCTTCAGCCAAAGCATTTTCCTGAAAAAGGATGACATAGAAGAATATTGCTGTGGTGAGGTTATGCAAAGTCTTGGTGCTGACCAAGGACCAGATGCAGCTGCAGTGTGAATGTCACAGAGACAGTGGCACAGTCATGCTCACATCCCATATCACGCTGTCAGCATCATACTAGTCAAAGTGGTAATGGGAGGGCTACGACTTCTTTGGAGTTCTCCTCCAAACAAATTCACACCTCTAATGATTTACCTTAAGGTTGCTTTCTTTTTAACGTTGACCTTAAAAAAAATATGTCTACCTCAGGGAGGCCTTCTCACTGCAGAAGGCATAAGGCTATTTGTGTAAGAGAAGAACTGAAGATAAAAGGATGTGACCGTTAACTGTTGGTGGCTTGATTGCCAAACAGCCACCTCAAACTGCTGGATATGTTGAAAATTACCGATCACTTGGCCTTTCAGATATGCTAACTGAAGTTGGTACTTAGTCAAGTGTACAGGTAACACGTAGTGGAGGAATAAAGGCACATCCTGATGAATAAGATATCTCCCACTAGTTTCAAGACTTTCCCAATAGTTTCTCCAGACTTTTGCTTTGAAATAACTTTGCAAATCCAGGCTAAAGCATCTCTCTCCTAAACTGCACCACGGGCACTAACTGCAATCAGGTCTGAATTTCTGATATGACTGAACATGGTGACACCAGAAGGAAGGGTTCTACTGAAGAGGACAGGTGGGAACCCTAATGGCAAAACACAAGATGATATGAATGTAAAACAACTCTCCCCGCTTTTGGGCAGAAAGAACACTTCTAGATTATCTGTTAATGCACCAGCAATATATTATTGCTTGGATTAAGATTCCCTACTGAGCTGAGTATGGATTGAGAGTGATGTGGTTGTCTGTTTCATTACAGAAATGAGGACTGAATGGGCTGATGTACCACAGGCCGGTACCAAGGGATCCCGTAAACAAGCACAGCCTCATGCAGCTCCCATCCAACCTTGCTACAATCAAGGAGAAAATAAAAGCGGTGTGCGTGTAGCAGGAGGTGAGACTGCAGTTTGACAATAATCCATATTTATAAACAGCCAAACATCAAAAGAGTCATTTTAGGTCTCTTAACACACTATAGTTTTGTACAGTATCAATGGCACAGTTCTTCTCAGAAGGTCTATTGCTTTATTACCGCCACCTCCTCTCCCAGTTGATTTTCCATTTGTCATTTTATCTCCTTTCATGTATATTGTTTGAAACCCTAGCTCCACTGAAGGCAGCAGCATAATACCCCTTGCACTCAATGAGTCCATGATCTCACCTAGTATTTTTGCAGTCAGGCAGGGACCACCATTCCCCCAGTGTCCCCAGCACGCCTGCAGCAACAGGGTTTCTCCCTGCCCACGTCTCCAAGTGGTGCAGCAATAACTGAGCAGTGTTCAAAAAGCTCTGGACAAGTTTGCAGCCCCATTCCCACCCAGCCAGCTCAGTGTCCCCCTGTACTCCCCAGGGTCCCTGCCACAAACACCCCTCTTCCGCACACCTCCTTGAGACTTGTCTTTTCATCGTCTGCTGATCAAACATGACTTCTTCAGAGGTCACAGAAAAGCAGACAGCCTCGGGGGCATGCGGCTGGCAGCAGAAAGCTCTGGCTTCCCTCTCTGCAAGTGTGAAATGTTCCTCTAGTAGCTGGGATTTTTTTGTCTCACCTGCCAACAGCGCAGATCTAAGGGCATTCGGATAACCCTGCTGAACCCCCCATATACTCTGTTTTGGGAATTTCTTTTTCCTCCTCCTTCCCCAAGTCTGCGGATTACATAAGAGGCAGGAGGAGGCGAGCTGGAGTTTTATCTCCTTTTAATTAACATCTATCACAAAAGCAGAGAGAGAGAGAGAAGGAGAGAGGAAATTCTGCAGTTTATATGTTTTGATATTTGCTGTACTCCTCCAAAACACAGCGTTCAGCTGTGTGCCTTAGGATACATATCTGCTATAAATTCATTTTTTATCTAATTTGTCTGAGATCTAAGCTTCCTGTGGAGGTCTGAGATCAAAGGATCTGATTCTGTCTGATGTCGGCTCTGACACATAATGCGTGCTGACTTAGTTCTGTCTATAAACTCGCAGTGGGAGGCTGCCATTCTCCCTTGGCACCTTTACATAGTGAACTTTCATTTTGGTTGGGGAGGCTGACAGGTATAGTGTTGATTGGAGCCATCATGTAAATAATTCATGGGAAGATTTTTTTGTCAGAAATTGGCAATCCAGCCACTTAAAGTCTTTTAGGAATAGTTGCAAGACAAAAAGATTCCCCGATATATTCAAATCTAAACAAGAATAACAATATCTTAAGTGAATTTAATACATATGACTTGGAAATGTCTAATGTTTGATTTCCCCTTATTTAAAGCGCTGTTGGTTTTGGAGAGAGAGAGAGAGGAAATCAAAGCTGCAGTCTTTTGTTTAGTTACTGCCTTATAACTGTTCCCCCTCTAAGAAATCCCACCTTTCTAGTACAATTAAGTGTTCAGAGCCTTTATTATTAATCAGCACAATAAGTCTTGCACGATGGAATTTTTCTGTTTTGTAGGTGCTTATACAAAGTCCGGTGGAGGCAGGGGCCCTGGTTGTTGTCCCAGAACAAGTAGCTGAGGAAAAAAGCTGTATGCATAGATAGGCAACACTGCAGGGCAGCAGGGATGAAGATACTCCCTTCTCTGACCTTATGTAACTAGAAAATCTCCTCAGCTTCACATAATTATCTCTCTGTTGAATTAAATAACTTTTGAGTAACGCATAGTTAACTGAATGCCACTTGGAGATGGAGGAACATATTGTTTCTTTCTTCTTTTTGTAATTTGTTCTGGTTTTTCATCGCCTTCACCATTGAAAAGTTGTATCCTATAACATCTTATGTTTCCTAGCTTCAATTTCCAGTCCTTTCAGGTGTTGTACCTGAATGATCCTTATCCTGAACTCCTTAATCACCATCGTCCAGAAATCACTGTCGTATTCATGAAGAGGTTCTCCCACTCTGCAAATAGGGTCTGCATCCTAGGTTGCTCAGATCACCTCCTCTGTCTTCCTTTATACCTGTTTGCCATTTTTTCTACCTTTTACAAAATTTGATCGGAATTAATTTTAGTTGTAATTTCAAATCAGTGGTGGAAATGCTGAATATCGTCTATTTCAGTGGTAGTGTCTGGTACCACGACACATCCCCACCTCTGAGAATTATTTCCCACGTATAATTACTGCCTGATCTCTCTGTTAGCTGGTACTTAATCCAGTTAATCATGTGCTATATTGATATTGAATAGTTTGTATTTAATTTAAAAAAAGCAGTGTGTGTTAGATGACTATGTCATAGAAATCTCACGGCAGTGTTTCATCACTGAAACTGCTCGTACCCAGAAAACTTTTAGCCTTCTCCATTAATTCAAACTCGTTCGAAGAGACCTGTTTTCACAGTTGAAAATGACACTTTTGAAATTTAAGAGGGCATCAATACATATCAAGAATTAACATGAAGCTTTGGTATAGGGCACCATGACCTGATCATCTTGTTTATGTGTATAAAGAAAAAAAGTTCAACCTAGTAATGTATGTAATTTGTACCTTAAAACAGCCAACTGCCTAATATTAAAGCAATCTTGAGAAGGAAAACTACTACACACAGAAACATATGTGCCTACTGAAAATTTACTGACAACTTTCCAGTGGATTTCAAGGAGGTGCAATCCTGAAACTGAAAGCTGTGAGCGTACAAGTTGAAGAAAAAACACTTGACATTTTTTAACAGGAAGAGTGAGTACAAGGATGAAGTCATTGACATTGCTGTCAGAGTTCAAGGAGTTCCAGGAGCATCTGGACAATGCTCCTAGTCATATGATTTAGTTGATCCTTGTGGGTCCCTTCCAACATGAGATGTTCTATGATTCTATCAAAATAATTCCAGCAAATAGAGTTCCAATTAATAAATTATAGAAAAGGGAGAACAGAATGAATCTGAGCAGAATATGTGAGAAACCACAGGGCCAAATGTCGTAGGCTGTTAAGGGTTAATCTTCAAGGACAAACCTGACAAATCAGGAGTGGCAACAACACATTTTCTGGGATCATTTGTGGTGGGGACCTATAATATATGCTGATGAATGGACTGCAAAAGCTGACGTTGTTTGCTAACGCAGGGGATAATGTGGACTAGGACTAGTTCCAGATTTGAAACGAGTATAAAAGTTTTGGGTCTGGGCTGGTTTTATTGTTTTCAGCGATGAAGCGAGAGAATTGCAAGAATTTTACAAAAGTTTTTAGCATCCAAATGAAGCAGTCTGCCAATCTTGCACTGATGTGATAGCACACCCTGTGAACTCTGAATCCATCTGCTGAACACTACAAGTGATTCTGCCTCTGTGGTTGATAATTGTTTGGTTTATTAAGACGTAAATATTTTTTTGTTTCTACATGAAAAATGTATAGTGTGTGTTTTTCTTTTTCTGCATTTTTCAATGACGTTTTTTAAACAGCATTGCAGATTACAGGCTCTGCCTTGAGTACAATTCAAATGTTGGAAATTAAAAGTTCTACTTTGTATTACAGCCTGATCCATAGAGAGTTGATATATTTTATAGATGTGTAGTATTAAAATGCTTATCAGTCTTAGAAATATGTGGCTTATTAACCAGCTGTATTCTATATATTTTATTATTAAGCATTTATTGAAGTGTTTGATAACCATTGGGAGATGCTGGAGGAGCTATTAGTGTATCAATAGGAAGAAACCATATGTTTTGGCTGCTGTGTATTTATTTGTGGAAGCAGCTTATGGTTATTTAATTTTAACAACTGATTTCTGTCAAACTAAATTTGTGGTCAGATAAAGCTATTTTACCAACACTAACTCCTTTTTTGTTGACATCTTTAAGACAGTAAAGGCATAGAAGGGTGAGGAACATGAAGGTAGGACCTTACAATTATTGTAAAGCACAAACAAGTTTTTCTTTCACAGATGTGGAAGAAACTGGAGCAGTGGCACATGCTTCAGGACAACTGGAGGAGTTAAACCTGCAGCCCTGTGAAGCCAAGGCAGTGAGAAAAATGAGCATTGTCCAGCGTAAGACAGGTAGAAGAGACACCTTGTCTTCAGCTAGGAGAAGTGGCAGTTACCAACAGCTATGTAGAGGAACATGTCCTGGTGACTCTCTGGAACTTCAGCAGCCAACTGTTACAGGGTGCTCCAGGCAGAAGGATGTCCCCCAGCCTTCAGCTGGTTACAACGAGGAAAGAGAGAAGTCCGAAAGGATGCCCATACCTCAGAAGGATGTCAGAGACCATGTTGCTGTGGTAGCAGCAGAAGTGTAAAAGAAGTTATGTGAGGTGGTGGACCACTGACAAAGAAAACTTTGTCTGGCTTGCAGTCAATATGAAACTGAATGTTTTTTGTCTTTGGTCAGAGAAAAACATGCACATATTAGTGTGGGGAAGCAGTCTGCCATGCTGCACATGTACAAATGAACATGTTACCTGGATCTGCAGCCAGCTTGGAGACTCTGGCCATGTCTGTGATGCTGAACTTTCTTAGATTCCAAAACAGAGTGGGTGCATCCGAATAGCCTGTTGAGAATAGTCCTTCTGATACCTCTAAAACTCTGTCCAAGGGTGGTCTGGGGTAGTGCTAGCTGGCTAGCTAGGTCGGCTTTCAGAGATTAGCCTAACAATTCAACAGTGCAGTTGATAGGATTTCTGACACTAATATACTAGCACTGATGTAGTCTTAGTGTCTAGACCAACACTGATAGGTATGTATGCATATATACAAATATGTAGTAATTTTTCTATTTCTTCCAATCCTCTCTTTAGTTTAATTCAAACAACCTCAATATGTGCATAAACCTTTTCATTTTTCTCAGGAAAAAAACATGTATTCCACTTAATTCATGACTTGAGTAAGTGCTTCCCTTCCTCGGTAGTTAAATCTCTGTTGTTTTTTTTTAATTAAAGTATTTTGCTGAGTTAAATCTTCACCATGTCATTGTTTTCTAACACCTTTAAATCACTGACTTGTTATGAACACCACTCTTTATGGATGATAATAATAATGCTGATGTTCTTTGGTTGCTCAGAGAATTCCTCCATGCTTTGCTTTACTGAGCTGGAAGATGAGGGACTTTATTACACCCTCTCTGTACCATAAAATTCTTGGTTGCCAGGTGGCCTGGTGACACAAGATAAAATTTATACTCCTCTGCAGAAAAAATACTTAAGCAGAAACATGAGGTTTCTGCCCAGTTCAGCAGTGGGAGAGAAGATAAGAAATCTTGATTTAAAAAAAACAAACCATCCACCCACAAATCAGTTCACTTCAAGCTGAAGGAGCTAAGGTGCAGGTGCTGGTCAGTGAGGTACACAGTTCTGTAGACACAAAAATAGATTCACCAGGATTGTATCCTGCACTATATTGTTTTTATATACATCATTGTCTGGTGAAATCGGATGGATTCAACGGTGAACCAGGCTTCTGACTGTCTGCACAGGGGCTTCTCTGACTTAAGACATTTGAGGATGAGGGCCTTGTATTATTTAGTGCAATAGATCAGCCTTTCTGATCTCTCACATGATATGGAAAAGTAATTTCTTACAGTATTTTCTGCAGAGATTAAAATATTCTTTCACGAGATTCAACATGGTAGATACCTAAGCCTCATGTTTCAGGGTCTGAATAAGAAGATAAACCTTGCAGAGATGTCCACGTTTGGTGGAATGATTTAAAGACCCTTCCTTTCCTCCACAGCTGATACCCAGTTTTAGATGTTTCACATGGTAAGAGATCTTTCCTCTCTGCAGAAATACAGTTCCTCCATCCTCTGAACACCACTCCCGTTAAGTAGTTCTGCTCCTAGTAAGTGACTCTATCACAGCCAAGCAGTGTGAAAGCAAATGACACATAATTGCAAATGTCAGAATGTATGCAAATAATAGTGAATGCAAATTATATGCAAAATTTATACAATGGAACCTTCTTTTTGGAAAAAAAAACCAGACATACTGGAAACAGTTAAGGGCTATAATTAATCCTTTAATTCATAATCCTTGCATTTATCCATATTTTGTTTACAGAATAATGTCTTGCATGTCTGGACCTGTAATGGAATAAGCAGGACTAAAAAATATTTAACTGCAAAATTCTCAATTTTGATTTTCCACAGTCCTGCAAATTAACTGAGTGAGTGGTAGAACACAGGAAAGAATTGGAGAGGAAGTGAAATAAAACAAGATGAATAATTAGTGTAAACATTAAGTGAATCCTGAATAAGTAAGAAATTTAGGAGATCTTGTATATCACAAAAAGAATCACTGTGGTGATCAGAGAGGAAGAAGATGTGACTGAGACTTAGTGGTTGAAGAACATGGGTAAAGAGGAGGTGATCTCTGTTCTGAGAATAATTGGGTTTAGATGAACTGCAACAGCACTTGGTCGAAATGGGATCCTACTGCTTTGTGGCTGATGGAGATCCAGATTTATTCTGGAAGCTTTTCTGGCTAGAGAGGCAAGGGAAAAAACAGCCTCTCACTCTTACAGGGAATATATGGTTCGATGAACAGACATACCCAAGCCACTCCAGGATGTCCTGGGCAAGGTGAAAAAAGTGAATGTACATCTCATGTCCCAAGCCAAAAGCTTCATTTTACAATAGTTTGAATACTAGCTTGGCCTGTGGGGCATCTGCATGTCATTAGTCTTGCCATCAGTACTTTTGGTGATCCTGATTTTGGTGATCCTGCGTGGCAAGGTTTTGATAGCGGAGGAGCAACACTGTCGGCTTCTGTGAGAAGCTGCTGGAAGCTTCCCTCATGTCTGATAGAGCCAACTCCAGCCAGCTCCAAGATGGAGCTGCTGCTGGCCAAGGCCCATCAGCAATGGTGGTAGTACCTCTGTGATAACATATTTAAGAAGAGGAAAAATAACTACTGCAGAGTAGCAGTCGGAAAAATGGAGTGAGAATATTGAAAGAAACAACTCTGCAGACACCAAGGTCAGTAAAGGAGGGGGAGGATGTGTTCCAAGTGCTGGAGCAGCAGTTCCCCTGCAGCCCATCAAGCAGACCATGGTGAGGCAGGCTGTCCCTGCAGCCCATGGAGGTCCATGGTGCAGCAGATCTCCACTTGCAGCCCGTGGAGGACCCCACGCCAGAGCAGGTGGATGTTCGAAGGAGGCTGTGGGGAGCCCGTGCTGGAGCAGGCTCCTGCCAGGACTTGTGGACCCATGGACAGAGGAGCCAATGCCAGAGCAGGTTTTCTGGAAGGACTTGTGACCCTGTGGGGGACCCACACTGGAGCAGTCTGATCCTGAAGGACTGCACCCCATGGAAGGGACCCACATTGGAGCAGTTCATGGAGGACTGTCTCCGTGGGAGGGACCCCATGCTGGAGCGGAGGCAGAGTGCAAGGAGTCCTCTCCTGAGGAGGACGGAGCGACAGAGACAACATGTCAACTGGCCAGAACCCCCATTCCCCATCCCCCTGCACTGCTCAAGGGGAGGAAGGAGAGAAAAATCGGGAATGAAGTTGAAAAAGGGAGGGGTGGGGGGAAGGTGTTTTAAGATACAGTTTTTGTTTCTGATTATCCTACTCTGATTTGATTGGTATTAAATTAAACTAATTTCCCCAAGTCGAGTCTGTTTTGCCTGTAATAGTAATTGGTGAATGATCTTCTCTGTCCTTACCTTGACCCAAGAGCCTTTCATTATATTTTCTCTTGCTTGTCAGGTTGAGGAGGAGAAGTGATAGAGTGGCCAGGGTCAACCCACTCCACTGCCCAAGACGCTTAGTCTTCGTATTCTTGAGTTCTCTTTAATCTATGTTCTATAATTATGATAACAGTGATTTCCACCTTTGAGTGGTTGTTGTATGGGTTAATTTTTGTGATGACATACTCCTGGCTAGGAAGACATTATATATTCCAAACGTCAGGGTGAGGGCAGAGCAGGGTCGGGATGGAGTAGAAGGAGCCAGAGGAAGAACCCACAGTGTGACACGTGGGTTACCCGTGAGGAGTGGGGTGCCTTGATAGACTTGAGCTTGTTAAAGAGTTCTGGCCCAGCTGCAGGGGGTTCAGCTGAAAACAGTTCACTGTGTCTTACTGTTGTAGTCCAGCTTCTGAGAGGACACATAAAAAGACAGCAGCAGGATTTCAGCTCAGCTTTTCAAAGAAACCTATAGGCATATTGTGGCAAAGACTCATGCTCTAGCACAGCCCGCATTCAGGCCAGCTGTGTGAGGGACACTAAGCCGTGTCAGCAAATATACTTGGGCTTAGCAAAGTGCTAAGCTCGCCACACTGAACACCAAGGAGGCCTTCAAAGTCCAGAAAAAATGAACATAAAAAGTTTCTGCATCTGCCTGTGTAGATCCATCCCCTGACACTCAAAGTTTTTCTTGACAATCATGTTAAACGTCAGTGATTTGACAAGTTTGGCTTCTCTGCAAGCCATGGCAAAAATTTCATTGTTTGCTGGATTTGGGGTTTCCACCTGCTAACCTTTTTCTGTAGTCCCATCTGCAATAACACCCGAGTTTCTTTATTGATATAAATAAGAGTGTAGCTGAAAGGATGCCTAATTTTTATCCAAGATCTCCAGGCTTGCCTGAAATCCTCGACATTGTATGGTCAAAATTATTCTTCTTCCTTTTATTTTTGTTCCAATTTTGTGGAAGTGGTATTTTTTCCTCGTATGTCTGAAGTAGAGGAGTGCATTACAGACAAATTTGCCTAAGGCTTTGGGCCAGAGTTGATGAGACTTCACGAACATACAGGAACAGGCACATGGATAGAAATAAAGAAAGCTTGTGAAAAATTAAAATGACAAGCCTGGTTAGGGAGCAGAGATAACTGGTGTTGTAGTAAAATTAATTACAGTCTAGGTTGGAGGAATTGTGTGCCTAAGACAAAATTTAAAAAAAAAAAAAGAAAAACTAAATAACAGCAATGAGATTATAAACCCTTTCATCATCTCTATATGGTATAACTCCCAATCTCTATTTATTATGACATTTATTATGGCATTTATTTCTATAGGATGAGTGGTATAAATGCAAATAAAGGAGGAAAGTGTCCAGTCAGAAGCCTTTTATTGATTCTGCAAAGAATAGCCTTTTTAAGAGCAAAATTACACAAAAAAATCTCTCCGGTGGACTACAAACTGCCAGAGAAAACCTTCACTGGATCAAGAAACCTGCATGCTGCAACACTCCAAGGGTGATTATGTGTACTTAGTGATTATACAGATTCAAGGGTTTTTTAAATTTCTTTTTTCAGTCATTGTGCTTTTACCAGGACTTGGAATTATTCCAGCTCTGTGCCTACTAAAATGTGGGAAACATTCGGCAGTGACTTGTTGATCAATATTATAAAGGCGATTGCAAGAGCAAAAGCCAGCTACATGGCAGGATAACTCCAGAGAAAGACATAAAGAATGTTTTATTTTTGAAACTGGAAGCTGATATCCCTTTTGATGGTGGGTCGTTTCTGGACATATCTACCCTATCCTTTTGTTTTCTTTCCTTTTTATTTCCCCCGCATTCTCTTTTCTTTCACATTCTGACAAGTAAAGCAGAGAAAAGGAGTAGGGAAGATGGAAAGAATAAAACAGACACAGAACTCTCAAATTAGTTAAAAATTAAAATATTACAGAATCACAGAATCACAGAATGGTAGGGTTTGGAAGGGACCTCTGTGGGTCATCTAGTCCAACCCTCCTGTCAAAGCAGGGTCACCTACAGCAGGCTGCACAGGACCTTGTCCAG
>Ga0065711_1046554_pt1 | contig 12828 bp, 10 predicted proteins | sample Hoacrofraction12_FD_59098 | JGI IMG/M metagenome (GOLD analysis project Ga0065711, IMG submission 59098) | Hoatzin crop microbial communities from Cojedes, Venezuela - Epithelial fraction 12 v2 (version 2) | ecosystem: Host-associated > Birds > Digestive system > Esophagus > Crop | place...
GTTTAACCATGCAGGTCTCCTGCCTCCTTTGCTCGATTTCTTTCTCAGGGGGATGCATTGCTCCTGAGCATGGAGGAAGTGTCGTTTAAAGAGCGACCAGCACTCATGGACCCCCCTGCCTTCGAGAGTCCTCATCAAGCAAGTGGATGAAAAGGGTATCAGGAGTAGTCAACATGGGTTCACCAAGGCGAAATCATGCTTGACCAATCATGCTGAGGGTGACAGAGCACTAGAACAGGCTGCCCGGGGAGGTTGTGGAGTCTCCTTCTCTGGAGGTATTCAGAACCCCCTGGACAAGGTCCTGTGCAGCCTGCTCTAAGTGAACCTGCTTCAGCAGGGGGGCTGGACCAGATGATCCACAGAGGTCCCTTCCAACCCCTACCATTCTATGTAATTTATTGTTGTTCTAAAAACACGCTTAAGTGGAGTCATCATTTTTAGTGTGTTTCTTTACAACAGCAAAGCTTCCTTTACTGCTACTGGAATATTAATCTTGTGCTATAGCATTTTCTTGTGTTGCTGAGCTATAATTAGGGGGAATAAAAGACTGACTTCATAGAATAGTTTGGGTTGGAAGGGACTTTTACAGGTCATCTAGTCCAACCCCCCTGCAGTGAGCAGGGATATCTTCAAGTAGATCAGGTTGCTCGGAGCCCTGTCCCACCTGACCTTGAACGTTTCCAGGGATGGAGCATCTACCACCTCTCTGGACAACTTGTGCCAGTGCCTCACCACCCTCATCATAAAGAATTTCTTCATTATATCTAGTCTGAATCCACCATCATTTAGTTTAAAACCATCGCCCCTTGTCCTATTGCAGCAGGCCCTGCTAGGAAGTTTGTCCCCATCTTTCTTATAAACCTTCTTTACGTACTGGAAGGCAGCAATAACGTCTCCCCGCAGCCTTCTCTTCTCCAGGCTGAACAGCTCCAACTCCCCCAGCCTTTCCTCACAGGAGAGGTGTTCCATCCCTCTGAGCATTTTTGTGGTCTCCTCTGGACCCGCTCCAACAGGTCCGTGTCTTTCCTGTGCTGAGGGCTCTAGAGCTGGACGCAGGACTCCAGGTGGGGTCTCACCAGAGTGGAGTAGAGGGGCAGGGCAGAATCCCCTCCCTCGACCTGCTGGCCGCACTTCTTTTGATGAAGTCCAGGATGTGGTTGGCCTTCTGGACTGTGAGTGCACACTGCCAGGTCATGCCCAGTTTTGCATTCACCAGTACACCCGAGTTCTTCTTGGCAGGGCTGCTCTCAATCCCCTCATCCCCCAGCCTGTATTGATGGCGGGGGTTGCCCCAGACCATGTGCAGGACCTTGTATTTGGCCTTGTTGAACCTCATGAGGTTCGCATAGGCCCGCTTCCCAAGCTTGTCCAGGTCCCTGTGATGGCATCCCATCCCTCAGGCCTGTCGACTGCACCACTCAGCTTGGTGTCATCTGCAAACTTAATGAGGGTGCACTTGGTCCCACTGTCGATGTTGTTGATGTAGGTATTAAACAGTACTGGTCCCAGTACAGACCCTTGAGGGACACCACTTGTCACCAGTCTCCATCTGGATATTGAGCCATTGACCACTACCCTCTGGATGTGACCATCCAACGAATTCCTCATCCACCAAACAGCCCACTCATCAAAACTTTGGTTTAATTTAAATCATAAAATAGAGAACAGGACAGTGTATAGTGGGAAATTTGGGTGGAGGAGAGATAGGGAAGAAAGCAAGAAAAAGATAACTGTTAAATATACCTATAATTCCTAAGTTGTTGCCCACTGTGGAGATTTTTTTTTTGATCTGTTGCTTTGTGTTTACTGGCAGAGTTTCTTGAGGCACAGGATTATCCAGAGCATATTAAACAGTTGGTACAGAAAGAGAGAGAATTGGAAGAACAAGAAAAGAGGCAACGTGAAATTGAGCGCAACACTTGCAAGGTTAGAATTTCTGCTGAATAAAGTAACAATATATTTCTTACTAGAAATATTTCTACAGTAAATAGTAATTTTTTACTACAAGGACTCTTTTGTGATAAGTGTATTTGTGTTAATAACTCTTTAAAATGAATTGTACGCCTATTGGAAGCCTGTACACAGTGGAGGCATCTGCTAGAGGTATTCGCCACAGATTTTTGTTGAGTTCGTATCTTCCATGTGAATTTGAATTGGTATTAAAATCAAAACAAAACTACAGTTAATCTGGCATCACTTTATTTCAGCAAAATGAATTGCAAGGAGTATGTAATGCTGTATGTTAGGTGTTTTGCAGTGTTAAATCTTGTGATGTTATGACCCTTCACTTTGTGAATTGATGTTTCTAATTTAAAATAATTATGTGGCAGAAAGAGCAGAATCTTTTTCCAACCATAGATTCAGTAGTAACAAACAAATATGACATCCATGACTTATGAGCATGACAGTCAGCTGGTCTACCTATGCATCAAGTGATTGTTTTATTAGAAGGCTCTCTACGGTTGTGAAATGTGTAACTTTGTATGCGGAAAAGGAATTTCACATTCATTGTTCCTATGTGCTTTTTGTTTTGGAGGATTTGCACGCTGCCTACAGTTTAAAGATGTTCTGGTTTTAGGTGTTGTACCCTTGCTTGCAGAAAGATACAGATATACATATATACACATATACCACTAGTGCTATCTATTGTGCCTTTGACGTTTTCTATCTGCAGTTGTGTAACCAGCTGAGAGGAAACTGTCCTTTAGCTGAGGTAGAGCTAAAAATGTGGTTTATATTAGATTGTTTGAATATAGGGTTGTAAATTTTAGTGTACTGTAATATAAAAGGTATTTGCAAATACCTCCGTGATCCTTTTTCTTCCTTTCATCTTTCATAGATTAAATTGTTCTGCATGCATCCTACAAAACAAATAATGATGGAGAACAAATTAGAGGTTCATAAGGACAGGACACTGAAGGAAGCTGTGGAAATAGCTTATAAGGTATGCTATGCATAACTGAATAGTTTAATTGTTAGATGTAGGGCTTTTTCTGCTGTTGTGTCTTCAGTTTTTAAATTTCTAATGCTATGGGAATGTTTGTGGGGGGTCGGCTGTGGGGATTTTTGTTGTGGGTTGTCTTTTGGAGGTTGGTTTGGGGTTTTTTGTGGGTTTATTATTTTAAGAAGTGTTCTAGTTGGAGATCGTTGCCTGAGTTTTCCGTTAGTAGCAATCAGATGATTTCCAGTTGGAATGATATAGCTTGCCCTTTTAAAAGGCAGTATGATTTTATGTACCCTTATTTTAAAATCAGACTGTGAGAGCTGCTGTTAGACTCAGCATAGCCTCAGTAAGTTGAAAGAATTCTGAACATTTGAATTTGTATTGCAGTAAAAATGTAATAGAATGTAGATATGTAATGAGAGAATTCTTTCAAGAAACTTCCTGCATAGCTAGTACAATAACATCAGTGGGCACCAAAGCATCTGTTGATCTTTGCACCCCACAAACAGGTAGAAGTTGAAGACACTCTGCTTACCTACTTGTACTCTTTGGTTCTTGCTGCATGCGTCTTTGGCTAGGAGAATACTAGCAAGGCCGTTACAGATTTGGAATGTGTTAATATCTCCTTGAGATGCATGGAAGATAATTGGTAGATATGATTTCCTTGGGTGTATAAGATGCCATTTGGTATAACTGATAGGCAATGTATTCCTCTGAATATACTTTTGGGACCTGTCTTCATGTGCTTACATACATACTTTTCAAACTTTCTTCTTCTCTGCATTTTGATGCAGGCTTCTCTTTTGATTTTGAAAATGTGAATATATATTGCATGTGTGTTCATATATATGATGTATGCATATGTATTTTCTAAAACCAAATTAAAATTTGTGAATTGAAAAGATTCCTGGCTGTACACATACTGAGATATTTCTAACTTACAAGGGAAAAATAAACTCACAAATAAACCATTATTAAATTATTTGGGGGGGGGGGGTTTGTGTGCCTGATTTAGCTGATGGATTTAGAAGAGGCTGTTCCTTTGGATTGCTGTCGTCTTGTCAAATACGATGAGTTTCATGACTACTTGGAACGCTCTTACGAAGGAGAAGAGGATACACCAATGGGTTTATTACTTGGAGGTGTCAAATCAACGTACATGTTTGACTTATTGTTGGAAACAAGACGGCCTGACCAAATTTTCCAGTGCTATAAACCTGGTGGTAAGACATCTAATTACATATAGACAAGGATAGGCTAAAATGGGATATTGCGTGATGGCATGAGCATAAAACTTGTAAAATGCAGAACTTGATTATGATGTGTGAATGGAGAAAAACTTTGTTGTACTAAATTTGATTAAGTCAGTACTCAGAGCTACGTACTATGGTGTGTTGCCAACTTCTTTCTAATTGACACAATTCTAAGGTATGCTAAAACTTGTCAAACTAAGGAACATTTTTGCCTAATTGGCATTAAAATTGATATGAAAATGAAACTCTGAAATTGGCGTGCTTTTCAAATTCATTACTGTTTGTATGTATTTAATGCAACCCGTGAATCAATACAGGTACACTTAATCAGACAAGCGTATGTGTGTTTTCTTTGCCTGTGGAATTCTCTCATATATATGTGGTTTTGTTTTCTTTTTCCTCTTTCCTGCAGAGGTCATGGTGAAGGTTCATGTAGTTGACCTAAAGACTGAATCTGTTGCTCCTCCAATAAGCGTACGAGCTTATTTGAATCAAACAGTTTCAGAATTTAAACAGCTAATTTCCAAGGTAATTTATAGTCATTAAGGACTTATATTACAGAGTTTCATTCATTCTGATTGTGAAAATGTGTCATAATTTAAATATCTAAAATGAGAGCCTGCACCTTTTACAGTAACCTTTGTACAGTAGGTTTAGGTTAGTTGAGCCAGCGACCTGCTTCTTGCTTCCATCCAGAGTTCTACCCTGGCTTTTGCCCAAGCTTAAGCAACTGTCTGGTCATACTGCTTACTAGCTTACCAGATAATAAGCTTTTTTGGGGAGCTGAAGAATTGGATTCATGGTATTTTGGGTTAGTAACTTGAACCACCTCACTGAGTATGCAGTCAGTGGCAGAACTAGTGAACTGTTACCATATAACTGAACCAACATGGAACTTCCCACATTTCCTTCAGTAACTGAAATTTAAAATCTAAAGCTGTCCACATTCTCCCTACAAACCTTGCTTTTCGTCCCAGCAGCCACTTCTTATTAAGATACAGATTGATTTTTCTTTTTTTTCCTTTCTCTTCTTTCTTCTCACATGGTCTTAAACCATGGGTTGTTACTGCTTCCATTGAACTGCAAGACCGACATTTTACGTGGTTGGTTCTGTGTAAAATAGGTCAGTGATTAGTGTAACTTCAAAATATTTGTTATGAAACATGATTTCAGTAGTTTAAATTCAGTCTAATTAAGAATTAAGTAAACAGTGTGCAAAACCTGATGCTTGAGAATATTTTTTTATTTTTGATTGGTTCATACCCTAAGTAATAAGATCAATTCCTTATATTACTAGTCATTAAAAATTTGCCAGTTGTCTGCAAAGCCAAGCCATTTTAGTCTACTGACCTTTTGGAAAAACTGACATTTGCTACATATCGAAGGGTGAAGAAAAGGAACTGGGACTGATCAGGTTTGAGAGGTTTCCCCCCACATTGAATTCTGTGATTTACAAGTCGATAAAAAAACCTTCACCTTTCCCTATGAATAATCTTAAGAAATGAAATACTTGTTCCAGTAGTTGAAATTACATATAATGTTCATGTTACTTTACTGTCAATGTCTTTATTTTAGGCTACACACCTGCCTGCTGAAACAATGCGAGTAGTGTTAGAACGTTGCTACAATGACTTGCGTCTGCTGAACGTTTCCAACAAAACACTGAAAGCTGAAGGCTTTTTTAGAAGCAACAAGGTACATGCTCTGGTTTTGAAATTGTTCATTTTGCTTATTTGTAGACTTCACTGTTGTGTTGTAAAAGGTATGGAAATCTGTATAGAATTTGTAATGGCTAATTGTCCTGTATTTCACCGTGTACTGTGGGGCTTTTTAACCAGCAAATATTACGGTGCTGATGAATACTATAGGCTATGTATGAAACCAAGTGCACATAACAAGGTAGAGCAGGTTCAGAATCAGACATCTGGTTGATACTCAGCGATTCAAATCATGATGAGGTTAACAACCTTACAATGAAGACTTTTAAAAGTTAACCCTTCTTAGGGAGCAAAGGTTGGTGTATTGCTATGAAATCTGCCTAATTTGTGTTCTAAATATTCTGAACAGCTGTGCCTGCTCTCAGTATTAAAGTTCTTAAGAAACAGATGTCAAAACTAAGAGAAAGTTTTTGGTGAGGTTTTTGTCTTAAATTCAGTAATTTCTACTATGCAAATTCCCCCTAGCCAAGTTGTTTTTCCAAAAAAAAATTGTAATAAATGTTTTCAATAATAGCTGTGTAATGCATTCAGAAGAAGAGTAACTTAGTGCTTAAATAACTTAAATAATATCTGTAGCATTGCCCTTTTTACTACAGTAGTAGTACATACAGCACATTTTGTACACCCTCTGGCTCTGATGTTTAAGCTCAAGAACACACTATTCTTGATGACGAAAGATTAGCGCGAAGGCTTTGATGGCATGTAGCTGAGCAAAACAATGGCATTGACTTGTTATTCCATTACCTCAAGCCTTTTCACGTTCACATTGTCCCTGCAACACAGTGGCCTTTGACAAAGGGAAAAGAGAAATTTGTTCGCTTATGTTCTAATTTGCACTATTGCTTACCCATGTATACATTTAAACTAGTGTTAGTGTACAGGTGAAGAGCGCACATGAAGTGATTATATAAATACACTTCTGAACATTGAAGTGTTTACTGCAGCTGGTCAGTCTGGTTACAGTTCAATCTTAACATGATTATGAAAATAAGGAAAGGTTAAATCATTGCTGAACTACAGACTCCTTAGTCTTTTTCTAAACATGTACTTCAATATTTTTAGAGAAGATGATGTTTCTTAGCGAGATGATTTCTAATGTGTGCTCAGTCCTATCTGTTTGCTATTACTGCTTTTACATTTATTTAAAATAACACTACATGATAAAACACTGTTATTTTATGTTCAGGTATTTATTGAAAGCTCAGAGTCTTTAGATCGTCATGTGGCGTACACAGATTCTCATCTATGGAAACTTTTGGATCGTCATGCAAATACAATCAGACTGTATGTTTCATTACCAGAGCAATCACCTGGATCTCAATTTAGACGAGCGGTTTATCAGAAGTCTAGTGGAGATTCAGGCAACTTGGATGAAGCCTGTGAAAGAGTAAAAGGACCTGCAGGTAATAGGAAATCTGTAGAGGCAATTCTGGAAGAAAGCACTGAAAAGCTTAAAAGCTTGTCCCTGCAGCAGCAGCAGGAGGGAGATAATGGAGACAGCAGCAAAAGCACAGAAGCCAGTGATTTTGAAAACATTGAATCACCTTTAAATGAAATAGACTCTTCAGCATCAGCAGAAAACAGAGAACTTGAAAACCAAATTCAGATTTCTGATCCAGAAAATCTCCAGTCTGAGGAACGGTCAGATTCAGATGTAAATAACGACAGGAGTACAAGTTCTGTGGACAGTGATATCCTCAGCTCCAGTCATAGCAGTGATACTTTATGCAATGTGGACAATGCCCCACTTCCCTTGGCTAATGGACTTGATTCTCATAGTATCACAAGTAGCAGGCGATCAAAAGCAAATCAGGGGAAGAAAGAAACCTGGGACACAGCAGAAGAAGATTCTGGAACCGATAGTGAATATGATGAAAGTGGCAAGAGCAGAGGAGAAGCACAATATATGTACTTTAAGTCAGAACCCTATGCTGCAGAGGAAGGTTCGGGAGAAGGGCAAAAATGTATGTATTATTTTTACAAGTGCCTTAAAATAATCCCTCTTGTTACTGTGAGATTCATATGCTGTGTTAAAGTCTAATGACATGATATAAAAACTTGTTTGTATGTCCAGTTAAAGGTAATGAAAGTGCAAAGATAGGACTTCTTGTCATGTTCAGCAAAAATCAGCATCATTTTTATCTAGTAAGAAGTGATTATGTATTTGAACAGTGTCTTGCTTTTTTGTTTCTAAGAAAATGAAAAGTTATATCTATGATACATGTATTTCTTTGTTTTGAAAGCGTTTTCTGGAGAGCAAGGTGAGTTGTGTTCCAGTGAAAGGAAAACAGTTCATCTGCTGCTGCTGATTCGCCTGTTTCAGAATGCAGTTATTTACTGTGGTTCATTTATATTAACAAACATGTGGCTTTATATGTATTATACATATAAACAAGTACAGTAGCTTTTCCTTGATTACAAAATTATTCTGTGAAAAAGTCCCTTAATCTAGACTTGAGTGTGCTTTGTGATAGCCTGTGGCCTTCCAGAACACAGAGTTAACCAAACTTTTTAATTCTGAAAGCCAGGAGAAAAAAAAAGGTTTGGTGGCATGTGCCTGGCCAGCCTCAACTCGGAAGCACTTCTGTCTCTCCCTTGAGGCAGGGGAGACCTGCAAGGGGGTTATGGGCAAATGCTCCATCTGATTCTATCTATTTGTGTCTTACTGAGTGGAGAAGATACTGCTTTGCTCCACTACTTCACTGATTGCAAAGTATGGCAGTTTGGAACTGCTGTGTCTTCCAGGAGTATGTACCCGTAAACACTTAAAATACAGTAAAGCTCTTGAGGGTTGCTGTAACACCCTCAGATGAAATCTGCATGTGGCCATTCACTGTAATTCTGACTCTTCAGTACTGTTTTGCTGCCAATGATAACTGAATATATGGAAATAATACACCAGAGGGTTTTTTTTGTAGTAGTGTGGTGTTTCATGCCATTTTTATTTTTGCTTAGGGCTGATGGTGCATGTTGATAAGAGAATTACACTGTCTGCCTTCAAGCAACATTTGGAGCCTTTTGTTGGAGTTCCATCTTCTCACTTCAAAGTCTTTAGAGTCTACGCCAGCAATCAAGAGTTTGAGAGTGTTCGACTGAATGAGACACTTTCATCATTTTCTGATGACAATAAGGTTATTCAGAAGTTATTTTTAATCATTAAAAATATTGGTACAATATAGACAAACTTAAGAACATAATTTACAACTTTTTATTAACTTGCCAGGTGAAGTCATTACATTGGTCTTGGTAGTGTGTTACAAAATGTAATTTTGATTTTGATACCACTTCTAACAAATACTCCTTTTGCCTTCCAGATAACTATTAGACTTGGAAGAGCCCTTAAGAAGGGTGAATACAGAGTGAAAGTCTATCAACTTTTGGTAAACGAGCAAGAGGTAAGGTGTTGAATATTTCAAGATTGATTCATAAAAATATTAGTATGTGCCTTGACCAAGGATTTTTTTTCCTGAAATCTTGGAAAAAAAGAAAGTCTCTCTTTTCTCTGCATTTTCCTGCAAGTTTTCCTGGATTTAGAAAGGGAACTTGAGATTATTTCTGTTTATGCTGTTCAAAGTATACAATTGGAATGTGATCTACACTGTCTCTCTTAAACGTCTCTGTTTCTGCAGTGTGAATGGAAGACAAATGAAAATAATTGTTTCTTTGTTTTCCTTAAGCGTATGAAACTCATGTAGAATTCTTTCCCCATAAGAAACTGTTTTTGCTCATGGTTGCAGTTTTCAGTAATACTGTACTGACATAATGTGTCACATTCATGCACTGCAGACAGTGCTTATCAGAATGGTTAGCTGGGTAGTAGTAGTCCTCTCCGCTTTAAGACAGGCCTGAAACAAAAATGCCTCCCTCACAATAACGTGGCTTACTTGCTTGTTACATCTTTTGGGACATGAAAAGCATAAAAGTGATTTCACTATATAGATTGCAGTCTTTTAGAGTGCATACAAATTCAACTTTTATTTCTGATTTTATTTTTTGGGCCAAACTGCAGAATGCATATTAATAATGGGTAAGCATGAGACACTGAAGCTGAACTGATAAAGCGAGGAATAAGATAAAAGTAACTTCCAGTCATGGAGTTCTGGTCTATCTGACCAATGAAAGCTGAGAAAGTGGAATTTTTATTATTATATGGCTTATTTCATTGTAAAGCTCCTTTCAAACTGTTTAGAATGTTAATATAATGGTAGCAATTAGTAATACAGCACGAGATGCTATTTCCGCAGTGGCATGCGTACACAGTGTTTGAATGAGCTGTCAAAGGGCTGCTGCTACACAAATTGGTTAAACCTAATTTTAATAAATTCACTGCCTACCTTGTTTATGAAAAGCTTTCTAATGGTGAGTTTGCTAGGTGGGCGGGACTAGTCACAAAACACGAACAGGAGGCAAATCTAATTCTCTGTTCAAAAAATTTGTCTTTAATCGCTTCCTATTTATGTTCACAGCCATGCAAGTTTCTTCTAGATGCAGTTTTTGCTAAAGGAATGACTGTCCGACAGTCAAAAGAGGAGCTGCTTCCTCAGCTTCAAGAACAATGTGGCCTAGACTTGACAATTGACAGGTAAAGAGACTGCGATCTGTTGAAGTTACCTGATTAAGTATTAATTTAGAATGTGGGTTTTTTCTCTTGTGGAGAAAGGAAGTTATGAAAGGAGCAGAAATAAGTTACTGTGGTCTTTGAATCAGATTGTGAATACAGACATTAATTTAGCAGTTCTTGGCTTTCATGTCATGTAGAGTAATATAGGGATTAATATTTACGTAGAATTGTCTGTGTGCAACATGTCTACAGGTTTAGATCTGAGAAGTTTTATTCGCTCTAAGGATGACTTCCTTCAGAAAGGAGAGCATGAAGTAAATCAGTTCACAAAAAAGCCACTTCTCTCTAGATGCAGGCTCAGCGTAGATCACTCCAGCAAACTGCCCTGTGCATTATTCTAGGGTGTATATACAGCGCTGATCCGGCATCAACTTCCTTTTACCCATAATCAATTATCTCATCAAGACTCAGCTGGCTTTGAGGCCTTGATTCCGTGTGCTCTCTGCTGCCAGTTACAAGTGGTGTGGTATTTACTATAGAATAGGTGACACTCTGCATTCACTGGAATTAAGAAACACGTGTAAGATGTGGTAAGCAAGCTGGCAGGGCCTTGACGTATGCCTGAAATCGGGCTGGAGCAAAACATTGGAAGACAAGTGTTGGTCCTTTGCTGTTGAGAAAAGGAGTGGAAACCTCAATCTCGACCAGGTTTTTCTCCTTTCCTCACTGTGACAGGGCCCAAGGGCTTTTGACTGCCACGCTTGGGTTATGTTCTCTAGTGGCCTATAATTATGGGGCACATCACAAAATTTATGTCTGCTTTTGTGTGTGGAGAAACCATTACAGTTCAAGTTTTGTACTCGTGTTCAATTTCATTTTAGTTGTTAATACCTTTATTTACCTATGTATCTAAATCAAAGGTCCTTTCATATTGTCACTGGATTGATGCAGTAGAACTAATTACGTAAATCAGACACCAGTCCTAATCCTCCGCCTCTCCCCATCTTCCCCACTTTGCCCTCAAAACAAAAAAAAAAAAAAAGAGGAGCAGCAAAATTGTCAAGTGTTTGGGAATATTCTGTTTTCTAATCCTAAATAGAAAACTGTTTTCTTCCTCTTAAGTTGCTACACATTTCTTGCACTGAACAAGCACAACACAGGCTTGTTTTCCTTGTGTTTATGAATTATGCAGCAGTAAGAGCCAGTAGTGATACCTTGCTGTCAGGACTATTTCAGAATAAACCTAACCAAACCTCACATAAATGAGTTGTATTTCAGTTTTGTGAGAAAATACTCAGTTCTGATCTCTAGCTGTGGTGTCTATGAGCAGATGAAAATTCAAGTGTTTTCTTCCTGATGTATTTTACAGGTTTCGCCTACGAAAGAAAACCTGGAAGAACCCAGGCACTGTGTTTCTGGATTATCACATCTATGAAGAAGATATCAATATTTCAAGCAATTGGGAAGTCTTCTTAGAAGTACTTGATGGTAATAATGATATAGTGTCAAGAGAAAGTAAAGATAATGTCAGAGATTTTTTTTTTTCTTTAGAGATCATTGGAAAATGTACATTCCATTTTTTCATTTTTTTAAAGACTACTACTGACATTTTAATAGCATTTTATTTGAAAAAAATATAAGCAGAGAGAAATAATAAAATCTTTGCATGAAGCTGATGGGGGGGGATTGTGCAAGTGCAGATTTCCTGTGGCTGCGATGTACGTTTTGTAGATTTACTGGAAACTTTTGGACATTGTAGTACTGTAGGCAGTTTTTTGCATGTGTGTATTTTCGTTGTACATAAAAACTGTAGGAATGTCTATAGGATAGGCTTTTGTTTGTATTTAATTTTTGGACTAGTATTGGTTATGTTTGTAGTTAGCTGAAATATGTGTGCGTATGTATATGGATAATACATATATCACTTGTTTCTAAAGTCAGCACAGCTGCTCAATCACTTAGTATTTTTCAGACAGGAGTGAAAAAACACTCATATTCTGTCCTGAAGTGCTAACTTTTTGAACAGACCTTGGTCATGAAAACAACTTTGGATCAAATGTTAGAGAGCGGATTGTTTCTTAAATTCTGCTTAAATATCATTAAAAATAGGCAATTCTTAAGTTATTCTTTGCATATACACTTAAAATTTGGATTATGAATGCAAAAGCATAATTTAAGGGGTGGGGGGAAGTAGGCTATGCTGGTTTTCCTCTAGATTAACAGATATTTCTGTTAATGGATAGATGAAGAATATGAATTCCATTCACTCGGGAACTTTCTTTGCAAGCATACCTGACTTAAGAAGTCTCATTTAGCTGTTAGGCCAGTATTTTGGCAGCTGTGTTCAATCCT
>Ga0065711_1046555_pt1 | contig 12828 bp, 12 predicted proteins | sample Hoacrofraction12_FD_59098 | JGI IMG/M metagenome (GOLD analysis project Ga0065711, IMG submission 59098) | Hoatzin crop microbial communities from Cojedes, Venezuela - Epithelial fraction 12 v2 (version 2) | ecosystem: Host-associated > Birds > Digestive system > Esophagus > Crop | place...
TAGACTCAGCGCCGCTGATGACAACCCTCTGAGTTCTGCCATTCAGCCAGTTCTCAATCCACTTCACCGACCACTCATCCAGCTCATACTTCCTGAGCTTCCCTAGGAGGATATCATGGGAGACTGTGTCGAAAGCCTTGCTGAAGTCAAGGTAGACAACATCCATAGCTCTCCCTTCGTGTACCCAGCCAGTCATGTCATCGTAGAAAGCTATTGGATTAGCCAGGCACGATTTCCCCTTGGTGAATCCATGCTGACTACTCCTGATAACCTTCTTTTCCTCCACTTGCTTGATGATGACCTCCAGGATAAGCTGCTCCATCACCTTTCCCGAGATGGAGGTGAGGCTGACTGGCCTGTAGTTCCCTGTGTCCTCCTTCTTGACCTTTTTTTAAGATTGGAGTGACATTGGCCTTTCTCCAGTCCTGACCAGCCTCACCTGGGACCCTCATCCCCTCCCATGAGCTCAGGTGTCACATTTCTGCTGAGCCTGGGGCCATCAGTCCCCTGCCGCAGCAACACCATAGGAGTGACAGTCTCCAGCCAGCCTCCAGATATCTGCTGGATAGACCCCTTGCCCCTACACTGCAGGGAGCTTAGCTCCTGCAACAACCTTCAGCCATATGCTGATACTCTGTCTCCAGCTTGGCCCTAGCCTCATTTCCTTTTGCTCTCTGGATGCACCCTGGACCTGGGCCATTGTTTGCCATGTTACCATGTTTATCAATGAACCCTGTTACCAGCCCCTAGCTCTGTCCCCCATATTCAGCCCCTGCGGGACTGTACCCATTGAAAAGGGCACAGCCTGAGTGGAATGACCCTCAGAATCTTGTTCTTTGTCTTCCAGTCCTTGTTGCTCTCTGACAATAAAATTACATTTGACTGAATGTACTCCAAGCCAACTCCAAAATCTGTCTATATTTACAGGAAAATAAATCCTTCAGGAATGCACACTCCATTTTTGTGTGAGAATATAGAATCTTAAAATAAATCAGGTTGGAGGAAGCTCAGGAGGACTGTAGTGCCACCTCTGGCTCAAAACAGAGTCAACTAGAAGATTGGACCTCAGGGGAATAGTTCACCGTCACTTTGTGCAATCTCTTTTTTTCAGTTAGGATGTCTGTCTTGCCAGTCTTCTCAGTGGAGTCCCCTCTCACTTGGCTCCTTATAGGTATTTGAAGAATGCTTTGACACCTCCCTGTTCCCAGCCATCTCCTCTCCAGTTTGAAGAAGCCCATCTATCTCCCTTAGCCTCTCCTCGCAGGGCAAATACTCCATGTTGGCCCTGCCCTGAACTTGCTGCAATTTATCAGCATCTTTCTTGTAAGGAGGATCCAATATTGGATGCTGTATTCCAGATTCAAGAGCTGAAGAAAGGGAAATAATTGCTTCTCTTAATTTACAGACTACAATTTTGTTGATGCAGCCCAGTATGCTATTTGCTACCATTGCTTGCAGTGTGCACTGTTGACTCATGTAACAAGTAGAGACTGTTGCATTTATTCTATTACAAGAACAAAATTTTCTATTCCATTAAAGACTGGTGTGCTTCCAAAATAACCCACTAAAAGAAAAGATGATTTTAGGCCCAAAGGTATGACATGAAATGAACAAGAGCTTCCAATACATTCATTTTCTTTCAAAACACAGCATAGCGTGTCTATGAGAGCTTAAAGAAAGAAAAACATTCAAAGGAGTCTGATATGAATCATAAAAAAGCTATTGGTTTATTTTTCCCTGAAGATGACCTTCTCTGTGATGTGAAAATCAACACTGGATATATCTTGCAATACTTAACAGAAAGACAAGAAGGGTCTGTGTCTCAAGACTTGAAATAAAGTCTTTGATTTTCTTCAAATTTCTAATCCTATTGCCCTTCAACAAACCTACTGTTTGAACGTCTGGATGTAGCAGCAAAGAATACCAAACAAACAGATTGAATTGTTGCTGCAGAATAAAAACAGAGTGACTTTGAGTAGATGTCCAGTCTGCTGTATCTAATTAGTTACTTTAGATTGCTCCTAAATAGAATATTTCTCCTTTGTTGAATTCCCTTGTTTCTGAGAAAAAGAAGGAATGAAACCTATTCCTTCTGTATTGTTTAATTTGGGAGTAAAATAAATTCATAACCTTCCTTAGAATTCTGTATCATTTCTGTCAGAAATGTAAAGTAATGTTTATGTTCTTCTGTGCTACACTTACACAGATTAAAACTGGAAGATGAAACAAATGTCAACCTTAAAGTTGTATTCTTAAAATGGTGTGAGTGCAATTAGCAATATTCAGTATAAAAAAAAAGTAATAAATTGGAAAGTTACTTTAGCTTTGCATTTTCCACTGTGCTTTTACACTGTGGAAAGAGATCTGGGGGTTTGGGTTGATGACAAGTCTAACATGAGTCAAAAATGTGCCCTGGTAGCTGAAAGGGCCAACGACAACCTGGGGTGCATCAAGCACAGCATAGCTAGCCAGTCGAGGGAGGTGACTGTCCCACTCTATATCACACTGGTTTGTGCCCCACCTCGAGTACTGTGTGCAGTTTTGGGTGCCTCGATAGATGAAGGACATCAGACTATTAGAGTGTGTCCAGAGTAGAACAACCAAGATGGTGAAAGGTCTCGAGGGCAAGACTTATGAGGAGCAAGTGAGGTCGTTTGGTTTGTTCAGTTTGGAGAAGAGAAGTCTGAGGGGGTGACCTCATCGCAGTCTGCAAATTGCTCAAGGAGAGAAGGAGGTGCTGATCGCCTTTCTCTGGTGACCAGCAATAGGACACGAGGCAAAGGAATGAAGCTGCAACAAGGGAAGTTCAGATTGGACATTAGGAAAGGTTCTTCATGACAGAGTGTGTTCAGTCACTGGAACAGGCTTGCCAGGAAAGTGGTCACGGTATCAAGCTTGTCAGAGTTCAAGAAACATCTGGACAATGCTCTTAGTCATATGGTTTAATTTTAGTTAGTCCTGCAAGGAGCAGGTGGTTGGATTTGGTCATCCTTATGCGTCCCTTCCAACTGGAGATATTCTGTGATTATATGATTCTTAAATAGTCTTTTGGAAACATTAATCACCAACTTATTGAATCTGTAATTTTTTTCTGCTTGCAAAAAGTCTATGAAAGAAAAGAATTTATACAATTTGTAATTAATTTAGGTACGCTCCAAGTCAAAAAAGAGGCAACTGATCAGATGAACTGTAGTGAAGTCCCAATTTTGATCAGAAATGGAGACATACATACTTAGGCCAAATCTGTAGGCCATACCATTAAATCTAGAGCAAAACCAAACAAATTCTTTGAATAATATATTTCCTGCCTTCAGACTTTCGAATAAGTGAATAATTCAGAAATATGCAGAAATCTAGTCTTGCCTTCATTGCAAACAGGTTAAATCATCAGAAAAAACCACAGACACATGTGAAATGGTCATATAAATTGGCTGTGGGTAGGAGTACAGAAGAGTCTTTGACTCATCCTAGTACTCTGATGAGGAAAAGGTGAATACAATTGAAATACTGCTGTGGCTTCTCAGCAGTCCAACCAGTTGAAAGTCCCAGGTGCCCTAAGGAGTCAATGTGATGTTCATCTGCTTGTAAGACAACAGATGTGACCTGGAGGCAAGAGCAGCAATAATGCCAGAAGCACTTATGTTTTCCACTATGTCACCTGCACTCATGGAACAACAGTGGTCTTTAAACTAATGAAAATTTCTGGGGACAGGGTGAAAAATGCTAATATTGTCATTTCCATAGTAGTTTGTCATATATTCTGTCAAATGAGTAAAAAAATACCTGTGTGTTACAGTTGTGGCTATGTATGGCTTATATATACACCTATATGTACTAGTCATTTATGCTTACTTTGCAGCCAGTAGTGGGAAAAGAAATGGGATGGCACTCTGGAATTTTTTATCTCTGCCCTCTAGTATGCGGGAAGTCTGCAATGGCAATACAGGATACCGACACCAGCACAGTAATGTGTGTTGGAAATCTTGTGAAGTGAATCCCGACACATGTGATAGGATTTATAAACAGACATAGCAGTCTTTAGAAGTATTACCTACAAGATAGTATACTTGGCTTAAAGGAATGAGCTAAGGAAAGTGCGCAATAGAAATTAAAATGAAAATTTTAAAAGTCTCCCTAAAAAAGGAAAACAGTCTCAGAAAATAGGGTTGTATCCTTGTATCCTTCACCTCCAGTACTTTTGCCACAAGTAGTACTGGAGGTAAAGACTGATGCATACTGTGATCATCATAAATTCAGGACATGCTCTCTGTCAAATAAATGAACTTGAATGGAGTTCTAAACTATAAAGACAGAAGACGAGAAAAGAACTCCATCCCTTAGAAGGGAGCAGTGACAGCAGAGTCTGAAATGCCCAACACGGGAAAGCCAGTCTTAGAACTGAAGGGGTTCGGGGGAGGGGTTGGAAAAAGGAGACATAAACCTCAGGGGAAACTGAAGCAGTCCAGGAGAAAATTTAGTGCTATGTGTATGTTAAAACTGAAACTTCTTAAACTAAGTTCCTCTTTTGTAACTATTTCCAATATGTAATCCATATTTAATCTTTGGGATTTTTTTTTTTTTTAATGTTTCGTTTCAAGTCTGTATAGTGATCAAACTGGATTCAGGTAAGTAGAACAGGTACACTGTACAGTACTTCCATGAAATCCCCAAATCCAAACTCTACAAACTTGCTCCTTGAATCATTTGCAACCCAAAATAATCTTGGGAATCCAAGACATTGTGATACATTTTCTTCTAAACAGCAATAGTTTTGTGTACTCAGTAAATCTGCTAGCAGGCATTAAACAATAGAAAAGCAGACAAATGGTGAGAAAATTTACAGCTGTAAGACTGTTATGATCTCCTATTGTCATTCTGTATTACACATGTTGCATCGAGATGCAGTTTGATAGTTGTTTTGAATTAACGTAAATGGGCTGCTCTCACAGGAACGATGTTTTCTCACACCATCAATTGTATGTATCTGATTCATGCTTTGGGTTGCTGTTAACACTTGTGAGCCATGCAACAGGCTGGACCAGAGAAAATTGTGAGGGAAAAAAACAGAGGCAAAAAAATGATACATTTTCACCCATACTAATTCCCTGCTCTGGCTCTCTACATAGCCTTATGAGCGCTACAGTGAGCAAACAGGAAGGAAAGAACATGAGGCTGGGGACCAGACTAAGTCCGTAGCACCTCAAAAGCAATAATGACATTTAATACAAAAATTCAAGTAATATTCTCTCCACTAGATTTTCAATTTCTTTGCCCACTCTTTAGTTCTCGCTTAGTCTCACCAAATTGATGGTTACCCCCCTGAAATCTTCTCTAATACTGCACTTGTTTGTCTTGGTCCATTGGTCAAAATTGCAATCTCTTGCCCACCAACACCAATGTTAGAAAATCCTGTGCTAAAAGAGTCTTTGTACCATTTTGCAGTTATAACTAAAGGTGTTTTAATCAAAGCTTAGCTTCTGTCTCCTTTTCTATTATCGTCTCCCAAGATTTCTTCTTTTGATGTCTTTTGTCCAATTAACTCCTTGGTTTTGAGGAACTTTTCCTGGGTTTGTTAAATATTATTTTATACTGTAGTTTAAAATGTATTCAGTGAATAACAAATAAGTATATGTACCTAATTGATACAGAAGGCTTTAGAAAAAGACCCTTTCAAGTAACTGTAGAGCCTTGGAAAAGATTGAGTGTGTATTAAGGAGTCCACATTTCATTACACCTGAACATTATGTGAAGTTGGAATGCATTTTAGATGTGACAGTAGCAGAACTGTGGATGGAAGTAGAAGATTTTTCCATATGAAGATGATTCATCCCCAAATAATATGTTCTTATTGCTTGCAATAAGAGCTCTTGTGACAAGTACAGATTCGAGCAATGCTACACTGTAAAGATGACATAGCATGTTGTTATTTTACAACACTTTTTTGTCTATAAACATCTTATTCTTGTCATCTAGTTACTAATAACTAGTACACTAGAGAGAAAGGGTGATGAAAAGAGTAAGTGTTCAGCACAGGCTTTCATTTCTATATCACCAATTCAGACAAGGACACAAACTCTCATGATGAGAAGTAGTAGCATTTTTTTTTGCTTGTGGTTTCAAATAATTTCCCAGATGATGCACATCTTCACCACAAAATCAGCTCTACAACTGTCACTAAGTGTGCGTCTTTAGAGAGACTGGGAATTGAATTCTACAAATGGCAATGATATCTGGTCCTGAAAGAACTAAGAACTCTTATTCCTTAGTGGCACACTGACAGAACTATAAGGGAAAAGCAACATAAATGCTAAATTCAGTTTAAAAAAAAAAATAATCTCTGTGCTCATAGTTTCTTCTTTAATCAAGCAGTAAATATGTAAGGAAGTTTCCTAGTCTTCTGTTTTTAATATGGAAGAAGAAGGGTTGCTTTCTCGTATCAGGTCTACTCACTTTCTCTGTACTCACTTTGGATGCAGGGAAACTACAGAACGTAATATGAAAACCAAAAGCACAGAAGGTGTAAGAATCCTGCACCAAAACATGAGCTGGTATTTTTGTGAACTGTTTAATGATTCTTTTGTCATTGCCTTCAGAATTTTTTTTACAAAAGTGTCTTAAATATAATGAACTGAGTTTTTTCAAGTATGTAAACTTCTAAGGTTTTAGATCAAAAATTTATCAAGAATTCGTTAAGATTTTTCCTTAAGATAAACTTCTCTGTTTAAAAGAAATTGGTTAGCTTTGGAGTTTTAAAGCATTGCTAATGCAAATCTGCATTTAAAAAAGGAAGCCTTCAAATAGCATCAATTACATCTATAGTGTGAATCTTAGATAAGCAGCTTAGCTAATTAATTTTCAGCTGTAACATGCAACTTACGGTCCATGGAATTTTAGTGGCCTGCTGCTAACCATTTCACAAAGGAACGGCATTTTTTATTCTTTATGCTGTTCAGGTAGGGCTTCATCAACAGCAGAGCAGAATTGCCATGAAAGAATGGCTCCTCCACAGCCAGAAGACTAATGTTTATTTGTAGGTACAATTGCTTTCAATTATTTTATTTTTTCTTTCTTTTCAAATTGTAAGGCATTTGACTAACCATCTGGTTCACAGCATTATTATCTACCCATTCTCATAGCTGTCTAAATTTACACTGAGGTTTGTTTGGATGACCTTATTGGCTAATGAGCAATTGTCTGCTAAGAATTGATCTAAAAAGCAAATATCTTCCAAAATAACTTCTAAAAAATTTTATTTGATTTTAATAAGCAGAGAATTCCAGTGCTGAGTAAGCAATCAATCTCCTCTTCCTATTAAAATAAAATTGTCATTATAATCATTGCTAAATAGCTAGAATGGTATTGTTTTGGACGATGTCAGTGACTGACACAACTGGATGCTTAATTTACAAACCTAAAATAAAGTTCACCTATTGCCAAGCATTTTATATGTCACATAATTTGTATCGATCCTAGTAGGAGTTCCTGAATGCTCAACAGTAGGAGTATCTTGTTATGGTTCTGTGTCCAAATATGAATTATAAATTTAACTCATGTTTAAAAAATTGGCAAAGTTTGAAAATGTTAAAATGACAAAATGAGTCTGTTCTTAGGTTACAGTTCTGTGTTACTGAGATGCGTGTTCTCATCATGAATAAACCCCTCCACCTGCAGAGTTTCCTACTGACTTTTGAAGAGTTTTTAAGATTGCGTGCTGAGCATACGGAACCTGTTCTTGCAGATCTGTGTATTTTGATCTTACTGATAAAGAAGTTCTATCAAAGCTGACACAAATGAAAGCCAAAATTCCATCAAATATCAAATGTGGGTTGAAGGATTCAGCCATGTAGTCCTAGAGGTAGAAGTGTCATCTATGAGCAGCTCCATTTTTATGAACTTTATTGATATTTTAAAGCCCGCCTCAAAATTTTGTTGAGCTGTAACTAAGGAAAGGCATGAAAGAAGGAACTGATATAAACATGGAGCTGCATTTAATTTGATATTTTTATGAGCAGTATATTAGTTCCTACAAAATACTGTATCAGCTATATTGGATTACAGTTATCACTATTTGTCTAGACATGGGATCAAAATGTGAATCTTAAATTAGATGGCCTTAAGATTTGCTTTTGTCAGTGTATTGTACTTATCTTAATAATATGACAGTCCAATAGCTGAAGAAGGTAAGTTCACAAAGAAAACCTCAGAATCTCTGGGGAAATTTCTGTCAAGACTTGCAGTGTGTATTACCTTTTTCATTAAAAATGACATTGAAAATATAAGAAAAAAACTAAATTAAGGCTGACATATAATTAAAATCTTAAATTAATTACTGAGTTAAGCTTCAATATGAGGCATGTATCAAAATGATAAATTACAGTACCATAGGTTGACAAATATGGCTTATTTAACAACATTATTCTGAAAGAAATAAATTAAACAGAACATTGAAATAGCAAGTGGATTTTTTTCCATACTAAAGGAGAGGCATTTTTTCTTCCAATAATTAAATATTTCTTAAGGCAGAAGAAATGACAGGTTGCTCATTGGCTTTTAACTTTCATATAATGACTTTTTTATATATGTTGAGACAAACGAATATATCTCCATTCATTTTGCCTGAACAAAATTATGCATGGTTCTGTGGTTCATTGTTCTCTCTAATCAATCAATATTTTTATTTATTTCTTAAGATTTATCAAGGACAATTTAGCACCTAACAGACAACTACTAAAGTTCATCTTGTAGTTATTATAGAATACAACATTAGATCTATAATGAAGCACATGTGCATAAGCTTTTTTTCCTATAAATGATACATTATTTTGCAAATGAAAGAACAAGGAAGAGAAGTCTATCTAGAAAGGATGGCAAATTCTTGGCAGCAGGAACAATCTTTAACTGTACTTTTGCATACTGTTAATAAAGTGACACGGGCATCCATACTGAGCCTTTGAGTGGTACTAGTGGTTAGATACTCCCTCCTGCATGGCACAGTGCCCTGCCTGCAAGCCAGACCTATAGTCTTGGACTGTGTGCTTCTTGCCTGGAGCCCAGACCCATAATTTCACAGAGCAATCGCTGTTTGTTCAGCTTCATGTGCTATTCACCCATGTGAGCGGTAGTAATATGGCCAAGGGAAATCCTAAGCAGATCAAAGGTTGATATGGGATTCTGAGGGGAAGAGTGAAGAGGATATGATCCCAGATGCTGTTTGTATCCTTCTCAATCCTTCTCATTAGGAGAAAATCTCTGGCTGTGAGCAAGTGCATCCAGCAGACCAATGTCTAGCTGTGCAGTTGTCTTCAAGGGTTTTGTCTCCTTAATCACTGTACCTCATCTGAAGATGAAGTAGAACTGCTTGGAAGAAATTAAACTACCTGATCAAGGCAAAGAAGAACATAACTGCAAGCAGACTACCTCAAAAGGAGGCCCTTTAAAAATAGTCTTGTCAGTGGACAGGGACCTAACTACAGAGTAGAATAGAAGAAAATTGAGCCCAGACTTAGAAGGAAGACTGGGAAGTAAGTAGTAAAATTGGGACTCTAGACTTTAAGACACCACATTTAGATTTATTTGGCGAACTGTTAGTCAAAATCTCCTGGGAGGCAATTATAAGGAGGAAGGGCAGCCAGAGAGACAGCTGATTTTTTAAAAAATCAACAATCAACTATTTTAAGTGGAAGTGAACTTTGGCAAACAACTCATGAGGCTAACAAGCGATTTTCTTAATGAACTGAAATGTAAAGGGGTACATACAAAATAAAATGGAAAAAAGGATAGATGACAAGAAAGGAGTATAAAAGTGTTGCTTCAGTACTTAGGGACAAAATGAAGAAGGCCTAAGTCCAAGGGGCACTAACACCAGTAAGGGATGTTAAGGGTTATAAAAAGGGATTCTACAAGTATGCTAGTAGTAAAAAGGTGGACAGGGAAAAATGCAGATGCACTGGTGAGGGGAGAAGACAACAATGGACTACATGCAAAAGGCCAAAGAACTCGATTCCTTTTGTGCATCATTCTCCACAAGAAGAAACGTCTTCATGTATCAGTACCATTAGGAAGGAAAGACACAGTCAGTTCTGGGTATGCAGTAAGTGAGGGATTACGCAGAGGAGTTGGATGTAGTCACATTCACAGATTCACCCAAGGGTACAGAAAGACCTGTCCCACCATGACTGAAAAGCTGCTGTCTATAATCCGTGACAAATTATGGTGATCAGTGGTAGTCCCTCATGACTAGACAGACTAGTTATAGACGTCCTAATGAAAGCAAGAGGAACAACCACAGGTGCTATAAACTAATAACGCTTTCCTCAGTTCCTGGAAGTAGCCTGAAGAACACGCTTTTGTAATCCATTTTTCAACACCTGAAGGATTATGGCAGTGGGGAACAGTCAGCACAGACTTACCAAAGGTAAATTGTTCTTGATGCAACCAGATGACCTTTAAGGATGTGAAGGGAATTTATAACCATTCACTGTCTCCAGCAGCTCTGGGGCTTGAAGGTTTCTCTTGCCTGGCCATAGGATCCCAGCCTGGGTCACCTTGACACTTGGGGGTGTCTGACTCAGGCCAGTGGACCTTGTTGATGTTTTCCTGTTTGCAGGTTTACCTAGATGCGCAGCTGAGTACGTATCCCAGAGAAACACACAGACACACACCAAGAACTGATATGACTGGCTACAGACTGCCACAGACAAGGTGCTGCCTTCAACAGCACCTGCCTACAGGACTCACACAAAGCACAAGCACTAGCAGCCAAGTCCCCTCTTTGCCTGGCAGACGCATGAGGCCACTAGTGCAGGCACGCACATAAGAACATCTGGGTTCATGAGCACATGTACATTTGTATACCCCCCCCCAAGTATCATCATGACACCCCTGCCCAGATCCCAGGCCTTCTTACCTGCCCCATAAGCCTCCTACTCGCTGGGTGGTCCAGCTTGATGCTCACTAACAAGCTGTGCATCACTTGCACACTCATCTAGCATAGACCTTCGACCCACCTGATTGCCTCATCCCAGATCCAACACCTCCTACCCACTGGCAAGTCCAGCTAGAAGTGTACTGGTGAACAACACATGAACACCTGGTTTGGAGAAGATACAGACAGTTTCGCTCCAGACTGCCCCAGCACCAGGCACATGGCCTGCTCCAGCTGCTGGTGCTGAGTCCCTCACTCTCCTCACTCAAGCCAGTTCCTCCCGTAGCTGGCTTTTGGGACAGACACTGTGCCCCACCCAGTGAGTGGCAGCCCAGACCTCCACCTATTCCAGTAGGTGGCACTGAGACCCTGCTTGCTCCAGTAGCTGATACTGCAGGCCAGGACCACCTACACCCCCAGTGTGACTCCAGTAGCTGGCACTCAGCTCTGAAGCCCTCAAACACAGGGTAGAGAATGAGATTGAAGATTGCATTTGCCATTAAAAAAGAATTTAATAAGCAGATAGGACAGATGGGTGATGTTCAGGCACAGGGCTAAGCCAGACAAACTGACATTTTTCACAGAGACATCACACCCCTGTGATGGATGCCCTTGATCCCCTTAATCAAACTAACAGTAACTGAGCGCTCCCTGAATAAGTTTGCAGATGACACCAAGTTGGGTGGGAGTGTCGATCTGTTCGAGGGTAGGAAGGCTCTTCAGAGGTGTCTGGACAGTCTGGGTCAGTGAGCCAAGGTCAGTTGTATGAGTTTCAACAAGGCCAAGAACTAGGTCCTGCACTTTGGTCACAACAACCCCATGCAATTGTACAGGCTTGAGGAAGAGTGGCTGGAAAGCTGCTGGGTGGAAAGGGACGTGAGAGTGCTGGTTGATAGCTGACTGAACATCAGCCAGCAGTGTGCTCAGGTGGCCAAGAAGGCTAACGGCATCCTGTCTTGTATCAGGAACAGCGTGGCCAGCAGGACTGGGGAAGTGATCGTGCCCCTGTACTCGGCACCGGTGAGGCCCCACCTCAAATACTGTGTTCGATTTCAGGCCCTTCACTATAACAAGGACATTATAGAATCATAGAATCATAGAAGGAGTCTCATGCATACCCTTCCCATGGCACGTAACTTGAATACAAGTCAACTGCTTTATTCAATAAATATGACAGCCTAAGTGAGTCTTCTTTGAGCTCTTCCTGCTAGGTAAGGTGATGGTGGTGATCTCCCCTTGAGCTGGCATGCCTTTCAAGGTTGCTCTTTGAGGCAGAGAGATCCTTCACCAACGGCAGATCTTTGGTAAGTGACGGATATCACACAAAACTCTGTAGTCTCATAACTTTGGTTTTGCCTTGGTAAATTTGATTGCATGCTGAATTGATGCTAATGAAATATTTATATTTAATCCTTTGCTCATAAACCATTGATCAAGTCTGGGGCTAAGTCTGAATCCAGCCACACCTAGACGCCTCTCTGAGAAGGAGTTTAGAAAGCCAGGGGGTCCATTCTCAACCTCACAGCTGAACAGGAGGGTCTTTCTTACCTTTTTGTTTCTAGTCTCTCTGTGAATCATTCTAATTCAAGTGTAACTCAATTTTCCTTTGTGCTTTTCTTCCATGTAGCAAGTAATAGAGTGAACCTTGCCATTGAACTTTGTTAAGTGGCACTTTTACATCATATTAAAACTACTTTTGCTAATACCTTTCACAGTGTTTAGTTAAGCGATCTAAATCACTACTTTCGTGACAAATTAGTGTAGTTGGCAGGATCTGTAATCGATGGCCTTGCTGGACTTGTCGAATGCAAGACAAAAGACAAACGGACTGAGGTTGTCAAGAGCCGAAGAGCTAACAAAGGAAGTAAATAACTGGTGCTTATCTTATCAGACAAAAGTAAGGG
>Ga0065711_1046547_pt1 | contig 12827 bp, 7 predicted proteins | sample Hoacrofraction12_FD_59098 | JGI IMG/M metagenome (GOLD analysis project Ga0065711, IMG submission 59098) | Hoatzin crop microbial communities from Cojedes, Venezuela - Epithelial fraction 12 v2 (version 2) | ecosystem: Host-associated > Birds > Digestive system > Esophagus > Crop | place...
CCGTGGCAGGCGCGGCCGCTCTCCTCCTGCCCCGCGGGTCGCCGTGCGGCACCGGCTGGCTCCTTCACCGAGGGGGAGGAGCAGCCGGTAAAACATGAAGTGAGCTCTGGGGCTTTGCTTCCTCCGCTCAGCCGCGCCGGGAGGAGGAAGAAAGCGCGGTGTAGCGAGGCGGCTTCGAAGGCAGGTGGGCACCGGCTGTGCCATGGTGCGGCCGCCCCGCAACGCTCGAGACGGGCCGTGGGCGCCAGGGGTTCGAGTCCCAGTCCAGGCTGAGCCGCCGCCGCCAGTGCCTCACACGGGTTCGAGTCCCTCCTCAGGCTGAGCCGCCGCCGCCAGTTAGTGATGGCTCCGTTCTCCTACTGCTTACAGCAGTGGGTAACCGGGAGCAAAACCTTGTTATACTGGGCACAGTCTTTCCTTGAAACACCTAGTCTAAAGACAAGAGGGAGAGAAATACCACGCTGCTGGCAAAAGGCAGCACCAGCCTGTGGGCCAGGACCCCACCAGCTAACTGGCGAGCCTCGCAGGTCCTGCTGCAGGCCTGGGTGCTTGCTGCATTGCTCGCTTCAGATGAAACTAAGCACCAGCCTGAGGTGTTTTTTTGTGCCATTCCGTTGTCAGCAGGGTGAATGAAGACCGCAGGGTCTGGCAGAGGCAGGGAGGGGGCCTTTCAGGTGGAGTCCTGCAGCCAGCCGAGCTCCGGGTGCCTGTGCAGGACCCTGGGCCTCAGCCTGGCGCAGCGGGGAGGCTGCTCCGGGAGCCCTGGCGGGGTGTCCCAGCAGGTCGGCGCTGGTCGCAGGCAGGCGAAGCTGGCTCCTCTGGGGACGTTGGGGGGTCTGTCAGTGCCCGCCAGCCCGGGAAGCGGGGCAACAAATCACTTCTGCAGTTGGTAGCAATTGACATCATCCCTGTCAGCCCTGACCTAAGCAGCCGTACGTTTTGCAGCATCTATTCGCATTTTGCGATTTCCTTCAGTCGAGGTGTCGTTCACTACTGAGACCGTTCTGCCAGCAGCGTGACGCCCGGGGATGCCAGCATGTGAAGGAAAATGCCATTTTGAGAAGGACGTAATTTCTTTTTCAACACTGCAAAACATCCACCCATCTGTCACAAGCGCATGTCTTCTTTCCCGGCACTCCAGCATCTCCGTATCAGTCACGCACGGAGTACAGCTCAGCACAGGGGAATTGATCAAGTTCATATTATCAATCGTATGCCAGTTCTCATTACTTACAAGTGCCAGAACCACCTTCTCTTCAGTGCTTACCATCAGGTCTGGGCTTTTATTTTAAGCTTATCCCAGAGAAAAGAACTGGAGAAGACACAAGTGGGGAGACAGCACTGAAGCGTCTCTGGAAGACCAAGCTGGCTTGCAGACACTATTCTGAAGGAAAGCTGCTGTCAAATTGCAGAATCAGAGGTGGCACACTTAAAGCCACACATAGCTGATTGTTCCCCAGATGCTCCCGTCGCTCCTTTCTGTTTGAAACTCAGCTCCATGCCTTTTGTCTGTCTTAGAAGATGCTGGTCCCTTACAGGAGAAGAGGCCACGTGACTTGCCTCATGAGCTGTCATGCTAATAGCAAACCAAATAATCTTCATGCTGTTGATTCTGGAAATCATATTCAGCCTAGTAAAACACTATTTGCAGTGTTACTTAACATCCTGGGATCTGATCTATGTTTTTCAGTGTCACTCTGTGCCATTTAGAAACGGTACTTTGAAAAGCATTCAGTTAACTGTTGGTGAAATATGCTCTGTGGCTGTAATGAAGTGTCAGGTGCATGGCAATTAATAACATGCTGCGAAGTTCTTGCTGTGTGAAAATACAGTATTAGGTATGTCAATATTACTAGAAATACTTTCAGTCCAGATTGACTTGAAATTTTGGTTCATCAAGCTGTCAGTAACTCTCAACAACTGTAATAAGGAGAAAACATTGATTAGTAGCCTCAGAAATTGCAGGCATGTTTACAAGAAGCTCTGATTTGCTCTCTGAACAGGAGCTGGCTGTAAGTTTCAGGTTTGTTTTTAAATGTTTTTTTTCTCATTACTGCCATATTGATCTTTTATAAAACTCAGAGAAATCCAAGTCATACTTGCATCAAGCTACCTCAGAAAAGGAACATTAGAGCATCATTAAATACACAGGAGTCTGAAACAGAGCAAAGTCCAGAGAAAAGCCAACCTAATTTAATGTGGAATGTTACATATTTTGTATATAAATTAATATTTGTGAAATTACAGGAGCAATTCCATTCTTACGCTCTTTAACTTTATTTAAAAACGTATAAAGAGTAGATGGTGTACATACTCTTACTGTAAACAAGATCAGACAATTTGCTGTTTTGTCTGTGGATTATTTAATTTGCTCAGATGTTTCTACCGATGTCTTCCGTCCAACCGCTTATTTCTGAAGGTGGCAATATCTCATTCGTTGAGTCAAGAATTCTATTTCCTTTATCGGGCGTTATATATGTGTCTTGGGTATCTGTGTGTCACGGCTGAGGTAGAAATCAGCCATAACAATACTGGAGAAAATTAATTCTCCTTGTGTCTCACTCAGTCACCTTGAATGCTGACTTCTAGAAGTGAGATAGCATTTGTCGTTTTGAAAGTGCTGCTGTTTTGTGGCGAGATAAGATGAAAACTGGGATTAGTAAAGCGTGCACATGGCTTATCAGGCAGTTTGGTGGATGCATTTTAGGTTTGGAGGACTATGAAAGATGGGACCAAATCAGGAACTTTTATGCTTAAGCCTTTGCAAACTTGAAATTTTTTGAAGCATCTGTATTTATCTGTAAAAAAGGTACCTGGACTTTATCTGTCTTCTCCCTGAGAAGAGACAAAACTGAAACACTACCCCTTAATGGAGAAGTGACTGGCACAGGCAGCACTTTCCAAGTCACTGGTGGCAAAAATGCTTGAAATTTAATAATTAAGCTATGTATTTATTTGACTACAGAAGATGGAGGCCCCTGCTGTAGGCTGCTGGCCGGAAGGTGTGCTCATAGGAAGGAATGCAGAACATAAAAGTTATAGTAGCAAATACTGAATGGAGAAGTAAACCTGCATGTATTGCTCCATGCACTGATGACTGTGTCAAGGGTGATGTGTGCTTACTAAGCAGGCCTGTATGGTGTAAGGTGGCTCCAAAGGCCCTAGGGAATTACTGTTTCCACCCAATCAGTTTTTTGTGACCTTCTCACACGGAGGGACCCAGTTCCTGCTACTACAGCCCCTGAAGCTGAAGGCTCCCTTCCACAGGGCAAGGAAGAGGCAATGCTACCCCAAGGGTACGTCCGTATTATACAGGGCTGAGACTCTCACTGAGCACCAAAAGAACTAAGCTATGAGCGTACAAGCTAGTAGTATTCATGGCTTTGCTGCCTGGATTCGTTTGTCCTGATGAGCAACAGAGTGTGTAAGTCTGCAGGACCCTGTGGTACAGGACTGATACTGCTTTGGCAGCTCACATGCCTAAGTATCCTGGAATTGTACTGGGCTTGCCTATGATTTGTGACTAAGGAAGTCTTGCAGATGAGTAAAGAAAAAATAGAGATGGGTCTAAATTTGTTTTGTTCCTAGTTTGTCGATGTGAAAATTTTGAAAAGGGGAAGCTTTCTTGCCTTTCTCTGTAATCAATGTTACAACTGCCAAGGAATTCTGCAACTCTTGCTCCTTTCCATGAGGCACCACCACCACCTCTTCTGTGACTCTTAGGATACAACAGGCTTACCCCTGTCTTCCTTTTTGCAGCCTGCTAGTTCAGTGACCCATGTGTATGACTACGTCTGATTGCTTCTAATGATCAGGCTTCTCTAGCTATCACACAGCTGAAAGCTTTGCTTCTCCTTCAGGGCTCTGCCTTTCTTCTTGTCACCCATTAGGCCTCCACATTGGAAGAGAGGGCAAAAAAGAGATTCAGCCCTGTTCTTCGAAGAAGAGGGGATTTTCCCCATGCCTCAAAGACATAAGGAAGATACATAAACAGAAGACAGATTTTTCTTGCTTCTGTAGAATAAATTCTGCCGGCTGAAAAAAATAATTGCTTTTATCTTTGAAAACCTCTTTCAGCCTAAACAGCAGGGGACACGGAGACTGGCCAGAAAATTCAGACTGGATTGCCTAGAGGTTTATTGTTGGGAAAATAGTCCAGCTGGACTGAAGAGACAGGCAGGCTGGGTTGGGGCTAAGCAATATGTGGGATCAGTGGGAGTGCTCTGTGGTTCATGTAGTGCTACCTCCAGATGTGTGGTCAGCTAAGGTGTGATGAATGTTGAACTATTTCAACCCATAAGCCCAGTTTCTTCTTAGTCATAACTGCAGATTTAAAACTAAGTGAATTATCTGACCATGCTGTAGCCAGAGAACAATTATCAGCTGTTGGTAGTTCAAAGCCTGTCTCTGCCTTAAATTGTCATCTTAGAGAAAAACAACAAAAGTAAACAAAAAGCCCCCACCTCAAAACCCCCTGATAATTTTATCTCCAATATTGTAATCAGCATAGCTTGAGTTATGGCCAGAATGTGAAAACAGCATACTCAGAATCTGCTGCTACTTCTGTAGTAATAGGTCTGTTACCAACCTGTCAATCAAATACTATTGGTTTCAAAGAAAAGTGTGATGACAGCTTTTCTGCAATGGAAACTCCATCACCTGAACGTGCCACCTAAATAAACAATGCAACATCCTTAAAATGTCCTGAATCCTTTTATATGTCTTGTCTGGTTTTAGCTGCTTTGAAAATATTTTACTTTTATGTAAATCATTACAAAAATTTTCTAGTCATCTCTGCTGGAAAAACATACTTAGTTTTAACTTGGAGAATGGGATGTAGCACTCATACTGCCTGATAATATCTTTAAAGATACAGCAAATGCTTTATGTCAGGTTATTGAGTGCACCTTTTAAAGAACTGTCTGAGTGAGAAACAGAAAGATTGATTGTGGGGGTTGCTGTTAGGTAAGAAAGTACCTGTCAGGTGGAAAGCTGATTGTCTGGGGGGAGTGATTACTTGTCTGGAACGGTTGCAGGGGTCTAGAGTGAAAATATGTAAAAAATGCTGGTTGTTACAAAAACCAGCAGCAAAGGCAGGAGGAGGCTGGCACAGGGAAAGGACGTAGTGAAAGGAGGTAACGCTGTGTGAGTTCACATGCCCTTGTCTCTGAGCCTGCACTCCAGGCAGGAGCAGGCGCGTAGCAGGGCATTGGGGACACTGGACCATCTGGCCTTTCTCAGCCATTAAGCCACTTTATTTTTGGTACTGGAGTGGTGGTAGTGGCTCTCCTACCTTCTCTTAGGCTAGATGGACTATCATGGCTGCCTCAGTGGCAAGGTTCAGGAATATGGTTTTGAACCTTTTTCTAGCATCGTCAGAAAGGAGCTGGTGCTGTGGTGCGTGCTGCGAGAGGGCACGTGCTAGCAGGCAGGATCCCTGCAATGGGGTGTGCCAGGACCATCCACAAATGTTACACTAGCAAACTTTTAGATCTCAAGCCAGGGCCAAAGGACAGTCCACAGAAGAACATACTGGGTTAGACAGTTGTGGGTCTTGACTTCTTGGGAAGGCAAGTGCAGAAGTCAGTCTCTCATCTCCTTGTCCTGCAGTGTTCAAATGGATCAAGTCATTTTGGTATTCTGAAACCATGACAGAGAAGGAAATGGTCCTCTGTTCATGACCCAGACACAATTAATGCCTAGCTATGGATGAACAGTTGTTACAAATCTGAATCCTGATGTCTGGTCCCATTTGATAAAAATAAGCTTGGAGTTTTAGGATTTAAATAACTCTGAAGGCTGGTCACACAGACTTCCTCCGACTTCCCCTTCTAGTTAGTCTGGAAGTAAAATGCAAATCACCTTTCAAACAAGCTGTGTGTTTTAGTTCCCTCATGTTTATGCAAAAGCACTTAAAGAATGTTTTTTAATAGAAATAAGTTTTTAATTTGGATTTTGGAGGAAGGACAGACTTGCTTTGAGAACTTTCATTTACTCCTGCTTAAGCAACTTGCTGCTACTCCAAATGCGAAATGTACAACTTAATTCAATAATGACACCTCTCAGATAAGTCCTGAAGGAATGTTTTCAAAGTCCCAATCTGCTTTTCTAGTTCAACAATGAACAATCGACGATTAAGGGTTAAAAGAAATTAATCTGAAGCTTCAAATGAGACAAGCCAGTGAGAGTATGTGAGACGGGAAAGCTGTCACAGACAGAAGGATCCTCATGGGTAAAAGAGGAGTGTGTGAAAAGAGATTCAGCCAGGCTAGAAAGGGGGAAGGTGTGTCATGGGAATAAAAAGCTTTACATGTCAGTTCCAAAAGCACTATGTGAGAAGGAAGGCAGAACCTCTCTACAGACAGTCCGGAACTGGAAGATCTGTGCCAGAGAGATAAGCAAGTCGCAGGGATCAAGTTGAGTGCAGTTATTAAGAAGTATCAGTAAAGAAGTTGATTTGGCTAATGTCAGTTCCAATGTGGTGATTAAAGTTAATGGGAAGGATAATACGACCAGGAAAGAGAAAGGAGGTGAATGATGGGAAATTTATAGAGCCCTATTTCTGTTCAGGTTCAAACTGTGTTATTGAATCTCTTACCCATTTTGCATACACTGGAAAACAGTGGAAATTAATGATTCTCTCAGTTATTTAGTTTTGTTACCAGTGACTTGAAAACACTTTAGAAGTCCGAAAAGACATATAAAACTAATTTATTCAATCTTGTCTGGATTCAAAAGATCTATTCCCCTTCAGTTTCTGTACATATCTCCCAAGTTGTCTCTATTTTTTCAAGCAGATAAAAATTGTTTTCTATAAATACTTTTCATTGGTTCTGGTGACAGCTATTAGCATTTTCTCAAGCATGACCTTAACTAAGTGTTCCCAAAGCAATATTAAATATAAATACACCAGGTGGGAATATTTTTATTAAACACGGTAAATGCAGTAGCCTCCCATGAAATACCATGCTTCAGGTTCTTCTTTTGAATCTTCTACTGGAAATGTCTCATTTAAATTTCTGCTCCTGCTGCCTGTATTTTTATTTAACCTAGTTATTTGATATTAACCACAGCAAGCAGTTGTGCTGGTGCCAAGAAGGCGGAACTGAGTGGGCCAGGGGTGTGAATATGCGACTGCTTGTGCTGAGCCTCGGCACCTGGCCTCCAGCTCCGCTCTGCTCCCGCCGTGCTCCGCCAGCCAGCCCAGCTCCCAGCCCAGCTCCCAGCCCAGCGCAGCCAGCGTGTACGGTGCTAAGGGACGCTCTGAGGCTTAGCTGCGTCCCGGGTGTTTTGTGCCATATCCTTTGCCCTTGCCCATCAGGGTCAGTGGCCCGAGGTGGTGGGGCAGGCAAGGCTGTCCTCTGATGGAGTCAGGCTGTCTCCACAGCGTCTGAGGTTTCTGAGTAGAAACCAGCTGTAAGTACTGGTCTAGGCGCAGATGCTGCAGTGATGGATAACGTGATGGATAGATGGTGAAAATCTAAATGTGATAATTTAGGTTTAAACACTGTAGTCTATTTGAGTAGAGCTGTGTTAAGAGTTCCTTTAGTCTGTTCTAACAATGCAGAAAATTTGGAGGGACTTGATTGCACTGATTTAGAAATGCAAAGTGGTTAAAAGCAGTTAGTGAAATAGCTGAATTTTTGTATGCTAGTTTGCAAACTGTGTAGGCTACCTGCACTGAAATGTTGGAAAGGAAATTCCTTATCTGGGTCATTCTAATACAGTGTACTTGAAAAAATCAGCTGTGTAGTTTCTATAATTTTCTGTGTCTAAGAACGTGGCATAAAATGGTGCTGCACTGCAGATCAGAAAAAAAGGTAATTTTTTTACTTAATTTATAACTTCAAGCAACATCTGATAATGTAGCATCTAGATGTTTGGGTCATAGGACAACAATAGGAATTTAGAGCAGAAGTTATTCTTTCTGATTTGATTTTTTTTCCCCCCTGTTGATTACAGAAAGAGATGTGCAATACGTATTAATTGGTTATTCTTTGCTTTTATTTTTGAGTTTCATTCTTCATGTAATTGTTCGAACAGACAAACTATAATCCTCCTGCTGAAAACTGTAACTGTGCAGAGAATTACAGCACTTAGTTTATCTTAAAGAATATCCAGAATTACAGACCAGTGTCAACTGAATTGAAACCAAAGGATGTAGACACTTATTTTCACTGTTGTAAATTGGGAAAATTAGCATCCTGAAAAAATTTTTAATTACTTAATCTGTGGAGAAATGTTTAAAAGAAAGTACATGAGGAAAATCCCAGAAGGTTTCTGATGAGACACAAATCAGAAATAGTCGTTATTATAAACCAGTAATAGCTAGTAGCACTATGTAGGAATGAAAGCAAAAATCACTTACAAAAGCCTGTGTCTGGTTTTTCAAGATACCTCACGTTGTTTATTTTCTGTTAGTATGCTATTTCCAAAATCATCTAAGCTTTTGGAGTTAAAAGCCATACTTTGGTTGATATCGAGGCTTTTCAAAAGATTATGTTTATGAAAACATTCAGTATTATCTGTGGCCAGTAACACTTACTGTAATATTGTCTAGATTCTCTTGCTACTTTAAACTGAAAGAGCAAGAGAACAGCTTGGCAAAGTGATTCCTGATTTATGTATGCATATCAGCATTTCACAAGTACTAAAATATAGCATTTGCTTATTTGCATGATGATGCCCAAGCTGAAAGATATCAATTTAACTGCCACTGGTTTATTGGCTCTTGGATCGTGCTTCCTCATATATTTTATAAATGTGAAATAGTTTTATCAGTCTGATGCTTTTTTTTATTCACAGACACCAGTATATGGAAATTAATGTGAATGTTTTCTTCAGCATAGTATATTATTGTGTGCATGAACATTGCCTGAAATATCATACACTTTAATTTTGCAGTTGTCCTCGGCAAATGGAAAACAACATGGCTCATCCTTGTGTCTAAATCTGTGCCCTTAACTACCAGCCCTGCTGTTCACAGCCAGGACTGCAGAGGCCATTAGGGCCAGCTGTGTCGATACCTTGTCACAGGCGACGAAGAAATGTGGGGTGAGGTTTTGTTGCTTGTTTGCTTGTTACAAAACCTCTGAATATTTCTGATAAGGAGGTGCTCTGGCTAAAGAAAGCAGAGCCCTCTGCAGCAGCTGTGTAGCACGGACGTTGGGCACGTCACGCAAGGGTGTTCCTGTTTGCTGCTTTTCCAGAATAAGCCTCAAGATTGGAAGGACTGTGTTGATTTCATTCGGGCACCAAAAAAGCTTTCGTCTATTTGGCATTTGGCCTGTTTCTTTTTTCTGCTGTGCCACCTGATGGTGCTTCATCAGGCGGAGGGCTGAGCTGAAAGGATGTGAAGGATAAGCAATTAAAACATGACACAGAAGTATTTATTAATTGGACTTAAACCAAGATAGAGATTTAAAAAGAAACATCATCCAGGAGCTGGAGTTTTGCAAGAGCTGGTACGCCTTTCCATCTGAGCGAAAGGGCAGTAGCGTGGTCACCAAAACAGTCTGAATTTCCAACTCCAGAGTTCAGCTGAGAGAATCACATGTTCAAAGGCTTTAAAAATTGTATGATAGAACAAACTCTTCTGAGTGTTCCTTGTTTAGAGCTAATTAGGCTACCTTGACCTGCAAGGAAATTAGACCAAGTGTTGCTGGGAACAGAGAAAGTATTTTTATTTCAGTTTTTGTCTGGAGGGACAGTTTTTGCATGGCACCTTTCTATAACATTGATCTTGTCACATATATTATTTTTATCATGCGTGTATCATTTTGATTTACTAATTAGATTACTCTAGCTCTAGAAGGTAATCAGGCCACTTGATTATTCCCTTTTTCTAACTGCAGTAGAGTTTGGGAGGAGGAAACAAAACCCACAAGCAATCCTTAAATCTGCTGTGCAATACACTTTTTCGCTCCCGTTCCTCTTTGCAGTCTGGCAGTGATAAATAGGGAGCACAGAAATTAATGAAATGGACGTTTTCGAAAGCTTGTTAGTCTCTAAACCACCCATCTGGATTGCTTAGTGTAGCAAAACCAGAAAATACAGAGCTTAAACTAGACAGGTTTGAAAACGGAAATCTTTGTACAGGCCAATGAAAAACATTACAGTGCATGCAAAGGAGAAATGTTTGCTGATACATTTGCGAAAAACGATTCTAACATTAATGCACTACCAACAATGTTGATGATTTTGTAAACATACATTTGTAGTGATTAATTCCCATAATTAATTGACCCATTTTTAAAATATGAAATCAATAACCTTTTTTTTTCTTGGGGTAACAAGTGAAAGTATTTGGGGTTTTGTTTTGGGTGGTGTTTGGTTTTTTCCATTTGTTTTTCACAAGTGACAGTGATGTAGGAGAAATTCTCCACTTTGCTTTGCTATGTCTTATTCTGAGAAGTTAAGGGGATGAATTTGCCCTTAAATACATGTATTTTTCAGAGCTGCCTTTCACCATTTTCAAGGGCAAGTGAAGTCTTCATTACAAATATTGAAGTCTTTTTTCTTAGTTTTTTTAGAGATCAGAAACAAACTCTAGCATTTTTCAACTCAAACGTTTTTCTTTTGTTGTGAGGGGGAAAACATAATTTGATGTGGCTCTTTGGAGGGTAGGTGAGCATCTTGGCGTGAAAGGCCAAAACAATCTCTTCTTACCGCACGGTGAACATGCTGGTTGCTGAGTGTGTACCTGCCTGCTGCTCTCAGGGCGTGTCCAAGGCGGGAGACTGTATGTGTGTGCACATGGGAATGAAATACTGACTTTGGAAAGTCAGTGCGAGTTTGACTCGTGGTCAATAATGTGCTTTTGAGGTCCTTCAGGAATTACAAAATACACTTCTTCGCCTGAATCACTAGTGGGAAATGGTCACAAGGAGGCTGTGCAGGGTCTGCCCGGGGATGCACCAAGTCCCCTGCTCTGTCACCAGCAGCGCCTGCAGCCGATGCATAGGAAAGGTGCAAGCTGTGCTGCTCATGTACACTGTACCGACCACGTATGCTGTACTGCCAGTGATTTGCCCCTTAGGCACTTCTGAAGCAGAGGCAGCAGCATAGTGGATTTTCCTGCCGTTTCTCTAACCAGTTTTTGAACATGTGCAAGCTTTAGCAGTGCTGGTACCCCATGACAAGAAATGCCACCAGTTAGCTGCTTCTAATGCCAGGGACAGAAAATGCATCCTTCCCCATGCATCTTCTTCACAGCAATGACAGTTAGTAAACCTTGTTCCTGTTCCCGCCTCAGTGTGCCTTTTTCCATGCTATAGAAGCCAGGGCGTATGGATTTTTTCCTTAGGAAATGTTGTATACTTTTCAGAGAATCATAGAATAGTTTGGGTTGGAAGGGACCTTTAAAGGTCATCTAGTCCAACCCCCCTGCAATAAGCAGGGACATCTTCATCTAGAGCAGGTTGCTCAGAGCCCCATCCAACATGACCTGGAATGTTTCCAGGGATGGGGCATCTACAACCTCTCTGAGCAATATGTTCCAGTGTTTCACCATCCTCATCATAAAACATTTCTTCCTTATATCTACTCTGAATCTACCCTCTTTCAGTTTAAAATCACTACCCCTTGTCCTATCACTACAGGCCCTGCTAAAAAGAATGTCCCCATCTTTCTTATAAGCCCCCTTTAAGTACTGGAAGACTGCTATAAGGTCTCCCTGGAGCCTTCTCTTCTCCAGGCTGAACAGCCGCAACTCTTTCAGCCTGTCCTCGTAGCAGAGGTGTTCCAGCCCTCTGATCATTTTTGTGGCCTCCTCTGGACTCACTCCAACAGGTCCATGTCTTTCCTGTGCTGAGGGCTCCAGAGCTGGACACAGGACTCCTGGTGCGCTCTCGCCAGAGCAGAGCAGAGGGGCAGAATCACCTCCCTCCTTCTGCTGGCCACACTGCTTTTGATGCTGCCCAGGATACGGCTGGCTTTCTGGGCTGCGAGTGCACACTGCTGGCTCATGCCCAGCTTTTCACCCAGCAGTACCCCAGAGTCCTTCCCTGCAGGGCTATTCTCAATCCCTTCATCCCCCAGCCTTTATTGATACCAGGGGTTGCCCTCACCCATGTGCAGAGCCCTGCATTTGGCTTTGTTGAACCTCTTGAGGTTCACATGGGCCCACTTCTTAAGCTTGTCCAGGTCCATCTGGATGGCATCCCGTCCCTCAGGCGTGTCAACTACACCACTCAACTTGCAACCTTGCTGAGGATGCACTCAATCCCACTGTCTATGTTGTTCATGAAGATCTGAAACAGCACTGGTCCCAATATGGACCGCTGAGGGACACCACTTGTCACTGATTTCCATCCAGACATTGAGCCATTGACCACTATTCTCTGGATGTGACCATCGAGCCAATTCCTCATCCACCTAACAGTCCACTCATCAAATCTATACCTCTCCAATTTAGAGAGAGAGATGTTGTGGGGGACTGCGACAAAGGCCTTGCAGATGCCCAGACAGATGACATCCATAGCTCTTCCCTTGTCCACTGATGTAGTCACTCCACCACAGCAGGTCACTAGGTTGGTCAGGCAGGACTTGCCCTTGGTGAAGCCATACTGGCTGTCTCGAATGACCTCTGTGTCCTCCATGTGCTTTAGCATAGCTTCTAGGAGGATCTGTTCCATGATCTTCCCAGGAATAGGCTGATGGGTATCTTCCTTTAGATCAGGTTGCTCAAAGCTCCAGCCAGCCTGACCTTGAACACTTCCAGGGATGGAGCATCCACACCTTCTCTGGCCAACCTGCCCCAGTGTCTCAGCACCCTCGTGACCAGAGGCAGTTCCCTCACCCTGCCCTTCTGTGCTCTGTGCCCCGGC
>Ga0065711_1046556_pt1 | contig 12827 bp, 6 predicted proteins | sample Hoacrofraction12_FD_59098 | JGI IMG/M metagenome (GOLD analysis project Ga0065711, IMG submission 59098) | Hoatzin crop microbial communities from Cojedes, Venezuela - Epithelial fraction 12 v2 (version 2) | ecosystem: Host-associated > Birds > Digestive system > Esophagus > Crop | place...
CCCAATCGCCTCCCGTCGGCGCGCCGCGTGACGCCGCGTCGCCAATAGGCGTGGGGTTCGTCACGCGGCCGCCGCCGCGCCCTTCCTGGCCTGCCCCCTTCCTTCCCCACGCGCACACGCACGGCCGGCCGCAGCCCCTCGGCACGCCCCCTGGCGGAGCCACGCCCTTGGCCCCGCCCCCGGGGTGGCCGGCCGGCGCTCCCCGGCGGGCCAGATGGTGCAGCTGCAGCTGCGGCACCATAAAAGTAACGCTACAATAATAATAAAATAATGAAAATATTGAAATAATGAAAAGTATAATCCAATATAAACCCAACAAGGATGAGATAACAATACGTAGAAGTATCAACGGACACCAGCACTGACGAGGCGCGGCCCGCCTGCTGCCCGGCGGTGGCTGCTTGCGCGGCCCAGGGAGGCTCGGCGAGGGCGCGGGAAGTGCCCCAGGCCCCCTCCCCGTGCTGCGAAAGGCTTCAGGCGCTGCTGGCTGGGCCTGGGGTGCTCTGCCCACGCGTGCCGAGCGGGCAGCGGGCGCTGCTGGGTGCCGGGCTCGGCTGTGCGTTGCGGGGCCGCCCGGGAGCTCCGTTCTGATGCCTGCACGGTGAAGCCCTTCAAGCAGCTGAGCGTAAGCAGCGCTGCGTCCCACTGCTCGCCGACGGCTTAAAGCGTGCGGCTCTGCGCGCTCCCTGCACGCAGTCTGGGAGGGAGAGGTCACGCGTGGCCGCTGCCGCCCCCGGGGGCTTACGTTTTGCTGTATTAGAAGTCTCCAGCAGCTGCGGCTTTGCTCGGTGAGTCTCAGCTACCTGAGAGCTGCTCAGAGGACTGGAATGCTCAAACACACTCCAGGGAAGACGGATTAGAAGGCAAGATAGCCGCAGCAGTCAGAGGCCCTGATAAACTTCGTTCTGCAATGAATCACCTCACTATCGCTACAAAAATTTAACTCTGGCCCCTGATAAGAAGAATGGCTCTGCAGAAGACTTACGAACACACAAAGTATTACAAAATGCTGCTATCATGCTGGCAGTTACTCCAGAGATAGGCAGGCTCAGGGTTTTACTCCATTTTGTAGGACAAATCCTGACATTGGCTTTCCCATGTGACTGGGGACACAGGGTTTTCAGACAAAACCATGCTTACTTTCTCTGAAGAGAGGAAGTCATAGATGCTGCATTTCTAGAATCTGTACAACTTAATCCCAGGCAAAATAAAGGGAGGAACTAAATGTTTTACAGTCTTATATGAGGATTATTCCCTCAGACTGATGAATTATACTTTTTCCCTTGCCAGCAAGTTCTTTAAGCTGTGTTAGCTAAGCCTCTCTACACGCTACTGACAGTTTGTAAAGCCTTGTTACTCCAGAGAAATCTGACCTCGCCATGGATTACACGAGGGCCTCAGAGAAGATTTGCTTTCAGCGCTTTTTGAACCACTTCAGCCCAACGTGCCTCCACAGCCTCTGCACCCTGCTTGGAAAGCTGCAGGACAGCAGGTCCTACTCCCAGGTCTGGGCAGGACCGGGACTTAACCATCAGGTGGCACCCACCTCAATCAGGGAGGAAAAAAGGGGCTTCACAGAAAACAGTCATTCAGAAGTTGGTGTTTTCTTCCCTCTGGCATTGCATCCACTCATTTTTGGTGAGGATGGTTGGGGAAGAGAAGAAGGCTGGAGGGTTGGTGTGGTTTAGTGAAGTAATTAATTCTCAAGCAAGAATAAGAGCTGGCTTGCATCTGCACTATTTAATATTTAAACTGTGATAATTTACCCTCTTACACCAGAAAAGCAATACCCTTACTTGTTTGCACCTGGCTGACTCTATTTTAAAAAGCGGCAGTGGCTGGGCAAGCTGCACTCCTGCTGCGCTGCTGGGCCCCATCCAGCAGCTCGACGCTGACAGAGGCGAGCTTGCTCCGTCCGCAGCAGCAGTAGGAATCACAGGCAAATCTGCACACCTCACCTGCACAGCCATGACGCCAAGTATCTGTTTCCTAAACTGTGACCACTCTGTTCCTTGCAGCCACGCCAGCACGTGCGGTGGGGCTACCCACCTTTGGTGGAGGGAGGTGCAACTGCAACATGTGCCTCGTGGGATCCCAGCAGCAAGCTGCGACCTCTACTAAATGTGGGCTTTGGAACAGCCTCAGGGAGCCCTTTGCCAAAGCTACGGTTTTGGGCAGTGGAAAATGCCTTTTCAACAGCTCAGAAGTGAGCGAGAGTGGCTCGCCAGGTGGCTGAGGGCCGGGACCCAGCCATCGAGGGCAACAGCCCAAACCACACGTACTTGTGATAGATAGATGATGATAGATGAAAAATGCTGGGAACTCAGAGTGGCTGGAGTATGTGACGCATCTCACTGCTATTTGAGCATGAAGGTTTTGGTTCCTCTGCCTCCCAGAGGCTGAAGTTTCTCGCAGGTCTCATACTTGTTCTCGGTGTGTGGTGCTGCAAAGGGGAAGAGACAAGGGCTGCTCTTTCCCCCTGCTTGCGCTGTTGTAGAGTATTTGGATTTATACAAACATGCAGGGGGAGGAAAGAAATCAGTAGTCTGTTTTCCTGTGTAGCCTTATTCATGAAGGTCTTAAGCAAGAGGAAGCTTACTTTAATCCCTGGAAATCACAGAAACAGCAAACTCTCCCACCTCCCCGTCATTCCAGGAGAATTTAAGCTTCCGCTTCCACATACCTCAGTATGCCAGTAAAGAGTATTTTTCCATATCAGTGCATATTTTTTGTAGCTGCAGTAATGAGGAACATTCATTTCCCCCCTCCATCTTGGCAAAGTAACTCTTAAAATCTTAATATGGATCTGATTTATCAGGATAATGTAACAAAACCTGTTGCTGTGTGTATCTTCTGCAGAACCAGGTGATCCTTTTAATAGGTATAGCCTGAGCAACACCCTGTAGAGATGAAGCACATTATCTTTTATTTATATAGCTTAGCACTCTGCTGACTTACTGCTACAGCAATATACTGAATACCATCTATCATGATTTATTACCAGTGCTGGTTCTCTTCCTATTTTCTGTCTTGTCTTTCTACTGTTTTGCTTGATTTACCCCAGTGAATCATCAGACAGTTTCCATTATAAAAACATCAATTACTTTGATGTACAATGGGCAGCACATACCTAGTTCCACATTTTGCATGATAAGTAGGCATTTTGGATGGCGTATCTTGGCAATAATGGATGCATAAGCTGAAAATAGCTTACTACGGACTGTTGAGATTCAACCACTTTCCCTCCTGCTCCAGGAAGAGAGGTCTGTGCCGCGGTACTGCCCCTTCCCTCTGAGCAGGGCACCCAGTGGGCAGCAACCTCATCTTTTACAGCATCGGTTGGACTGAACTGTTTTCCACCCTGCCTGAAGCGCTTCCCGTTAGTTGAAGCATTCACCCCTCTGCCTGGTTTCAGGGCTGTTCTGGTTCACAGGGCTGCAGCCGGGGTAGGGCAATTCCCAGGGTAGATGACAGTGCAGGGAGGGTGGGTCAGTTTTATTGAGCTCTCCTTATTACAGGGCTGGCCCATAAAGATTAGGATGTCCTACTGCAGAGCAGCAATAACGATGTCCCAAGTAATGGGGGAGAATCGCTGCTATTCCTGGGACATTTCTGCACCTCACTGGGGAAGGACACTCCGACTTGAAGGTGTGCTAGGTAAAAACCACCATGAGAGACTTGCAAGTTCATGGAAATGGGATTCACAGGTGTATTTGCTTGCTTGCTTCAAGCCAGAGGCAGACGCTTGGGAATAAGCCTGATCAGGAGCTGTGGACTATTCTGAATGAGGCTCAAACCTGCGTGTTTGCAGGCAAAATTCAAACAAATCAGAAAGAACTTGTGTCATCCTCTACATTGGGCAAACACTTCCTAAAATGGTGAAAGGTTTTTCTTGTGGCACAAGAAAACAGTTTATTGCTCAGCTTTAAATGCACGCAGTATTTGTAGTTTGGATTAGCGCTAAGCATTCATGCTCAATTAACCTCTTAGAGATTACATTTAGTTCCATTTGAACACAGCCTCGGCGCTGTGTTCAACCAGGATAACTCAGGCAAGGAGGCCACAGACCAAAGTCCTGGATTTTAGGCAGGTGTGATCCTCAAATGAAGGCATTCTGGGTTTTTTAAGTCTTTCTCTTCTTGTTTCAGTTGCACACCAAACAGGTTTCAGTTGCTCAGTGTGGTGAAGAAGGACCAGCTCTCGGTGCTGTCCTGAAAGCCAGCACATACATAAACGTATCTCTCCCAGAGCGCTGGCCGGGTTCTGAGCACAGAGCAGAGTGATGCAGTGGGAGCTGCTGCTGCACCACAGCCAGCAACTCTGCACCATGCCCGGCTCGGCTCGGGGAGAGCATCCCCCCTCCCGCCCGGCAGCTATTCCCCACCAAGGCAGCCTTAGTGTGAAGACAGACGTTTCCTGGTGAGTGGGTTACAGCAGATCTTCTTGCCGGGTGCCACCCAGCTGAGCCACTGCAGGCAGGCCAGGGATTTGCAGCACGCAGACCTTGGACGGGTGCTGTCGGGGCAGGAACACAGGCCCTGTGGCTGCCAGGGGCAAGGGGCACCTCTATGGAAACCAAGGGTAGGAGTAACTTCAGTAGGGTCCCCAAGTCTGTTCCTCGAAACCATACTGCATCCTTCTTCCAGGGAACAGAGAGCAGCAGAGCAGCTTTTGACTTGTTCTGGCATTGTAGGTTTGTTTTTTTTTTCCCCCAACCTGAATCTTGCTTTTTATGAAGATAAAAAGTAATTCTCTTGCACTTGTGTTCACAAAGAAAATATGACCTAAATGTAGCCTACAAAGTAATAGCTCAAGGGTACTGACTGCCAAATGGATTCCAGCGGGTGTTAATACCAGCGTGGATGGGAGTTTATGCATTTGACACTTAATGTCACTGTTCCCTAAAGAGAGCAAGTTTGTTATGTAGGCCTTCACTCCTCCTCCAAGTGATGGCTCATGTTTAACTTTTAATAATGCATAGTGGGGAGAGAGTATGTTTACTTTAGTTTTTACAAAAGGGAAAGCAATTTCCCAAAATGTGGGAAACTGATCCGAATTTAAGCCCTCTGGGGAAGTTGCTGTAGTCACCAGGAGGACTCCACACAGCCTTTAAGGGAGGCCAGGTGGGACCCTGAAACAAAACTTAAGTCGGATCGTTACGACAGACGAAGGAGGAGCAATCTATATTCCTGAGATGCAAAGATGTAAAATATCTGACCTGTGATTTATTCTGAAAATACAAAGGACCAGATTCACTCCTGATGTGAGTCTAAGGAGGTCAAAAGATCCACACCAGCGAGGAACGTACCCTGCCAACTACTGAATGCAGCTTCTGAGCTACAAGCTTAACTATAATTATTTGCAGGGTGCAAAATAAATGCAGACTACGAGGCCTGACAGGACTAATATTAGTGCTACCAGCTGTGTTTTGGCTTGTGGGCTCACAAGGGGAAGGTAATTCTGTCTCTTTACTTGGCCCGTTTGCCCCATACACATGAGCTACTGTCTGCTTGTGTTCAAAGGAGCTCCACTTTTCAGACAAGTCTTTACATTTCCTGCGATGGTTACTTGTAGGTAGATTTGTGCATGTTTTTATTTAACTCCATCTCTTAAAGCTTAGCGCTTGCATTCATAAACACACAACCTTGTAGTCCCCCTTGCTTCATGATGCAAAAACAGGCTTCCCTTCATCTGTGAGCAGCGGTATCCCTGAGAGGAGACGTCTGAAACCATAGTTACCAGCTCCTAGCTAAATAATGACTCGTGAAAGATTCTCAAACCCAAGGGTATGTTTTTGCCCACACCAACTGCAACAAGAAGCTGAGAGTCTCCTAAAACACTTCAAATTAAATTGTGAGATTTTCTGTAATCTATCCAGCTTCACAGTCACCATCAGTCCCAGAAATGGAGAATGGTTCCTTGCAAATGCTCGGTTGTGCTGCACAGGGCCAAGAATCTTAAATCCTGTAAACTCTGCTGTTATCTTCACCTTGACTTAGTACTGCACATGCCTTTCCAAGGCCATCTGCCTCCTTGCTTGTCTGCAGGGCGATAACAGCAGCTCTGAGATGTGTTTTGTTCCAATTTTTCCCTTCTTAGAAAGTGTCCCAGCTGAGGGAGAAGGAGTGCTTTCTGATCTTGCTCTCAAGCAGTCTTTGGATAACTTGGAGAAGAGCCAGGACTTTGTCTTTTCCTGGAAATGTAGCTGCAGGAAGAATGAATCACCAGGTGGAACCTGTATAACCAACTGAAAACAAAAGCTCAGACTTCTGTGTCTCACTGTTGCAAATAATGGGGGGAAAAGTAAGCATCCTGTTTTGAAATCTGCTACCAGCTGACAAGACAAAAATATTGCACACATGATTGTCTTTTGAGGCCGGCAAGCAACATAAGACTATGGCTATTTAAGGGAAAAAGCCTGAAGCAAAACAGTAGTTAGGGAAATAGACAATTCCAATGTTTTTTGGGGAAAAAAATAACCAGTGAGGTTATGCAGAACACACAAGATTGACTTTTAGTAGCTTTAAATTTTCACACTTTTAAATCATCTTCTGTCCTGCCCTTGGCTAGCAGTGACTACATGCAAACCAGGGCCGGGAGCCTGTGTTTCATAGCATCAGGACAGACTGCAGTGCTGGTGTCATTGATTAAAGCCGTCCTTTTGCCTCCGCAGCAATCCAAGATGTCTTTACAGGCAATGCAGAGGCTTCTTGGCTAGCATGCGAGCATCTGGATTGCTGCAGGGATACTGACAGCACAAACATACGGCAGTTAACATCTCTTTACTTTGGCTTCTCTTTTTGCATCTTTTAGCTTGCTTCGCAGCTATCAAAGGCTAAAGTAGAATTAATGGAGACTTAACATCTGAGAAGAGAATTTGAAATGCGCTAAAGCCAAGAAAGACAGAGGCCTGCAAAGCTGTGCTTTGTGCACTCTTGGGCAGAGGGCTGGCAGAACTACTGTTTTGATCAGGTCATGGATCAAATTTCCTATGAGGAAAAGGAAAATGCTTTCCAGTATTTTTACACAAACATTAACATGGATGTGTGAGTTCAGAAAAGTCAAATTGCATGCATAAATCCTGGAGTAAGTTTGTTTAGGGTAAACTTCTGAAGGTTTAATTCCAGCCCTGGGCCACCAAAGCCTGGAAGGCAGCTCTGAGGAGCCCTTCCTGTTAGCTTCAATGTACCTGAAATTGCTTAGACTTGATTCTTCTTTCTTCTCCATTGTCTGAAGGATTTTGTTTATAAGGAGTGGAGAAGAGGAACACTACCAATACCATTACAAATAACACTAAAACCCCCACATTTTTCCTAAACTTGGACTCTTTTTGCTTTTAAAAGGGTAACCTCTGCACTGAGGCAGATGCTTTTGCATCTATATGAATGCTATACCTGTTGTCTGCCTGTCCATATAATTGTTTTAAAATGGTTTTAAATTAGCTGTTGTTAACTAGTTTTAAATTAATGCAGTGCACTGCTTGCACTGTAATTTCCTCTCCAATTACATAACACTGCACCTAGAGAGCACATCAGAAATTTGGCCGCCTAACATTAAGCCTCTAGATCCGTACTCAGACTCCGTAAAAGGGATTTTTTTGCAGCATATTTCCCTACTCCCGCATCCCACATGCCAGATGCATGTGTTATCTTGGCCTACAACCATCAACCACGCACAACGAGTACAGAAGCTGCTGTCAGAGGAGGGAAAACACATCGTTGCACCATGATCTCCCTACCACAGCCCCGCGCTCACAGGAGCACTGCCGGAGCAACCCTTCCCAGCACCCACCTGTGCGTGCACTAACGCCTGCTCACGTGTCAGTTGCGCACCGGTGGTTTAGGGACTCTCCCGTCACAACACCCGACACGTGTCATCTCATGGCCTGGAATTCCATCGACTGGACACATCGTGGGTAAGGCTTTAGAATCATAGGTTGGAAAAGACCTCTCAGATCAAGTCCAACCATCCACCCAACACCACCATGCCTACTAAACCATGTCGTGAAGTGCTGTATCTACAGGTTTTTTGAAAACCTCCAGGGATGGTGACTCCACCACCTCCCTGGACAGCCTGTTCCAATGTCCAACCACTCGGTAAAGAAATTTTTCCTAACATCCAATCTAAACTTCCCCTGACACAACCTGTGGCCGTTTCCTCTCATCCTATCACTAGTTCCTTGGGAGAAGAGACCAACACCTGCCTCACTACAACCTCCTTTCAGGTAGTTGTAGAGAGCAATAAGGTCCCCCCTCAGCCTCTTCTCCAGACTAAACAGCCCCAGCTCCCTCAGCCACTCCTTGTAAGACTTGTTCTCCAGACCCTTCAACAGGCTCGCTGCCCTGCTCTGGACATGCTCCAGCACCTCCGTGTCTTTCTTGTAGTGAGGGGTCCAAAGCTGAACACAGTGCTCCAGGTGTGGCCTCACCAGGGCCGAGTACAGTGGCACGATCACCTCCCTACTCCTGCTGGTCACACTACTCCTGATCCAAGCCAGGATGCCATTGGCCTTCTGGGCCACCTGGGCACACTGCTGGCTCATGTTCAGCCGGCTGCCGACCAGCACTCCCAGGTCCTTTTCTGCTGGGCAGCTTTCCAGCCACTCCTCCCCAAGCCTGTAGCGTTGCATGGGGTTGCTGTGACCAAAGTGCAGGACCCAGGACTTGGCCTTGATAAAACTCATACAGTTGGCCTCGGCCCATCGATCCAGCCTGCCCAGATCCCTCTGCAGAGCCTTCCCACCCTCGACCAGATCGACACTCCCACCCAACTTGGTGTCATCTGCAATCTTACTGAGGGAGCACTCAATCCCCTCATCCAGATCATTGATAAAGTTGTTAAACAAGACCGGACCAGGAACTGAGCCCTGGGGGACACCACTTGTGACCGGCCGCCAGCTGGATTTAACTCCATTCACCACCACTCTCTGCACTCGGCCATTCAGCCAGTTCTTTATCCAGCAGAGAGTACACCCGTCCAAACCATGGGCAGCCAGTTTCTTCAGGAGGATGCTGTGGGGAACAGTGTCAAAAGCCTTACTGAAGTCCAGGCAGACCACATCCACAGCCTTTCCCTCATCCACTAGGCAGGTCACCTGGTCATAGCAGGAGATCAGGTTGGTCAAGGTCTGTGAACATCTGAAAGCTCAGTGATAACTGGAGAAGGTTTCCAGCAAATGAAGTGCAGCTGGAACTGCAGTGGTTGCTTGCGAACAAGAGCTTAGTCATTTTGCTTTTTGTTCCTTAATTAAAACTTCAGAATAATGTCAGCTTTCAGACCTGCAAGGCCTTTGAGAGATCAGACACATAATTCCTCTAAAAAGCTAAGTGATCCTTCTGTAACAAGACATTTTAATAAACGTGGTTGATTACCTATGACAGTTTATCAAGGTTCAAGGTTGGACACGTGAATATAATGTTACTGACGGGAACTACTCCCTCTTTAGAGGCTCCAGAAACTTCCTGCATTTCAGTTCAAGCACTTATGAAATTATACATCTTTGTATTTTTGATCATTACTTCCATTGTTTAATGTAACTCTGCATGTAAAGGAAAAGACACACTAGATCAGACCATACATTTATGTCAATATTTAACATTCTTTTGCTGAAGCAGCAAGTTATAAGGTCTACTGCTAATGTGTCAGTTTCTGCAGAAACTTAAGTTTTTACTTTTAATTCACCCCACTGGTTTCAAAGATGATCCAGATCAGTTCAAGCTGAGGCTGTCTTGATTCTGCAACTACAGGCTGCCACCAGTCACACTAATCTCTGGTTTATTCCCTTTGTATTTAACAGCAAGTGATTCACCGCCCCATCTATCTCACTGGTGTGGAGAATCTGGAAGCTACTCATGAAGATGAAAATGTAAAAACTGTTAAATCATTTCACTGCTATTCATTTGAATGGCCACTTATGGTGATACTTAGGGAGAAAGACCGCTTTCTTTTTCATGTTTTCCTCCAAGCTTTGTGTTAGCTTGTGTTCGCTTGGTTGATGAAAGCTGTTAGCAAAATGGATATTTGTCCAAACTTTACTTCAAAGACAGTTTTCGTATTTCAGTGGAATGACAAACCGACATAGCTGCTATTTATTTAGAGGAAAGGATTAAATGTGTACGACCAGAAGTTTCTACACAAATGTAGAACAGAACCATTTGGAATAAGGCGTTGCTGTCAGAGGGTTATCTACAACACAGGTTTCTAGATAGAGTTTAAAAAAAAATCAGATTGTTTCTATTTATACCTGCCTTTGCCTTGGTAACCAGAGACTGCGTGAGGGATGCAGTATTTTCCCCACATCATGGGTGGCTCCAAAATCCATGCGCAGCCATGAGGTACATGCAGTGTCTGCAGAACTATCCCAAGAATTGTCACACTCATTTCTAAGAGAGGATTTTAAATATTAAGCAGGAAAGAGAAGATTTCAGAAAGGGAGGTATATTAGTATAGCGTCAAAATAATTTGCTCTCATTTCTGTCTCATCTACTTGATTCTTTGATTTTCTGAGTATTACAAGGACCATTGCTCTTAAACACTTTTTCTTAATTACCCCAAGCAGCTTACCTGCGTCTGAGGTAGCAGGATTTACTTATAGTTGGACACATTATGCCTTTGCTCTATCAAGTAGCTGAAAAAGAACAGACTTGAATTGGTGTTTCTTTGCACTTTAAATCCTTCTTTCTTACCTTAAAAGCTATTCCCCAATTTGCAAGTTTATCTGCAGCTTAGGTGTCCTTGCAGCCTTTTGCAGCGTTTAAAAGCTGAACCAGGCTATGTTCTTGCAGCTTTACTGTTGTGCTAAGCTCCTGCCCTGCTGGCAGAAAAAGCATTTCAGTTCTGGGCAACTGGTTTGGGCATAATTTTTTGTTGTTGCATTTCCCTTACCCTTTTGCTGTCAGGAAGGGTGGAACAAACCAAGTGTCTGTCACTGTAATACTTGGGTACTGTACCAACTTGGAAAATTGATTTGGAGAGTGGAAAAGCAGGTAAAATATAGGCTTAGAATGAATATGGGGAAGCAGGGCCATCACTGAACATCTAGTGGACTTGCTTCCCTTTTAATAGCTTCACAATCCAGTGATGATCTGGAAGGTGATTTCTGATGTCCTGTAGAAGGCTCACAGAAGTCTGTGCCAAAGCACTATTATCAGGGAAGAAGGGGAAATAGCTCTGGGAAGTGGAGCAGGATTGGTAGAGAACCTGCTGGGCTCCAAAGATATTCAGGGATATCTGACTTACAAAAACACATTCTTGGGATAAAAACTCACTGCATTATCATCTTTGAGAACAAATGTATCAATTCTCACATACAGCCTTCTTTCACTCCAGCTGCTGTTTCTCCAGACCCTAGGTCTTACAATATACTGCAGGGGAAGAAAACAGCTCTAGCGGGGGAAAAGGAGGCAGTTGGAGCACTGGAGCCCTGTCGCACTCCTCCACTTTTCCTCAGCTGGTGACCCCAGGGCTGGCATGTGGTGCCGGAGGTGGAGGCAAAAGCTTTGTGCCATTTGGGAGCTTGCCTCCATTTGCCTGATGGCGTAGTTCAGGCACAGTGTAAGCGATTCAGAACCTCATCGAAGCAGAGTTCTCATTTCAAGTGTAATCACTTGCATTGCTTTTCCCACACTGCCTATACAAATAATTAAAAAAATATGCGAGATAATAGCACAAGCAGTTTCAAACTCTCAACAGCAGGCGTAGCGGCAAGGGACCAGCACTTTAGGACATAAAACCACAGTAAGCTGAATCATCGCACCTGCTGTGGCATGTTTATGAGGAGAAGTCTGAGTTGCCATAAGACAAGTATAAACTGGTTTGGGGCAAGCGAAATTCTGGTTTCCATTCCCCTACAGTAGCAGAACCCTAAAAACAAGCTTTAGTTCCTGCTGCCCCTGTGCAGCCTGTAATGGTCCTCCACAAAGGCTGCATGAATCTCGAGCCACTGTGTCGAAATCAACAGCTTTCAGATGCAACCCCATTTGCTTCTGCCTGCCAGCCAGATGTGGTGCTCTCTGTGGGAGAGAGTGGGGATGGTTTCTGGAGCTGGTTACGCTCCCCAGCTTTGAGGGCCAGCCTCGCCCCATTGGTGGTGACACTGGGAGCTGCTGAGCCACACAGCCGCTGGAGATGGGTGCAGGGAGGCATGCTGCTCCTCTGCCCGGCTCCCCCAGGTGTGGTCCTTCGCAGAGGTGGCCAGGCGCCTTGCAGCACGGCTGGGGGTCCTGCGCCTTTCGGTGGAGGAGCTGCAGCAGCGCTTCCAGGGAGCCAGCGCGCAAGCACTGCCAGGACGCTTCCCTGGCCCTCCCACGGCCTTTAGCAGCCTTTGGAGCAAGTTCAAGTAACTGCAGATGGAGACACACAAAGGAGAGGGGAACTGTGTTGTTTTGCCAAACGTGAGATTAAACAGAGCCAAAGGTGAAGAGAACCCATGCGCAAACAACGCCGCAGGAACGTTACCACCACACCAGCACCTGGGAGCAGCTCTGGCTTTACCGCCGTGGCCAACGCTCTGACCAAGATGCAGAAGCAGGGGCATGCTGCTGCGATGGCGACGCCGTCATTAACGGACTGCTTCCAGGCGGGTGCTGAGCACTCGCAGGGACAACGCTCTCCGTGCCGGCAGCGGAGCACGAGGGCAGCAGGCCGGACGAACGCCTTTCCTTCGCACCGACCCCCAAAACCCCTGACACAAACGCCACGAGCGGGAACCGCAGGCAGGCTGTGGGGACAGCAGACGACGTCCCGCGGGGCACCTCACGCCTCGGACCTCTGTGCATGGCACGCAGTTCTGAAAACGCGAGAGGCCGCCCGGCCCCGGCCCGCCGCAG
>Ga0065711_1046557_pt1 | contig 12826 bp, 9 predicted proteins | sample Hoacrofraction12_FD_59098 | JGI IMG/M metagenome (GOLD analysis project Ga0065711, IMG submission 59098) | Hoatzin crop microbial communities from Cojedes, Venezuela - Epithelial fraction 12 v2 (version 2) | ecosystem: Host-associated > Birds > Digestive system > Esophagus > Crop | place...
GCGGCGGGCGCCGCTGACAGGAAGTAGCGGCGGCGGTCCCGAGCCGCTTAGCGAGATTCGGTGCTTTGTAGGGAAACGCGGGCGGATTTTCCGTGATTAGCTGAGTTTTGTTAAAATGCAGGCGCCTCCCACCCGCACAAAGGCTGTTAGTGTGTGACCCCTGGAGCACGGTGACACCACGCAGGTCAGGCAGAGCCCGAAACCCTGACTGGGATGGCTGCCGCACCCGCTAAAAGCAAACAGCGAGCTCAGACCGGACAAAGATTTGATTGGCAGTGAAAGCAGTAAAGATTTTGAGGCAAAGTTTTTATTGATTTGGAGTTGGTTTAAAACCACTTCGTGGCCGTCGCGTCGGGTCAGGCAGCGGGGAAGGGGCACAGGAGGCGAGGGAGGCCACTGCCGTCGTGAGGAGGCCGACGTCTCCAGGCCTACAGGAGCAAATCTTCCTCCGTTAGCTTTTGCTTCAGCTTGCTGCCTCGCAGGCCTGCTAGGAAGACGGGGACCTTCGCCTCGGAGAAGCCATCACTGTCGCCAAGCCCCGACCCGGAGGCTGGCTCTGCTTCCACCGCAGCGTCGGACCCGGAGCCGGACTCCTCATCCGAGAGCGGGAATATGTCACCCAGATCCTGGTATCTCTTCATCCTGAAATGCAGAGTGGCAGCTAGTTTATTCCAAATTTATTATTTTATTGTCTCTTAAGCAAACACACCAAAGCTTCACGTTCCCATGGGTGAGCCACGCTGTGGCAGGACCATCAAGATGGTAATACTGGACACTTTTGGGTGTGGGCACCAATGACAAACATGCAGCACATGAACTTACAGGGACGGGTCTGCCATGGGAGGAAGGATCCTGTTGGCTCCACCGGTGGGCACGTAAAACCAGGGCCCCTTCTCTTCAATGCAGTTAGCAGACCAGGCGTCGGGTCGGCACCTCACTCGCTTGTACCTTGCCTTCTGCATCGGAGCACCTGATCGAATCAACGGTGTGTTATTCACTGGGACCAGGACGTTATTCACCAGGACCTATTAACTTTATGAGCACCTAGTAAAGCTTAAAGGAGCGAAAGAAAATAATTTGTGTGGCCCTGACTGCTCAACTACCGAAAACTAAATTAACCCTGAAGGACTTTTTTTAAATGGCTACTGATACCCTAAGTGACATCCTTGCTATCAGAGACATCAGGCACATCTCACACACTGCGCCAGGAAGTCTACGGGCATTAGAAATGGAAAGCCCATGGGAAGCCACCACCTTACGCTGACATCACAGCAGGGCTCATCCCCGGCTCGGGGCACAGCACATGCCCAGGGGACCTGTGGGCTCAGCCACCTTCAGCTTTCCCCGAAGCTGGTGGAGGCATCTCAAAAATCTCCTGGGGACAAGCCAGCCCAGCGGAGAGCTGGCTCCTGTACCCTCCCTTTCTCTGTTGGCTCCAGCCATGGCTGTCCCTGCTTTGGCTTTGCCCATCTCAGCTCAGCCCATTCGAGTTCAGTGGGATTTTTGGTGGGGAGGTTGGAAACTCCAGGTGTGCCAAGAGCCGCCTGCCGCAGGAGCAGATTTGGGGGTTACGTAGGCTCTCAGAGCACGTCGCCAGAGTGGAGACGGTTCAGGCATGTCCTAGACACAACTCAGGGTTACATAAACCCACGGTTTCCGTTCTGGTGCCCCCCGAGTGCCTGACCAGGATGGTTGCTGAAAAGCGAGTCTTCAAAAAAATACCAAAATGCAAAAATAACGATTGCAAAGTAACGCTAAAAATGGTGGCGTTTCATCCTTCCTCTTGGTCTCATGTAATTAATTTGTTCTGAAGCCTCCTGGTGCATTCTCCCCCTGTTGGCACTTCATCTATATTTTTTCTTGGTTTCTTGGGAATATCTTTCTGTAATTACACTTCTCTATTGCCCTATACATTTCCACAATGTACTAGATGATTTTCAGCAACCTCCTACGCTCCTCTGTAAGAGAAAAAACATCTCACGGGTATCATTTCCTGCTTCTTTTAGAGTGTAGTCCTTTTCCACATTTATTTTCTTCTTTTCAAGTATTATTAAGAAGGTTTTTAGTAATAACAGTGGCAACAAAATAAACAACTGCAGCTGAATAATTTGCAAACAAACAACATACAAAAAGCAGGCCATAATCCCTCAAAGATCAGCCTCTGAGTGGCAGATACATAGTGAAAGCCTATCACAGCCTTGGTTTGGGGACAAATTGTACTCCACATGCTTGAAAAGCGCTTTTCTCTCGCAAGAAACAAATCCACCGGGTGCATGTCATCATGAATCAACACTTCCTTTTAGTTCTTTCAGCGCTGCGTGTTGCAATGTTGTACCGAATAAACCATTTAATTTCCTCATACTTAGAGTTAGTTTTCTTTCCTGCCCCTGTAGCAGTTATGACATGGGAACTGTTACATGCTTTGCCTGTAACTACATAACTGAATAACACTATGCAACCAGACCTCTATAAAAGGGACGGTTAAAAAAAAATTTAAATGTATGTAGTGAAAATATACCCGCATACAGCAACGCATTTGTGGAGTCTTTTTCTCCTTGGGGCTGGGAAAGGGACACAGAAATGCTCCACTAGCAAAAAGCACCTTTTCTGACCATTCCCTCTCCAGAAAACGAAATGTTAGCAAAACAGATTTTCTGAGCAGATCTCATTACCCCTAGAAAAAGGTCAGTTTGAAAAATTTGGAGGCTGCCTACTTGGCCTACACTACGTAGCCCAGAAAGAGGATTACCGAGAGAACAACCGCCCCGCTTTACCTTGTGCTGTGTATCCCACAAAGAGGATTAAACAAATAGCCAGGAAAATCCTCCCGTTACATCTGATAAGGAGCTGCATTTTGGCCGGCATCCCCCTGATCGCCACCAGCCTTCACCACGGCTTCACACTTCAGAAATATGACGGGGCGAGGAGATCGACTTTTAGAAAAGGTTTCCAAAACCTCAGACCCAACCCATAACCTGCGTCACGGCTTCCTGATTGACGGGAGAGAGACATCTACAGAAAAGCCCAGTGCTCTGCCCTCCCGGCCTTCATCACTCCAAAAAAAAAAATGTTCCCCACTGCCTTCATCTCCAGTTTTGCCTGAGGAGAAAAGCAAATCCGGGACCAACCCGCCCAGCTGCTGGTGGCTTGTGGTCCGGCGTGCGTCCCGCCAAGCACCTGCCCAGTGCTCAGAGAGCTCCGGGGCACTTGCTGTTTGATCTGGAGAGAAAAAGCAACACTTTGTGTCCCCCAGCTTTCAGCCAGCTGTTTTGGCATTGGCACTGGCAGCGATCTGCCCTGCCTCAAGCTGTCAGTCCACCAGCAGGGTTAGGAGCTGGCTGCCTGCGGTCGGCGCAAGTTTCACCGACTAGGGAGCAATCTTTTTCCACAAAAGTAAGTGATCTCAGGAATCTTACTTTTTTTTTTTTTTTTATCTTCCTGGAAGCAGGATCTTAGATATTCACAGAAGAAGTGAAAAAATGGAAAAAATGTAGAGAGTGTATCCTGGTAGAAACGTGTCATCTCCTTTCTGCAAGGGCACAAGAGATTTGCTTGGCCCTGACAGCTGATCTAGGGCAGCTGGGTCATCGCTCTGCGATGTGAGCATCCCGGGGAGCGTGGTGAAGGGTTTGGACAGCCTGTGGCTCCGCAAGGAGCCCAGCTGGGAGAGCCGCGAGACCCCTGATACAGATACATACGTGGAAGCCGCCTTTCAGCTGGCTCATACCTTGTGTTTGCCTTGTAGTTGTGATTAAACCAGGCTTGAGTTCACTGAAGAACAAATTGCAAACAACAAGGTTATCTAAGCAGCGGGGGTTTTTCTTAGTCATACCATTAGCTGCTGGATTAACTGGGGCACCGATGTGTGGGCCTAACGTGCTGCCAGCACCTTCGACGATGCTGCAGCTGATAGTGCAAGTTGTCTGTGGTACATCTATTTTTATGCAGTGGAAAGTCCATGGAGGCCCCCGGTGGCGATCTGGGCTGAGCGGTGACTTTCCCCGGGGCACGGCACTCCACCAAAACCCCACCAGCAGTGGAGAAGACTCCTCCAGCAGCTCCTCTCTCCAGGCTGGGGTTTACTGCTGGACTGAGGGGTTGAGCTGTGCATTTGGCATCAACGCAATTTGTTATGAACCATCACACGTGGGGGTTTTTCCAGCACGGGAAAAACAGGAGACTCAAACCAAGCAGGCGTGGAAGGACTCAGGTGCAGTAGTTACTCCTATCAGCCTCTTTTCTACTTTCTACTTTGTATTTTTAGCATCAACTCTTTTTTTTTTTTTTAAGGTGGTGCTCAGCATCAGTAGGAAGCTGGGTGAACACGTGCGGTGAGGCGATCAGCCTCCGCCCACTGAAGGCTGCAGAAGCCATCCCTGCAAGAACACCTCTCACTTTCCGCTGGTCACAGGAACACGCCGACTCCTCCACACCCCTCCAGCATGAGCAAACAACTGCCCACAAGGGTGAAAGCACCTCTCCGCTGGCTATTCCTGCCCTTCCCACCAGCCCAGGGCTTTTTCCACCCCGGCACTGGAAGCTCCGCAGGATGCGGCAGGAGCTGTGCCCACCAGCGGGCATGGTCATGGGGGGCTGGGGATCCCGCAGGAGCAGGGGGAGCCGTGAACCCCCCTTATCTGGAAGGGGATCTCGCAGAGCCGAGTTATCTGCCTCATACCATCAGCCGATGGGGGAACTTGTAGCACTGGCAGTTTTGCCACACGGTTTTGTTATTTTCTTCGGTGTCAGCGGCGTGCCTCAGGAAATGAGATTGCCTTACAATTGGTAACCATAGGAAGACCCAAGAAAATTTTCCATTCCCCTGTCTCACGTCAATCTGCGTAACGGGGGCCAGAAACCTGCGGGGAGCTTCAGCCTGTGCCCATCTCCTGTCCTGCTGCGCTCCGCCAGTGTCCTGCTGTGCTCAGCAAGCAAAGAGCTCTGCACCTTGCGGCAAACGTGGAAGTGGTACTGGAGACTTGGATCTGAAGCAGAGGCCTTCTAGGATGTGCAAGTCCGAACAGGAAAGCATGCCCTGTGTGGAGGGTCGTGGGATGCCCAAGGAACGCCGTGCACTTATTTACTTCTCTGTAAGCCGCTCAGTGCAAAAAATGCAAATAATCAGTACACATTAAAAAGAAATCTTGAGCTAGAGGCCACAGGTTGCAGAAAGATAAGACACCTTTTCTTTTTTTAAATGGAAAACAGCACACAAGCTGTACTGTATTTCAGTGGTAACAGCGAAACGTGCCGACGCATGACTATCAGAGTTTAAGAGAGAGTTTTTAGAGTCTAATATTTTAAATCCACAGAGGAGAGGAAAATAAATGAGCAGCAGATATCTGAGAATCCAGCTCTTGCCTTGAGGCCAGAGGGAGGATTTCAAAGATCATACCAACATGATGGAAATGTCACCATCCGCACTCACCTATATTTTTGCATAAACATTTCCCACCCATGGCTCGCTCTCCTGGAGCTTTTCTTACAGCTACCGTGCTGAAGCCCTGTCATTATTTTCAAATCACATGCAAAGCAGATTAAGAGCTTCGCATTTTTCCAAGGCATTAATTCGGGGAGCAGGGGCCAGGCAGAGGGAGGGGGCTGCCTCAGCACTGTGTGCCCGGCCCCTCAACCGGACACCTGGAACTCTTCGTTATGTGCCCAAAATATCTGGGAATAGCCCCTAAGCTACAATAAACATCAAAATCTAGTGATGAACTGCTTGTAACTCTCCGGGCTGTTTTGTCTTGCAGTGGGCTTCAGGAGTAACAAGTAATTCAGTAACATCACTACCTGGGGAACCCACCACAGGAGCGCCTGGTGCGAGGGCACCCATCCTGCTGTCGAGGGCAGGGGATGTAGGGCAAAAAAACCTCCGAGCAGAGACATTTCGGTAACCTGGGTGGGCATCACAGAGTGCTTCAGCCAGTTCTTTGGTGGACACCAACCCCTGCTCTGCTCTAGCCCAGGTAAACGCTGCCGCGTCAGGTTGCTCTCTCTGCTGCTTTTCCTCGCCCGGCAGCGCAGGTTTGCTTTGGCGCCTGTATTTCCAAAAAGCAGCTGGCCAGTGGATGGGCTCCCACGGTCCCAGCGGTTATCAGCGAGGCACGCAGGCAAGGAGATACCTGCCCAGACAGAGGTCCCGATAAGGGAGTTTTTCCTTCATAACTGCTCGGAAATCAGATAAACCCTAATTGCTGCAGGGTCCTTCTGCTCTCTGAGGTCAGGTTTCCCCTTGCCCCGGGTGGTGGGAGCTCCGTCCTGGCTTCGGGGGGGAGCCAGAATGACCCCTGCACCCCTCGAACGCACCTCCCCAGCGGAGCAGCCAAGCCGACAGCTGGCTGGAGCAGCCGGGGGTCCTGAAGCACCGGGCCCTGCCTGCAACGCTCAAATCTTTATTTGCTCCACTGGGAAAGAAGAAATACATATTTTGTACAGGTCACTGCTCTGGGAAGCAGAAAGTTACATCTGTTATGAGCGGAGCTGGAAAAGGGGTAAAGGGAGAAAGATGGCAACCATTGAGAAAAAATAGAGGTCAGACAGGAAGCAAAGGGGAATGGGAGAGTGTCTGAATAGCAGCTGGGTTGAACACGAGGACCATTTTTTTTGCTATTTTGTCCTTTGGGAGGGCAGAACAAGTTTCTTCCCCAACACTCGCTGTCGAGGTGGAATGAGATCCATTGGACCTGGACATCCAGCAGACCCTGAGCACGGTGATCTATCTCAGAGATAATCCACAAGCTGCCCTGTTAAACACCCCAAAATCACCCCAACCCACCCAGCAGCGAGCTCCCCCCAGGCAGGCAGCCCAGCTACATCTAAGGGTGCTTTCTGCCACCAGCCCATGTTTGACCAACCAGCCTTTGAGGACTGAAAAGCAAAAGCATGCCCTGCCTCAAAATAGCAAAGAGCTGGCAACCCAGGGAGGTTTGGGTCGGCCCGGGGGGATTTCCAAATCCAGCCCTGAGCAAAGATGAATTCTTAGCTTGGGTCGTGTCTGAGCTCAGCGCCTGGCCCCTGTGTTCGCCCATGTACCTGGAGCATCATGGCACACGCAGCAGAGCAGTACGTGGCCTCCTGCAGCCTCTCGTGCCGCTGCCTCTTGTCTCCGAGGGCAGTATCAGGACCTGGCCCGTGAAGATAAGATTCAGATCTTGAAAGAAATCATTAATGCTTACATGCATCACACAGAAATCAGACATTCGCTGCCATCTAGATCACACAGAAGAGCAGCTCCTTGTTTTTTCCCATGATGAAGGTCAGCAAGCGCGCGGGGAGAGATCTTTGCTGGAAAGCCACAGCTGCATTGAGATAGAACGCAGCAGCTGCCTGATGGGAAGCTGCCAGTGGCCTTTCCCCATCAGCGATCTCTGCCAAAAACGTTAACTGAGCAACAAGCCTGTCCTTTGCAAGGAAAAAAGCAGCTTTCCTTCGTGCTAGGAGGTGCGATGCTTTCTGCTCCCAGGTGCTGAAGCCTGGTGCAGCAGGAGGTGTTGGCTGGCAAATTCGGGACTGTAGTTTAAAAGCAACAGGAGACAGCAGCCAAGCTCTGGTTTCTGATCAGGGAGGCAATTTCAGCAGCCGTCCTTCCTTCTTTGAAACCTCATCCCAGAGCAGCACCAGCTCTGCGGTGGAAGCACCCAGCCCTCACTGGGAGCAGGACCTGCACAGCGGAGCAAGGGGGAAGAAGGGACTCCCCCTCACGCAGCTGCTTGTTGGGAAAACACCCCTAAAAACACAAAGAATTAACCAGTCAGAAAAGGACCACGGAACAAAGATGTTTTAAAAGCAAAGCCTGGTGCCCTGTTCCTCTGCTGCTTCTCCAGGAGTGTCTTTTCCTTGCAAACAAGTTGGCGCTGCTGCACACGTAGCAGGTTTGAGCTCGGTTACCCGGGTATTAGACACGGCTATTTTTCCATAAGATGGTTTCTGCAGCTCAGGACAACCTCATGCAAGTGAGCTGCTCAGCAGCTTTTAGACACTTTTTATCAGCCCTGGGCTCTTCCCCGTAGACCCACGCCCTAGCAGCTCACCTTCCCTCCACGCCCTGTGCGAGTGGCAACCTACTTCTAAGCACAAGCACCACCAGTGCCACATTAAATCTTCACACCACGTGCAGGGAGAAAGGGCATCAGTAAAACTGGAAAGATGAAAAGGACTGGGGAGTACGGACGCTCCTGCGGAGATCTTCCTGTGAACCCACTGCTCCCATCCTGTGTGTAAACCAGATCTTCAGGCCCCGATCAGCCAACGCTTTACCTACGGTTGTAGTTTTGTGACCTTCACCGAGTTGCTGGGGAAAGAGGTGAAATTATATTTAGAGTAGAAGAAAACAGGTTTTTTGTATTTGCTATTGACCAAAGGAGCTGGGTGGGTTTTAGGTAGTTTTAAGCATGTTTTCGTAGAAATGTCCTCTTGTTTCGAAAGGTGACACACAGAAGAGAAAAACAAGGAAAGGCGTGAGATGCAGGTCTGCCACGGGAGCCTCTCCCCGGTGGGACTGGCACTCCCCAGCCCACCGATCTGCTCCATGCTCTCGGGGTGGACGCTGCTGCAGCACAAAGCAGCAGCTCCAAACACCCCTCCCTCGCGCTCCCAAAGGGCCCACAGTGCTGATGAAGCCGCTCCGCCCTTGGCGGCACAGAGGATTTCAGGATGATCATGTCCCTTTACAAAACACCATTTGCATTCATTAGGAAAAAACACATTTTTCACCTTTTCCTACTTCAAAGAGACAGGCTCTATAATAGTTCTATTTTTTCATCTCTTCTAACGCAGAAGAGGACTCGGACAGGGGTCAGCCAGCAGGGAAAGCCAAAGCCTGGGGCAGGATTCGTCTTATCTAATGCTTCCAGCAAAGAGCGCAGCAGGGAGGCCAGGACGGGCCGGCCAGGGAGGTGAGGCTCCCATGGCCCTTGTACTTGCAGTACCTTGTGCCTTTACGGTGCAGAGAGCGAAGTGTGTCTTTCCACGAGCCCTGTGTAAAACCAGCAGCCCAGTGCCGTAAGAAAAGACTAAGGCAAAGCATATGGTGAAAAAAAATGAAAGTATTTGAGAGTTATTTGCCAAAAGTTCCAGATGTGGACAAACAGAATGGACAGCAGCGTATGACCCTCCTCAGGGCTAGGTGTCTGTGCACAAACCATCGGTAATTCCTTGGTGTTCAGAGCCGACTTCGCTGGCAGGAGGTTATGTTGTTCTTTATTGTCCTCTCCTCGCCTGCAGGCCATGGGCTGGCAATCAGATCCAGCATCACCATTTTCATCTTCTTGTCCGTACTAGACATCACTTCTAGGGTGCCACTACCTCTGCTGTTCAAAAAGTCCCGTCTTTCTGGCAGAAGGGGGCTCTGGGCCCACCTGATCGCGTCCTCTCGTGGGCTGCTGTGAAACATCTCTGGCATTTGCTGAATCACTGGCTACCCAGAGATGGGCTCCAGGGGAGCAGAAGGAACTTCATGGCCAACACTCTGAGCGGTTTGAGACCTCGCCTGGGAACCACTTGCTCCTGCTCCCCTCCAATACAGTTAGTGTGCAGGAAATCATCTTGTTAATACCTTTTCTTTTTTTGTCCCACGCATTTCACCTGTGGATCTCAGAGCAGCTCTCTGATGCAAGTGCTTGCACTCGCTTGTACAGCGTTCAGTGACTAACGCCAGCTCACTCCATCACATGCCCGTCGCAATCTTTCACTCACTCACCCAATTCCTCTTTGTTTCAGCAGAAAACTGCATTAAAAAACGCAGTGAAATCCTTGCATTCTTGTCTCTTTTACAGCAACAATGAGCATGTAAAAAGACTGAGTATCTTGTGCATACCAAATGCCAAAACCTCAAGCACTAAACGTTTAAAACACTGCTAAAATCACCCAAATTATTCAGGTCTTTGGCGCTAAGGCACCACATTGTTATCTGTCACTTCTCTCCAACAAATGCTCAATACCATGCATGTTTTCCATTCCAAAGGTGAGTAACATGTTCGCAAAACACACTGTGTTCAGTATCCCAACAGTCTCTCTGGCACATTGTGCAGATCTTCAGCTGTGAAGACACAATCATACAATGGTTTTGGAAAAAAAGGCAGCCAGGCAAATAGATCATGTCAGGAAACCGCTGACCGTACGCCTACCTGTGACAAGGACGAGCTAGAAACCACCAGCCAAACTGCAAAATTAAAAAGCACAACAAGCAGGCACTTTGGACACAGTTCCTGGGAAGTACAGAAATGCAGTTTTCAAATGAAACTTAAAATCTGCATTAGTCATTTGTGGCGAAGTAGCCAAAGATGTTGCAATTGAAGAGGAAAGAAAGTTAACAAATGCTTCTCACCACAAATTTACGCGCTTGATTTTAACATAACAGTCTTTAGTTCTGTAACCTCAAGACTATAGAACGGTTGGCCTTGTGAGCTGCCAGCCCAAGTCCTCCTTCACAGGACTATTTCTGGGTATTTTCTAATGAAAAGTTGCACAGAAAACATCTAGGTAGCACTGACTAAGTCAGTGTGTTAAAAGAAACGCAAGTGGAGCTCATCTTCACTCTCTCAGTGCTGAGTGAAAGAAGAACACCAAACAAAGCTGAAAGGCATAAGCCATGCAGTTTACAAGATCAGCCTTGTTTCTCACTGTCTGATGTCGAGCTTTATCAGGCTTCTGCAATGTTTCCGGATGTGGAAGTGCAGCAGAAATCACACCCAGCGCGAGCGCTGCACTGATACACCGAGGCATCTCCATTTTGCAGAGAGAGACAGAAGCCATCCACCTCACCACGACGACGTGAGCCTGTGCTGGAGCAGCACCAACACTCCCAACACAGGAGCTTTCGGGCAGGCGAACAGAGCGAACCAGCTTGGGGATATTTTGCTTTTGCCACACCGAGGCAGCAACGGCCACTGGCTGCTCCCCTTGCAACACAGGGGACCCGCTTTCCTGCTGCAAAGGGGAAGCGAGGGCTCGCTTCTGCCTGCTTCCCCCGGTATTGCGGCTGGCTTAAGAGGGGAGAACAGCAAAGGACACAGCTGTCACCTCCTGCCACTATCCTCCAGGGGAAAAAAGAAAGAGCCTCATTTGATGGGCTTGTAGGGAAAGACACAACAAGGCACCGGTTTCTTTCTCTCCTGAAATATTTAAGCACAGCACAACCTTCCCGATCGACCCATTTTCTAACACATACCGAAGTCTCTAGCCAGCATGAGAATTAAGAGCATTTCAATTAAAACAAAACTGCAGTTTTCAAACCAAATTACTTCTCACAAGTATTACTTGCGCTACTTGAAGAAGCACGCTGAGGTTATAGCCTCCGAGTTCAAATCTCACACTCAATATAAATTCTGCACAAACATGGGCTTCTTGTAAGCCTCGACGCTTTATGCTGGGTAAGGAGAAAAAACTGGCAGAACAACATAAAGGAGGTTTCAGTTGTAAGAACTTTTCCGTACAAAAAGGAATAGAAATGCAGGTTAAATGGAGTTCACAGGAACCTAATCTTTAATTAATCTTTGAAATAAATGCCTGACCTCACACATACTTCACAGTTAAAACTCCACATTCCTGAAGGGAGCTTTGCTGCCTAATCCAACCAGCTCCCCCTTCCCTTTTTTTTTTTTTTAACTAAATACACAACCTTACTTAAATTCATTTTCTCAAATCATCTAACAAACAGGAATTATTCAAAAGGTTTCCTTAAAAAGACATGCCATAAAGAATGGCGACAGTGTGTTGTGCTGAGCATCTGCCATGCTATAGCCCCCAGGACTAAAACCTGCTTAGCTGGTGGTAGTCTTGAACATTTACCACAGGAGATGAAGAATTCGCATCACTGGTCTCTGTAACTCCATATATATATTTAACATATATGAAATGTATTTACATTATACTGCGCAGTTTTTAAGAAAAGCTGCAGAGCCAAAGCATCTGGGGATGTCTTCAGCGGCGAGAGGTCTGCAAACCACAGTGCCAACTACACAGCTGTGCTGGAAAAGCTCCAATCCCTCCGACAGGTCTTCTTAACTCTGGACCCGCTCCTACCTCTCTGCCGAGCTCTCACTGGGATTCCGGCGAATTCAGGGTGTTCCTCTGCACTCAGCTGCTGGTTAAAAGGGACGCATAGCCCTGCACTTCACTCGGCTTTGCCTACCCTGCAGGTAACTTTTAACACTCGCTTCAGACCAATATTTAAAGGGTAGAACAGGATTAGTCTATCTGAACAGAAAATAATTTTGTATGCTGTGGTTTAGCCCACAATCTATCCTTCCTTAAATTACAAGTAAACTAAGTCTGATGAGCCAATCCTCGCCTCATAGGTGGAATAATAAAGCATATGGCAAGGGGCAGGAGGGGGATCACACTTTTCTACTCAAATATGAAGCTAAACATTTGTAGAAAAAAAAATTAACTTTCAAATCATTAGTTTGTGGTAAAAGTGCAGACTAGCTTTAATTGAAGTCATAGACAAAATTAATGCACAAATACAGCCTGCTGGGAACCTACCTTCAGGCCACGGGAAGAAATGAATTAAAGATCTGACAGCAGAGAAGAAAATCCGAAAGGCTGACTAGACAAGTATTCAGTAAAACAGAAACAATCGACAGGCACACACCCTCTCCCTTACTGTATATGCACACGGGTATCCGGTCTAGTTTTGAGTTCTGCTGCCTCTTGGTTCCAGGACCCATTTGCTGGCCCATTTGTTTGTGGTTAGAAGTCTTCTGCAGAGAATTCTGCAAGCTAGAGATTTTTTCCACACATTGAAGATGTATACGCTTTCTTTCTTGCACATACTTTCCCCTCACACCCTCCAAGCTAATGTCATTTCCCCCCCCCCCATTTT
>Ga0065711_1046558_pt1 | contig 12826 bp, 8 predicted proteins | sample Hoacrofraction12_FD_59098 | JGI IMG/M metagenome (GOLD analysis project Ga0065711, IMG submission 59098) | Hoatzin crop microbial communities from Cojedes, Venezuela - Epithelial fraction 12 v2 (version 2) | ecosystem: Host-associated > Birds > Digestive system > Esophagus > Crop | place...
GCATCAAGCCATTGACCACTACCTTCTGGATGCGACCATCCAACCAATTCCTCATCCATCGAACAGTCCACCCGTCAAATCCATATCTCTCCAATTTACAGAGAAGGATGTTGTGGGGGACCATGTCAAAGACCTTCCAGCAGTCCAGACAGAACACATCCCTAGCCCTTCCCTTGTCCACTGATGCAGTCACTCCATCACAGAAAGCCACTAAGTTGGTCAGGCAGGACTTGCCCTTGGTGAAGTCATGCTGGCTTTCTTGAATCACCTCCCTGTCCTCCATGTGCCTTTGCATAGCTTCTAGGAGGATCTGTTCCATGATCTTCCCAGGCACAGAGGTGGGGCTGACAGGTTGGTAGTTCCTGGGCTCCTCCTTTGTACCCTTTATAAAAATGGGTGCAATGTTTCCCTTCCTCCAGTCACCAGGGACTTCGCCTGACTGCCATGACTTTTCAAATGTCATGGAGAGTGGCTTGACAATGACTTCAGCCTATTCCCTCAGGACCCTGGGATGCATCGCATCAGGTCCCATAGACTGCTGTATGCTCAGGTTCCTCAGGTTGTCCTGAATCTGGTCTTCCGTTACAGTGGGAAGGGCTTCGCCCCTCTGGTCCCCATCTTGCAGTGCATCAACTTGGGAGGGGCAAGGAGAGAGGTTGCCGGTGAGAGTAAGGCAAAAAAGTTGAGTACCTCAGCGTTCTCCCCATCTGTTGATACAAGGTTGCCATTCTTGCTGGTCAGGGGGGATACACTTTCTTTAACCTTCCTTTGCTGGCTGACTTACTTGTAGAAGCCCTTGTTATTCTTAGCATCCCTTGCCAAGTTCAGCTCCAGCCGCCCCTTGGCCCCCCTGACCTCATCCCTACACAACCGGGCAAAATCCCTATACTCTTCCCAAGATACCTGCCCCTGCTTCCACTGCCTTTGCAGTTCCCTCTTGCCCTTTAGTTTGACCAGCAGGTCTCAACTCAGCCATGCCCATCTCTTCCCTTCCTTGCCTGACTTCTTACACCTGACTGAGGACTTACAGGGGACTGAGAGCTCCTGTGCTCTATGGAAAGCATCCTTAAAGATCTGCCAGCTCTGTTCTGCCGTCCTGTCCCTGAGGACCATTTCCCAGGCATTCCTACTGACTAACTCTTTGAAGAGCTGGAATTTGGCTTTCATAAAATTTAGGGTCCTGACTATACTCCTCGCCTTTCCCATATCCCTCGGGACTGTGAACTCCACCAATGTATGATCACTGCAGCCCAGGCTGCCTCCTACCTTGACGCCACCTATGACCTCACTTGCATTGGTGAACATCAGGTCCAGTATTGCATCCCCTTGGGTAGGGGTGTCAATTACCTAGTTTAAAAAGTCATTCTCAGTGCATTCAAGGAATCTCCTGGATTGCCTACCTCTCATTGTGCTACTTTTCCAGCAGATGTTGGGGTGGTTGTAGTCCCACAGCAGGACGAGAGATTGCAAGTGCGACGCCTCCTGAAGCTGGCAGAAGAAGGCTTCATCAGCAGGCTCCCCTTGATCAGGCAGCCTGTAGTAGGCACCCATGACCAGGTTCCCTTTTTCCCCTCTGTCTCTGATCCTTACCCATAGGCTTTCGACCTGCTCATGACTATTCTTCAGGGACAGCTCTTCACACTCTATTGATTTCTTGATGTAGAGGGCAATGCCTCCACCCCTCTTTCCCCACCTGTCCCTTCTAAACAGCCTATAGCCATCGATAACCATGCTCCAGTCATGGGATTCATCCCACTAAGCTTCAGTAAAGGCAATCAGATTGTAGCTTTCTAGCAGCACAGTAGCTTCCAGCTCTTCCTCTTTGTTTCCCATGCTGCGTGCATTCGTGTAGAGGCACTTCATCTGGGCTGTTGGCCGTGTCACCTTCACAGGGGAACCCCCCTTGTTTCCCTTGGAGTGTTTCACAGAAGCTTCTTTGTTGGCTCCTACTGCCTCAAGAGTTCCCAACTCATTTCTGCAAGACTTTGACTGTGCTGCAGTGTCCACAGCACTTCTTTGGGAAACAGGCTGAGGGCGTGTACTAGCACCCCATCCCTCTAACCATTGTGTAGTATCACCCCATAGTTTGTCACTGGCAGGCCCAGTGTGTTCCCCCTCCCCCTTCACATCTAGTTTAAAGCCTTGCCAATGAGCCCTGCAAGCTTCTGAGCAAAAATCCTCTTTCCTCTTTGAGAAAGGTGGATCCTGTCTAATGCCGGCAATCCTGGTGTTGTATAGTCCAGCCCGTTGTCAAAACAGCCAAAGTTGTGTTGGTGACACGAGCCACAGAGCTATGTATTAATAGATTGGGTCTGCCTGTTCCTTGCAACATCACTGCCCACAAATGGAAGGAGTGAGGAAAAAATGACCTGTGCCCCAGATTCCCTCACTAGCCACCCCAAGGCCCTGAAGTCTCTCTTGATCACCCTTGGGCTACGTACTGCAACTTCATCCTCATCCACGTGGAAGAACAGTAGTGGGTAGTAGTCCACGGACTGCACTAGGCTAGGGAGTTTCCGAGTGATGTCTCTCACTGGGGCTCCTGGGAGGCAGCAGACTTCCCTAAAAGGAGGGTCTGCCCAGCATATTGGACACTCTGTTCACTTCAGAAGAGAATTTCTTACAACTCTGACCCTTCTTTTTTCCTTGTGGATGGGGTAGTAATACAGGGGGTGGGTCTTTCTGTTCTCAGCAACTGCTTTGGTGCAAATGGATTGACACCCGCATCATCCACTGACCGGTCCTCCACAGCTAAAGCCTCACAGCTATTGTGCAGAGGCACCTGGGGAGGAGTGGCGGGCAAGGAAACTGTTCGCCTGCTGCCCCGATTTTGGACTTGTTTCCACTCGCCGCTTCCCTTTAAGTCCCTGCCTACCTCCTGGTGTGGGGAGGATACTGGATCCCTTTGACCACAGCCTTTTTCTGATGGAAAAAGAGGTTTGTGTGTTTGTTGTGTTTTTTAAACCAGGAGGAGAGGAAAAAAAAAAAAGGAGGAAAAAAAAAATCACATTCTACAATGCTATTCATCTTTGAGGCACAATTATAGTACAAACTAAAGCAGTTTAGAGAAATCTGAGCTACAGTGGACCAAGGTCAGTAAGTGTACATGACGAAACTTGATTTTAGCCGGCCTAAGCAAGAGACATAAATAGTGCTTCCCAGGTTGAGCATCATAGCTCTGTACTTTTTCTCTGTTTTCTTTATCCTTCCCACCGAGACAAAAGGCAATATGCCAGTTTGGCAATAGAAGGAGGAAAACAAGATTTATAACTTGAAACTAATGTAAAGGAGCATGCCATTTGCCTTTGAATCCACACCAGATTTTAACCTAACCATACTGCTCTAGCACCAGCATAAATATGTGATCAGGCTGGTAAGTCTTAACAACTTCATGTATCACTTCCAGGTTAAGTGTTTCTCAACTGTATTTAGTGTAGGCTTGAAACTGTATTTTGAGGTCTAAACAAATTTTGAAAGCTAAGCAGTTATTGTTGGGAAGATGATGTCAAAAGGATTTTACTGTAATCAGAAACCTTGCTGAGACCAACGTGCAGCCCCATTTATTTTAATGTTACCAGGTCATCTACTATACTTTAAATTTCTACATGTTTAACTAATTCACTGGTCCGAAAAGAAAGGTGATATAGGAAAAGACAGCATGGTACTATGAAGATAGATACCAGTACATCCTTCAGCTATGCATGAAAGGCTTAAATATTGTAAACATGGCTGTTAGCATTTTATAATGACACACCTTATCCCAGGTCTTGCAATATTGTTATATGATGGATGAGGTGAAGGTGATTGACTGTGACAATCATACATTGGTAATACCCACTGTGAAGGGTTTATATTAAAAACTGTGTTTTTTTAACACTAATTTGGCATCACATTCACTTGCATCCAAATTTTTGCTCATACTAAACCTTGCACTTAGAGTTTTGTAAATCAATGCAAGAGAAAAGGCTAGGCCTATATAAGCTCACTTTCATTCACTTTTAGAGATGCAGTGTGTATCTCGCAAAGTTGTGGGATTCTACACAAATGTATCTTGACCAGTTATCCCTAAACAGAATTTCAATCAATGATTCCTTTCACAGGTAGTCACAGAAAAGGCTATCCAGAAAGAGTAGATCAATAGTTTTATTCTAGCTTCTCTACAAAGAAATAAATGTTTCAGTCAGAGATTTCTCTATACAACTACAAAATCCATGCTGATCTAGTAGTTGTTTGAAAGATGTTACTATCTGCGTTTATGTACAGCCTTGTATCTTTATTCCTCATCTGTGATTTGATGCAGAAAGACATTAACAGAAATTAGACTCCTCAGCTTTGCACCAATCGTAATGAAATTCATAGCTTTTTTCTCTTATAACTGAAGCTTTGCTTTCATTTAAGTGTTCTGTTCAGCACTTAACCTTCAGCAGAAAATGTCCTTATTCACATAGACTTACAGATTTTAAAAGTAGCTTCATTTCTATTCCGTTTCATATTAATTCTGGATTGCTAGATACAATCCTTCATATACTTCAAAAAGAAATGTCTAGTGATTATCACTAACTTGGGACACTGATCTCTCAAAGTTGGGAGCATTTATTCAAATTGAACTTTGTCAAAAATTTAAACAAGAAATTACAAGTTTCCACTCCATCAGCATTTAGGGAAGAGATGGTTTAAAAACAATGGGTTTGGTTCTTTTTTTTTTTTAAAAAAAAAAAAAAGAAAAAAAAAGGCACAACAACCAACAAAAAACGCCAAAACCCAGAGCAATTAAAGCTGAAATTTAACTAAAACTTCAGAATTTTATAATTGTATGTAGAGTAAGGTTAAAGCCCAAACACTAAATTCCCAGCTTTCTACCACATTATATTTCTAACCTTTCTAACCCAAGACTATCCATATCACAAATTAAAAGTCTAGCAATAATTATGTGCAAATGGATTTTTGGAAAAATATTTGTAACAAGCTTAAAGTAAGACATATAAAGGACACAGAATTTCTGCTCCAGGAGAGGAAGTATATACACACATACATACAAAAACACCAACCAGATGTGCATACGGAACACAAATATGTATTCCATTTTAAGCTTTACTCTTTTTTAAGGCAAAAATATCATTAGCTGGAAAGTTAGGACAGAAAATTCCTGAAATTTGGTGTCATGTAACGCTAACTCAGTGGCTTTAATTTTTTTGCCAGAAATTGTAAGATACAAATTTTCATAAGAATTACAGAATTTTCACATTTCTCCACACACTTGTCAGAATCACTAGGGCAAGACCCGCCTGGACAAGGTCCTGTGCAGCCTACTGTAAGTGACCCTGCTTCGGCAGGAGGGTTGGACTAGATGACCCACAGAGTTCCCTTCCAACCCCTACCGTTCTGTGATTCTGTGATTCTTAGACTTGGTGTCATTTTTTCTGAAGTAATGCCACATGGATTAGAAATATGTTACTTCCAGTTTCTTTTACTAACTTAAGAAACAATTTGTTCTAAGCACTTCCAGAGTGTATTGTCACACTTTCACTTTACTCTTCTGTTTATTTAAGTAATGGCCTCTGAACAGTGGAGTTCCTATTGCATAAAAAGAGTACTGCAAGTTCTACCACACTCAACTCTCCTGAAGAGACAAGACACTTTATAAATAATTGTATTTTGTGTGCAAAGTGTACAACAGTGCTTAACAGCTCAAGTTCCATCAAAACTATTTTTCAATAAGGTATGTCCACACTCTGCAAAAAGTTACTATGGTTTATTTCACAGCAATAGTTTATACAGAAGATGAGTTTCAGATTAAATTTAGAGAGAAGATACTAAAGAAAGCAACCTGGTTGAACTTGGTCTCAATATACTTCATTTTACTTACTGACTTGATTTATATATGATCCTATTACATGACAAGTTTTGAAGATACAGAAAGTATTTTCCTCCTCAGATTTTTTGAAAAACTAGAGGAAAACATTTCATTTAATATGAACTCAAATAAAAAAATTTCCATTCAAAAGCAAGCATATAAAATCAGTCGTTAATTAGAAATCTACCTTACCATTTCTGCAAGTAAACAGTCTATCTTCTGCCTCTTCAGATATACTGAACTTTAATTCTTTTTTTTATAGGTACATTATCAGAACTGAAATTTTATATTCACTGAAATTTCAGATTGTTACCTTAACAAATGACCTTGTGACAACTTCATGTATAGGAAATCTATAAGCAGCACTAGCCACATGCCTTGGACACAAGGCATTCATCTCTGTCAACAGCTATGATAAAGACCCTGACAAGAACCTCTTCCATCACATATTTGAATAAATGCATGTTCAAAAAAAAAAACCCCAACTAATTCTGCCTACTCCATTGGTAAGAAAATTATCTTGATTTAAGAGAGATGCAATCCAAAGCAATCTAAAAGTAACAAGAATCCAACAAAATATCCTACCATTTTATGACCTTTTCCGCTTCTCATGTCATCACTTTGCTTGATTAAAAAAAAAATAAAAATCAATCCACTTCATTCTACTTTAATTGTCCTGATTCTAATTTCAATTTATTACAGTCCTTTTGCTTTCTCTCTGTAACTGTTGGATAGTGTTTTGTTACCAATTTAATGCAGCTGTCTTCCAACTCCAGTGATGACTGTCTCCTAACCATAACTCAATACAAGTGTCAGACATACCAAGATGTCTATATAAAAGAGCAACATATGTGTGTCAATCGTAACTATTAAAATGCCAAAAGAAAGTAATATGCCGGCCATCTTTTGCATCTGAACCAAAAAGAACATATTTAAATATGTTATTTTAGCATTAATTTAATTTTGATGATGGATTCTGACATCTGTCAGTGTATACACCAAACAGAGATAACTTTAAAAGTTTAAACTTTACTAATATGGGACCATTTAAATTCCATGCACCTACTTCACAGACAGATGAAGGGAGGTAGTGTAAGATTTCAGAATATCCAACCTGCAAAATGGGATGCAATTGTTGTCCTAGAAGAGGTACAGCCATGTCTGCCACTTCTAGCCTTATCTGTACATCAGTCACTACTTCAATATCATTTTCAATTTTTTAATGATACAAAACAGCTTCACTAACTTTTATCAGGTTTTGAGTTTTGAGAATTCGACATCATGACAAGATCCAGAGTCAGCTGAACGCCTGAGATGGAACCCCTCCTTTCAAAGATTTCATTTTAAGTAAATAGGCTTCCAGTCTCTAAAAAACAATACTGAATGAGAAAAAGTCAACATTATTGGTTACCTTTTAGGGTATTCCTCTTTATGGGAATTCTAATCTCAAACTATACTAAAATGCTCTGCCCCACTGTATATTTTGTGAATCTTCTGCACAGTCCTGAAGCCATACAGGCTCAGCTGGTCTATGGAGAAGGTGCCATGTTCTTCCCCTGAGAAGCTTTACCTGATCAGAGTGCATACACCAAGACAATGTACAGCAAGAGCGGAGAAGCTTTCAGTGACTGAATTATACTAACATCTGCAAACAGAAGAGACCCTCACCTGTGAAAGAAAACTCTACATATTTGTTAAGAAAAACAAGTGTAAATTTTAGTAAAAGCATTTAATATATCTGATAAATCTCTAAAATAATAAATTACAAAAAATAGGGCTCATTTTTTCCTCAAAACTATGGAAGCAATCATTATATTCAAATGCTTCCTTAACATAATGGAAAAAAGAATTTTCAAAATATCTTACTTTATCATGAGATATATTAAAGAAAAATCAGTTCCAGTTTCAAATACAATATCCCAGTTACCTGTGTTAACAAAGAACAGTAACAGCTGTGCTTTTTAACAGAACTACAACAGCAGGAAAGTAATGAGAGATGAGAGGTCTGGATAACACAGAAAATCCAAGTACAAATTTATTGTGAAAACCTATTTGTTTGAATTTTCAGACTGCTAAACAACAGAAACAAATGTCAAACAAGTTCAAAAATAAAAGTAGATACATTAAAAAATAACCACCATTAAAAAGTCCCCCCCCCGGCATGTGGTATTGCTGCTACCATGGCAGAGAAAATACAATGTTGGGACATTATGTCAGAAACAGAGCTTGTATACAAATGTGTATACTTAAGTGCACTAAAAATAATAAAGGAACAAGTAAGTTCATTTGTAAATAATATATCAGATAAATATTTGTTCAAATCAAAAGTGTCAATTATCCAGTTAAGAATGGGAAAATAAAAACTGGATGAGACTGCTTAAGAGAACTACAATCCTAGCAGTAAAATTGTTTCAGAAAAATAGGAATACAGTACGAACACTACAATAAAGTACTAGCAGTTCCATAGAAATAACTAGTTATAAACAACAATTATCCTCAGTTCTTTTTTTTGTACTAAATAGCAATGAACTCTAGAAACTCATTTACAAAACTCCACAAACAAACTTTATATAAATTACATCATGGTTTGTTGCTCGAAAAAGCAGGTACAGATTTTATATTAGTGTATATATTAGTATTTAGTATTTTGATAAAGATATTTCCTTTTCATACAGGAAAGAAAATTACACAGATAAAATTGTACTACTACTATCAGATTACTTGGTGGGTTTGGTCAAACTATTCTATTTTTGCAAACTCATTCTAATTCAAAATTCAAAAGGTGACAAAATCTTTTGTGATTCAGTATGGCTGAATTGTACATACTAGTACAAGACTTATTTGGGGTTAATTTCCTCACTAATTAGACAACCAAAGTGTATTTTCAAAAATCCCTGTCTAGAATTAAAAAACATGTATTAACTACTGTTAGTCTTAAAGCCTTTAATATCCTTAGTCATACAAAACTGATTTTAAAGACTGAAGTCTTTAGAAAAAGCAGTACATAGGAAAGAAAAATGTACTATAACATGTACCCCACTGTGTGAAGAGATGTCACACTTATTTTAATGATTTGTAAGTTTGAGCAGGTTTAACCTAAATTTGCCTCTAGACCTTGACCGAAAGAGAAGAGAAAAAAAAAAGGTGGAAATGAGCTTCATATTACCCTCATTCCAAGATTATTTTCACGTTAGGTAGTTTTCATAGCTTTCTGCCACTGATGGGAAACTAGAATTTAGCCTGTTATCAAACAAGGGGTTCCACAACATTCAAGTGGTAGAGGCAAGGAGTATTATTTTTGTTATTATTATAATTTTTATTACTATTATTCCTGCCCTGAGAAAAGAGTGGGATTAAAACACTACATAGATTTGCCTCACAATCCTTTCCCAAATATTCAAAGTATGGTTTTGACATCTCATATAGACTGTAAATGTTAAGAAGATTTAATTACTGTTAACAAGAATTGCCTGAGATGCAAAGTCCACATGTGAATTTATACATTTTGACTGGTACAACGAGTTCAGAAATTTATTTGAGCCTTATAATAAATGGGCAAAAATATCAGTGTGTAAATTGGAACATGGTCCTTTGTGCGTATACTGCATATAATATATCACTGGATTGGCCTGAATAGGAAAAGAATGGGAAGCAAGTACATGTGACACACAGTTATTTAAGAACTCCCTGTTGGTTAAATTAAAGTTTCTTTAAAACTCTAAGGAACTGTCACCACATCAATTCAAAACTTTCGTGACTCCAAGCAATGCCTTGACCACTTCAAATTACTTTGAGTCCATCCTTTGAATACGGATCTTCATTAAAGGCTGTCAACCATAGCTAATTCAGCAAGTGTACACTGCTGTTTGAGAGTAAACAGAAACAGCAAGAAACCATGATACATGTCTCCAAGAAAGAGATGTTCTAGTTACATTTGCAGGTCAGTTGAAATGTGTTATAAACCCTCAAGGCAGTTCTATCCTTTCTGACTTGTAAGAGGTTTCAGTGCAATCTATTATTCCTCAAAAACACACCAAGACAAATGGTCAGTAATTCTGACACTGCATTTGAGATCTAATGCCTGATACATGGCCAGCTTCAGAGTCACAAGTCCTTCTGAAAAAAGTATCAGTAACATGAGAAGACATACTACTGAAGGTGGAAATAAATATGAACCTACTACCTAGGCCAAACGTAGTGCTCGCATTTATCCCAAAGAGAAGTGAATGTGAAGGGGCTTCTCCCGGAAGGCCCTTTCAACTTTAAGAATAACTTAAATCTTAAAGAGGGAGATTTAAAGAAGTCACATCAAAGTACTTATTTGCCTAGGCAGATACTCAATTCTCCATTTAACTTCTCAGCTTAAATGTACAAATCCTACAGTACTACTTTTAATCCTCTTGAAGAATGCTTTAAATTCATTTGGATATGGTACATATCACCAGAGACAGAGAGGAGTGCCCCTCAGCTTTAACTTATTCTAAGTAGTAGGGAAATGATCTTATGAAGAAGAGGACACTTTGCCTTAATGTCTTTAATTCTCATGTGAAGTAAATTACTGTGCGCCACAGAAGTGAATTACAGTCTATTCTCAGAGTGTATTCCTGATGATAAAGCTGATCTGACCTTGAAGGTGGGGACAGCCTTGCTGAGCCTGAACGAGTGCCCAGGCTTCAGAGATCTCCCTGAGGCATCTTGGCACACTCAGTCTCAGCTACCAAACAGATGCCAGAGGGCACCAAGAACTTGAAGAAAAAGAACTGGAAAAGAAAATCTGTTTCAGAAAAGATTTAAATGTGAGAGGCCTGACACTAAAGTGTACTTAGAAAAGTGAGATCACCTCAGCAAGTCATGGTCCTTAGCAGGGCAGATGATGACAATCATGGCATGAGCACCGACGTTTCTGCTACTAAAGGTATCTCACCTATTTGTTGGCTCAGATCAACCCTTATTGTTTTCACAGTGAAAGCTTCTAATCACAAGCCTTGATCTCAGGCGCATTTCAGGCGCTGAGAGAAGCCACTCTGGCTATAAACTGAGAAACAAATTATATCCTAACTGGGCACGATCTTCTAGGTTCCCAGTTTCTGACAGTTCTAAGGGACTATGAAAAAGACAGATGAAAAAACCTCAGCAGAATAAATTTACAAGCCCACATGTGCCAGATATGTAATGAACAATAGCCCAAGTAATTCCAGAGCTGTGAAGATCACAGGCAGATTATCAAATCTGTCATTCTAATTTTTTCCCCAGGGCAAAGAGAAAGCAAATACGTAAAAAAAAATCAGAACAGTAAGAACAAATATTTTGAAAGTAGGTTGGATAAAAAAAAGAGATTAATTTAGATGAATGTTTGTCATGGTTTAACATGGCAGCCGGCAACTGAGCATTAGACAGCTGCTCTCTCACCCCTCCCTTTTTCCACCCAGTGGCATGGGGAGGAGAAATGGACAAAAGGTAAAACAAAGACAGTTTAGTAAGACAATGAAGGAAATACTAATGCCACTACTATGAACAAGTATAATACAGAATATGCAAAACAATACACAACACAATTTTCTCACCACTCAATGACTGATTCACAGCCAGTCCCCAAGCAGCAATCGCAGAAGCTGGAAATCACAGATTCTGTGAATTTTGCAGAACTTCCCCCCCAAAAAAGGCCAAACTCACTGAAAAGTTTGAACTCCCTGAACAAAAGAGCATTCAAATTTAAAAAAAAAAAAAAAACAAAGATGATTCCTGTCCCCCAGCCAACCTCCGTTTATAAACTCAGCATGCCATTTATGGTATGGAATATTTCCATTGGCCAGCTGGGTACAGCTGTCTGGCTGTGTTCCCTCCCACTCCTGCACACCTGCTCATTGGCTGAATATGGGACTAGAGGACATCCTTGAGATCCCAGCAACAACTAAGAACATCAGTATTATTAACGTGCTTCTTGTACTAAATCCAAAACATAGCAGCTACTCTGAGGAAAACTACCTCTATCCCAGTTGGAACCAGGACAACATTTTAAATCAGGAGAGTAAGACAGAATGAAGGATGTGGGTGGACACACTGACTTCTTTGTCCATGCATGAGCATAAAACATCCCCAATAGATACTGCTGAAGCCAAAACACTTACCAGTAACAAACATTTCTGGCATTTAGCATTTCAATGCATATGTGGACTATTCCTAAAAATAAATATATACAGCAATTAATGCTGAACAAAAAACAAGCACTGTTTTGCTACAAAGCTTCTTGCAATGGGTCAAATACAGGAATCGAAACTCAACTCTGAGCATTAACTTCATGGTGTATGTCTCAGCAAGAGAGTTGAGGGACACTCAGAAATTGCTCTCAGCAGAAAATTTTCCAATTTAGCATTCACAAGTTGGTACATAATTAGGCAGTTCTGCAAGTCTTCTTGTATCTCTTATTATCAACACATGCTGCCATGGTATGACCTTCCAGAACAGAGTCTAGTCAATATTTTCCTTGAAAGCTATTTCTCATCCCACAATACTGATGGTGACTTTTTTGCCAAAGGTAGTCCTCTAAGAAGAATTTCACCAGGCATAAAGTAATATAGCCATTTCTTGGTGTGTATTAGAATATTGTCAGATACTAAGAAAAATATTTTGTCAGAATAGAAATACTTGGTCAGCAACAAGAAATGGCTGTTTACATCTTTCAAAAGAGATGTGGTTTCTGTTATTGTCCTTTTCCCATCTGACACTAAAATCAGGTCCAATTTATTTAGATTATTATTTGTTCAGTGTTAAAGAAATGTCATGCTCAAATATAAATGTTATCTGCTCAGAAAGATTTACATCCTAAAGGTAAATTTACAGAACATAATCACACATCTCTTTCCCTTACCCCATTCTATTTCACAGAATCACAGAATGGTAGGGGTTGGAAGGGAACTCTGTGGGTCATCTAGTCCAACCCTCCTGCCGAAGCAGGGTCACCTACAGCAGGCT
>Ga0065711_1008433_pt1 | contig 12825 bp, 8 predicted proteins | sample Hoacrofraction12_FD_59098 | JGI IMG/M metagenome (GOLD analysis project Ga0065711, IMG submission 59098) | Hoatzin crop microbial communities from Cojedes, Venezuela - Epithelial fraction 12 v2 (version 2) | ecosystem: Host-associated > Birds > Digestive system > Esophagus > Crop | place...
GCTGTGAGGGGACCTAATAAATGCTTACAAATATCTGCAGGGTGGGTGTCAGGAGGATGGGGCCAAGCTCTTTTCAGTGGTGCCCAGTGACAGGACAAGGGGCAATGGGCACAAACTGAAGCAGAGGAAGTTCCAGCTGAATGTGAGGAAGAACTTCTTCCCTCTGAGGGTGACGGAGCCCTGGAACAGGCTGCCCAGGGAGGTGGTGGAGTCTCCTTCTCTGGAGTTATTCAAGACCTGCCTGGATGTGATCCTGTGCAGCCTGCTCTGGGTGACCCTGCTTTGGCAGGGGGTTGGACTGGGTGACCCACAGAGGTCCCTTCCAACCCCTACCATTCAGTGATTCTGTGATTCTGTGATTCTGTACATCAACTCTCTTCTACCTGTGCTTTCCATTTCGCGAGGGCATGTTCTTCTTCCCTGTAACTGCGGTTTTGCAGAGCACACTGTGTAGTTGTGTACAGGCAGGTACCACTCTGCAGCTTGTAGCTTGGCCATGGCTGTCATGGAAATGAAGGAACTTGAAAAAACCTCTTGGATTCTAGACCTGACCATAGATTTGTTGTGATCATGCTTTTAATAGGCTTATTGGGGTTTAGAATGTTGTCTTTTGTCCTCTGATCTGTATTTGAGGGAATGACCAGTACGGCTGTGTCGCCATCCATGACATATTTAACTTTTGCTATATCCCCGAATGAATATAGATATGTTTTTTTTCTGGAGTAGAACAGCTGGCCTGTTGTTGATTTAATTTGATTACCTATAATGAAAGCTTCAGTAAAATATTTAAGTTATGTACACGGTACTGTAGCCAAGAACTGACGTGAGGGGTAGCTTCTGCCAGATCCTTGAATACTTATTCTAGGCACTTTTAACATAAATTCTGCTTAGTCATAGAATTTTCTCTCAGTTCTGCTACTTATGATTTACTTCAGTGTTGTCTTTTGCCAATCCCAGCTAAAAATATCTGATGCCAAAATATTTTGCTTCATAATTTAATGATTTCCTTTTTTTATCGTCTCGTATTCTGTGATGCTGTACCTGACACTGAGCTGAATTTTGGAGCTCTTAGGAAATCCTTGCTACAGCTCATGTCCTGTGTAAGGGGCTGCAGTGGGATGGCTTTTAATAGCAGTGGTTTAAAACTACCTAGATGTGATTCTCTGTTTGCTTTTGGTGCACCTGACTTTTACCTAATCTTTTCTGTTACCTATTCAATACCCAGCTCCACCTCCTGATGTTGCTGGAAAATTGATTGCTCACGCAGGTGGTATTCTAGTTTATCTTCCTCAAATACAAGTAGAGCTCTCTGGGCAATTTTTTTTCCTCATCCCTGGTAAAATTTTCATTGTATACACTACTGTTCCTTTTATTCTGTCTCCATATGCTTTCAGTGTTTTCTGAAGATAACTCTTGATCTTAACTTCTTTTCTTCTTTCTCTTATTTCTTTGACTGCACTTACTAGTGTTGCCAGTCCTCTGCATTTCCATTTTCTTTGTATTAAGCAAGCTTTCCTGTGTCTGTTCTTTACTTCCCTACCTAGCTTCATTGTTTTATTGTGCTATTTTAGCATGTTTGATTTTACAGGAGAGGAAACTGATTTGTAGCCTCCCCAGCTGTATGGGGAGGCTACATGCGTTAAAAAAAAAAATGTTTTTTTATAAAAAACTTTTCATGTGCTCACGTTTACTTGACCATGAATCCGAGACAAATTGTCTTGGAAGAGTTAGAGGTTTAAAGAGCAAGCTTAAAATTCTTATGTGAAGTCCATATTTGCAGAGTTCTCTATGTGCCTTCAGTGCATACCTGTATAGTCTCTTACCTAAATCTTATTTATTGCAACTTCATTAATTCTTCAGCAGCTAAACTACATGGCTTTTGGTTTTCATAGAAATCTACTTTTTATTCAAATGAATGGCTCATGTGGGACTTGGATGGCTCGTGTGGGACTTGTGACCCATATGTGGCATTTAGGAACAGTTTAGCTGATGCTTTTTACTTCTTGATGAAGTTACAGGCAAGGGCAGGAGTGAGTTGCAAGCCCTATGAATTAATTCGGTAGTCCACTCCCTGCAGCTTTTTTTCTGAGCTTCGCAAAGTCTTGTGGTTGTCACGTGTTGGACCCCTGTAGCCTCATCTGACGGGTGTGTGCGTGGGCTTTGTATCACATAAGGGGGGGATGCTGCTGAGTAACGGCTACCATATGGCTCTGCCATGAGCTGTATACCCCTTAGTGCTTTGGGTACCTGTCTGCTGCGTGACAAGGGACAGACAGTTTCCGTCTCCTGAGCGGACGTGACAGACAGTTCCTACCTTCAGGTGCTTTGGAACAGGTTGCTGAGGCCAGTGCTCACCAAGAGATTGTGCCACGCAAAATAGGCCCTGTTGCTTACGTTGATCAGGGAACTCAAAATACAACCTGCTGGTTATACCTGGTGGTATCCAGAGACAAGGAATGGACAGTGCAGTGCCCCCAGTAAGATGGCCCTTCACTGATTTGTGATGAAGTATATGGGGTTTTGCTGAGAAGACTTGATGTGAGTTCACAGGATAAATAATAGACCCTGTCAAAAAGCACAGTCATAGAAAATATAAAAACATGCAGCTGGTACTGAGGATAACTTGGAGTCTTATTGCATCTCTTATTTGAATGAAGACAGTGATGCAAGTTAAGGTCTTGCTTTTTCTGAGGTTTGAGATTTTCAATAATCATTTTAGTGACATTATTTTGCTTGTGTTCTTATAGTTTTATTTCATACCATATGCTGGTTTTGATTATATGTATGAGGGAAGAACAAATGTTTTTAGATAATCTAGATGACTTTGATATGAAAATATTTAATTATGGAAAATAACTTCTGCGAAAGCAGGTGGCTTTAAAACTGTTTATATTCCAACAGCACTGTATGGTCATAAATGCAATACTGAAGTAAAAACACAGGTGAGATTTTGGACTGGTTTCCAAGCCTAGAGGGTCATATGTTGTTTAGAAGTTTTGAATACTAACCATAATGGTGTTGCTGGAGAGAAGTTCTAGCTCCCAAGTTACAGTAGCATGAAATAAACATACTTTTGTTACTGGCAATCATTTTGTTTTGTATTAGATCTGACTTAGTTGAAGATAAACCTGACATGAGCTGCTCCTTGATCAGCTTCTGCTGCTTTGATGCTTTTCCTGTGTATGTTAGTAGATGAAGGAGGACAAGTGGTGTGTAATACTGTCTCCAGGTAGCGGGGATCTCAGTCCAAAGAAGAGTTGGACCACTTGTGTGTTTGGGTTGAAACTGGATGAGACGATTGAGCATGTGCTTAAATGTCGCTGAATTTGGGGCCTGAGATTTCCCAGTCCTCTGGCAGAAGTACTTTTTAGGGTTAAGTATGTCAAATAGTGAACAGATCTTTTAGCAGCTCGTATCAGAAAGGCCAAACAAGTAGTTTCATGAGCCATGAAAAAGTTTTAATTTCCTATGGATTTCTCAGTCTTGGTTAATTAGCTTTGTTTAAACTGAATTGTGCTTAATTTTTCTGTTGCTTCTTTATTAGCCTGGAAAACCACCATCCTTTTCTCCCCATTGCTCTTTTCCTGCAGAGTACTTCAGGTAGCAGCGTGTGAGCCGCTGTATTCAATGCCAGCAATTAGATCAGGGAATCAAGAATTAAGGGTGAATTTGTGAATTCTCAGTGGTCCCCTCACCAGCTGCTTGTTTTCACTAAACTTACAGGAAGAGAATTATCCTCGAGACATCTACTGTCTGTTGTATGTAGATTAAATTGGTCAGCGGGTATTGTAGGGGAGAAAAAAGATGCACAGAATGATTGTCTAACCTTGGTTTTAAATAATAATGATTGAAAAACCATGGGGTTTGCATCCAGAGATGCTTATAGTTATGTTATCTTCTTTATTAGAATAGTTTAGAACTTACATCCTTTGTATGCAAAGTGGTACAGTAACACTCAATTTTCTTTTCCTTTCAGAAGGTGATAGTGTGTTGTGTGTATGCACATGCTAGGAGGAATTTGCATTGTGATTTCCAAATCTGTGTCATATTTTGAGAAAACATAATTACCTGGTTATTACTGTTTTTAAAAAGATACCAGTATTTTCTGTGAATGCTGTGTCTTTGCTTTTATTAAAGATTTTTTTGTCACACTGGCTTTGACCAGAACCTTTTATATTATCTTTTTAATCTGTTTGTGAGTGAATTACTCAGTGTGCATTTGGATATTATACTCCTGTCACCTGTAATGAATTAAGAGCCACCGTTGTCTACTGTATCAGTGATTTTTATAGAGGTACTTCTGCCTGCTGCTTTGATTGGATGCACCTTTGAATCAGTCATCATTATGATGCATTCTGAATAATAAATCCTAATTCCCTAATTACACATTTACCTGCTACTCTAAATTGTCTCATATTTACCTGATACCACGTAATTAGGAAATTACAGAATTTATACAATAGATGTTGTATTTTTAATATTTCCTAGTTGGGAAAATATAATAGGAAATGGGTTAATAGGTATATTTAAATTTCAAAAGTGTTTTCATCAGTAAGGACTTAAAAAACCTTACCTAATTTTAAATAATTCCACTTGTGCATTTGCTTTCTCACAACGACTGTGAAATGGGGAGTACAGCACTACTAAAATGAATGTGAAAACTGGAAGTCTAGGCAGATACTTGGGCCTCCTCTCTGAGCCTTTTCCTTAATGCGAGCTAATATTTGGTTAAAGAACCCTTACTAAGTGATTCGTAGCTGACATCGTTATCTTATGTACCTTTGTTGAATCTAAGTATTAATTAAAATAGCGTATCCTATACAAATACTCCATTTGTCTGGGAACTATCAGTATTAGAGAGGATCCATCTGACCACAAAATTTGAGAAGGGTTGATTTGCTGACAATTGAAGTATGATGCCTATTAGTTGTGGTTTTCATTAATGTGGGTTTGTGCCTGTAACTGGGGAAGGAGGAAAAATTGTTTGAAAGTGGCCATTTGGAAAACCCTCTTCTGTCCTCCCTTATTTACCTTGAATACAAGAAGCCCATGCAATTAGTAAAACATTTGCTGCTTTTGTTGGTTGACATCTGAGAAGTGATGCAATTTTTTTCCTTTAAAAGAGAACCTAGAGCAAAAACACCCCTAGATTACTTTGAAAGCCAGGCCTTTCCTGGTAATCAAGTGTTTACAGAAAGATGCTTTGTTCAGACCTTTTCTGGGGCTCTGTATGCTTAAACAAAGGGCTTTTAGACTTAAACACAGCTGTTCATTTGAAAATGAAAAATCAAATTAAGCAGAACCAGCTTTTGAAAGTTAATGTTGTATAGCAACTGAAACAAAGCAAGAAAATACTGTGTTTTACGCTTCACTTAAATAACTTTTTTAACATAAAGTTTTCAGCTAAAAAGTGTGGTTTCAAAGCTGCGCATCTCTTGCTGTATCCCGCAATAGAACATCTGCGTTCATTCTGACGCGGATGAATGACATGAATTCAACTAAAACCGTTGAAGTGCTCTTTTTACCATAATTACACCTTGTTCATTTTGGAGACACAATGCAGGGATGAAATGCCAATTAAGCCTGGTATGTTAATGAGATTGAGACTGAATAGGGGATTAGAGCGGACACAAATCCCAGTGGAATTGATTTGATATAATCCCTCAAGTTTGTTCTGTTTTCAAATGTACAATAACATTTCTATTAAAATTTCCAGGCATAGAACAAAACAACAGCAAAAAAAAATCCCCAAACATGTTCGATTTGGGGATATGGTTAAAGCAGCCATAGGCTGAGTCTCAGTTTGGTGATCTTGGTTTTATTGCCTGTGTTCATGTCAGGTTGGAAGAAAACTTTGTAGTGTTCGAGGTCTTTGTCAACTCAGTGTTCTCTTGCACGTTCATGCCATGTGTTGTCGTGGAGTTCTGCACCATGTAAATATTACTTTACATGGAGTTTATGATGTAAATATGTGTCTATATGCAGGTAAATGTATTTCCATATACCCTCCAATATATTATTCTATAGAAGTTCTATCTTTTTGATGTTTTATAATATAGTGTGTGTAAAAAAAAAACAAAAAAAACCAAAACAAAAACCAAAACAAAAAACAAAACAAAAAACAAAACAAAAAAAAACCACCAAAAAAACCCGCAAACAAACAAAAAAACCCACACACCAAAAAAAACCCCAAAATAAAAAAAAAAAATCAAACAAATGATGCTTTCCACTTATAAAGATCCACTCTAACATCTAATACCATAATTTTTAATTATGCTCTTTGGAGTGATCATCCAGACAATGAGTCAGCAGGAGGATAAATGATTGTTGAATACTTTAAGCAGGACAGAGTGTAACATCACAGCTGGTGATCAAGAAGAAGAGATCAGAAGTAGGTGCCAGTTGCTTGTAGTAGCTAAGTTGGTAAGCTGCACCTACGAGTGAAGAAATACAACTATATTTAGAGATAGAAGGTAGCTGATAGATCAGCTGCATTTAAAAAATAAAACACAGAAGACGCATAGTCAAAACGAAATTTTTCATAGCTGTGAAGACATAATTCAATATCCTAGAAAGCTTGGTAGTTTATCTACTAGAATACCCTAAGGCAAAGGACTCAGTCTCTGATGGATCCTAGTGCAGATCAATAGGGCTTTAGGAGCACAATCTAGCCATCTCTTCAGGTTCATATCTGATTTTATTATTATGAAATGCCATATCAGTACCTGTAACCAACTGCTGTGTTTCTGTGAAATGACTTCTGGTGACAGATCAAGAACTCGTATGCCACAGGTGTGTGGAGGACAGTGGGCTTCTTAGCCGGGATCTGGATCAGAGTGACTTCACGTCAGAGCACGTCAAGTGGACTTAGATCCTAAGGAGGAAACTAGAGGAGCTCCCCTTAAAAGGCTGTACAGAGGTCCTTGCTGCGTGCTGGAACTCGGTACAAAAAGACGTTCCCTGGTCTTTTCAGATTGCCAGTAATGTATCCAACTCAGTGTCATGTTTATTTTCTCTGTCATAGAAGTAGAAATTTTTTATCTGCGTGACTGAGGACTTACGATTGTCAGTCATCCAGCATACTAGAAAAGAAAGGAGAAAATTCATTTCTATTCTTCCTGTACAGTTTCATTTGTTCTTGTATTACTCATAGGTGGAAGCCCTTGGGGCTTTTTTTATTTGTTATATATTACAGGGTGTATTAAAGTCTGGATTCTCTTTGTGGCTGGGAGTCCAGTTGTTTAAACAAGTATAATTCTTGTCTTTTGAGGGTGTTTGTAGGGTTTTTTATTAATAGCATTTTGGAAATGTTGAACTCTAACTGTTACCCTGTCATGACGCCTTATGATTAGCTGACCTCTACAGATCAGAAAAGCTATCTACAGAAAAATAACAGCTTGAATTAATCAAAATGTGGTGGATTGAATCTCTTAGAGGATGGGTTGTCTTCATTAAGCATGCTCTTCTTTTGCGACTTCTGTTAGCTTATAGCAGCACCATTTGTCTTCACTCTGTCTCCATATTTGCCTTAAAGCAACTCTTGGGTTAACAGCTAATATTAAAATGAATTATTAATACTGCGAGAGATAATGCTGGTTTGCAGACTAAAGTATTTGGAAGAGTCTGGAGCTATGGTACAGCCTCCTGTGAATGTCAGAGCTGATTTATACCTACAGCAATTTTCCTGGGCTGTTTGCTTAAGCCAAAATTCTCTGTTTCAGCCTTGGTAAGCATTGTGTTCTACCTGTACTGGGGCTAAGAGACTATTGTGACCATCTGGACAGCAACCATTCATATGTACCTCTGTAATTTCTTGACTGGGCTGGAATATGCAGCAATTTACTGAAGTGTGATTCTGGCCTGGGATTACAAAATGCAGCGATTTCAGGCTCATCTCCACGGTCNGTGGCACAGAGATCAAATCCACTGTTAAATCTTTGTACTCACCTCCCAGAGAAACCAAAGGTATCAATGGGCTTGTTCGCTACTCTAATTATCGGTGCCTACGATACCTAAAAGACTTCTTGTAATGGCACCTCAGCTCTTCATGTAGAACAGAACTTTCTTAGGTTAAAGATCACTTTGAAGAGGTACTGTTTTCTTCATGTTCTTAAAAAAATTAAACTCTTTGTAGATCTAAATCCACCATATAGCTTCTCCTTTCTCAGCTGAGTGCCTAGTTTGTTATTACCCTTCATAATTAAAATAACTTTACCAATTCTGTTTCAAATGATTTAAAAAACAGGTAATGAGTTAAAACCGCATGCTTCTTCAGGGATGGCAAGAAGGAAAGAAACCCATAAACTATGTGTGGGTATGTCAGAGCTGTAATGCTGCTGCTGTCGTGGAACGTGCTTGGTACCATGGTGACAGTGTAGGTGCGACAACCCAAGTGGAATGAGTTAGAGAGGGGAGGGATCAGAGCTGTTACTCAGAGCTGTTACTCAGTGCTCTATGCACTACTGCAGAATTTGCTGGCCACTGTGTCATTGTGCTGGATCTTATTCAAAGCAGGATTTATCTTTTCGCTTACAAGATGCTGGCATTTTGACTTCATTTCTCACAGATTAGGTTAAATCTTTTTCCATTTGGGTAGCAAAGTATCAAAGTATTGCAGCCTGTGGCTGCTGCCTGTGCCTGTGAGTGGGATAAGGGAGGAGTCCCTGTTCTGGGGTGCTAATTCCCTGTAATGCTCCAGAAGGTGGGACCTTCCAGCATCCGTATCACTTCTGGTAAAAAAAACAAAAAAATGCTCCCAAAAGCCCCCAAAACAAACAAACAAACAAAAAAATCAAACAACCCACAACCAAAAAGATGCTGCTTATTACTGTCTGGTTTTGCTGATCACAAATAGCCAGCCAGATTTGAATTCATCTGGTTTCTGAGATTTGGAATTTGTCTTTTATATTAGATGTATTGGGAGCATTGGAATTAGATGTGTAAGAATGAAGCAAGGACATTTTAAAGTTGAGAACTTACCCAGGTATGAAGTCATTTACTGAGACAGTTGGCTTAACTGAACTGCCTGGTTATAAAATATATAACTGGAGCCTTATTCCTGACATTCATTTAATTATTTTATATAAAGCTCTTTCAAGAGAGAAATTATGGCTGTAATGATTCTGAGCTCCAGTTTAGCTGTTTGGATTCTCCTGTCCTCTGGAATAACATCTCTTCGTAAGAACTGTGTCTGAGCATTGTGCCCGCATTCGTCTGGCTGCTCACGCCTTGGTTATTCACCTCAGCCTTGTTACATCTCTTCTTTCTGTTCACTTTTTCCGGCAGTGCTTCGATGTAAATCTTGTTCTGTTTTTTTAACAGATGAGGAAAATGGATGATATTTTATTAACATGTAGAGTCTTTCCAGGATTTGTTTTGCTGCAGTTGTACGTTGGACACAGAGCTAGAATCTGCCGCTGATGGGCTGGGTTAGATCGCTGCGCTGTTGAGTGCTCAGGCACTGTTATTGCTTCTGCCGCTCTTCCCCCCTTCACTTAAAAAGGGGGGTGATCCATATTTGTTCAATGCAGCTTTCATGTAATCAGACTTCAGTGGCTGTAATAACAGATACGGCCTATCATGCAGTTGGGCAGTGGAACTCTGATCATTACTTATCTGAGCGTAGATGTTTAGCCCCAGGCAGCTGGTTAGATAAATTCTTATCTTTTTCTTTTAGTTTTCTAGATGTTAGCAGCATACTTCTTCCTCTGTGATACTTCCCTTGAAAGCTTTTCTCTGAAGATTGTCTGTAGTGGTTATTTAGTCTTGCATAGTGTCAGTCTAGAGATCTAGGAGGGATCTGCAGTTTGACTTTAGCTGGATAATGCTGCAGTTCCTACTGCAGCTTGACAACGTGCATGAGTGAAATGTTGTCAGTATTTCCAGTTTGCAAGGGCAAACAGGAGTGAGATTGAAATTAGCAGTGCCCTGTGCCTCTTAGCATCTTTCATGCTCAGGCACAGTGGAGTTTCTCACTGTCAGAGGCACTGCCTAGAAGTCCATTTTGGTAGCAGATTTCTTTTACTGATAATTTACCATCCTGACAGCTGCTTAAGGAGCCTGTTGTATGTATTAGCTTTGCTAGAATGTGTACTTACAGCTGGTTTTACCCATGAAATGTCTCCCATTTGTTAGTTCAGAGGATGCCTTAGCTGCCGTCAGCTCGGCAGAATAACTGGAGGGAGATGAGGTTGGAAGCCATGTGAATGTGCAGGTTTGTAAGAAATGGATGCTCTGGAAGTACTCAGTAACTGCTGCGGGGCAAATGACTCATCCCAGGGTGGCTGGAATATTTGGTGTTAGCTCCTACGAGACTCTGGTTGGAGCAGTAGATCCTTGTGGGAGACATTCATCCCCCAGTGGTATTGATCTGGCTGGCTTCTGGTTGTGTAGCACCAACCTGATTGTAAGGTGTCATTTCAGATTCTGAGACAGTAAGATAACAAAAAAACCGCAGTTCTTAGAATTCCCTTGTATTATAAATAAAACTGTACTTGGCAAAATAAAAAGGTAAAGTTTCTATGTAGCTTAAAAAAATTGGAGACTTTTTCTAAGAATTTTGTTCAGCTTGCCAGTAAATTACAGAAGTGGGGCTGTTTACTTGTTTGCTCTAGCCATATTCTTTTGGTTTTGTCATTAATAATGTATTGTGAATATCAATTAAAAGCCAAGCAGAAATTCAGCCTTTTCTCAGTCAATTGAAAATGAAGCATTGTTTCAAAGTAATATTTTCCTAAATTAAGAGGGGAAAAAAAAAAAGGCCCAAGGATTCAAATTTGGTGTGTGAGAAATCTTGATAATTAGAAAATCATTCTTCCAGCTCATCGCTGACAGGGGACGGTAAATCTCACGGGGACGGTAAATCTCACGCACATAAAAAGAAAGAAGAGAAAGGAGTGGAAAGCAAATTGGTAGCCCCCTGTTCCTTTGCCGATGGGGAAAGCAGGTAATTAGGTGATTTCTCTCATCCTCTGACATGTGTAAATGAGAGTCCGTTAATAACAGACCTGTAACATAAATGAAAAAAATGAAAACAACAACAACAAAAATCAACCTGTCAAGCATGGTCTGAGTGTGAAGGTGAATCTTTGGGCAGTGCTCTATGGCGAACACCCTTGGGTAACCCAGCCTGAGCGGTGAGGCCACGTCAGCGCCGTCTGCTCGGGAGCCGTCCCGCAGGTGTAGACGGCAGTGAGAAGCATGTCCTTTAGTGCAGCCTCTCAGACCTTGCGAACTGTTTTCTGACTGAGGGGTGCGCGTTCGTGCTTTCGAAGTGAAGTCAAGCCAAGGGATTGACTCTTCAGTTGCTTGCTTTGTAAGAGGAAGAAGTCAGGCCGTGGAAGACATTCATCCCCCAGTGGTATTGATCTGGCTGGCTTCTGGTTGTGTAGCACCAACCTGATTGTAAGGTGTCATTTCGGATTCTGAGACAGTAAGATAACAAAAAAACGCAGTTCTTAAAATTCCCTTGTATTATAAATAAAACTGTACTTGGCAAAATAAAAAGGCCATGGTAGGACTGTTGCCGGCAGCATCTGCAGGGTGGGACTGGCAGCCTGGCCTGTACCGGGCTTTGGGAGGGGCATCTGAAATCTGCCCCTGCTGCCGTGGGCTGCCAAGGGTGCTCCGTGTAGCCGTGGGATTTGGGGGACATCACTGAAGTCACGCTGCTGAGATAGCCAGCTTCTCTTGGGTAGGATGCCTCGGTTTTTCAGATGGTGGAGCTGAGCCCAAATTGTGTTGCCTTTGGCTAGAAAAGGATGGGCTATGGCGCTGCTGGACTTGGGAATGCTCAGAGCTCAAACCCCGTCATCATCGTTTTTCCTGATGGATTTGGCTTTTGTTAGCTAGCAAAAAGGATCCATGACTATGTATCTTAAGCTTGCTTTGTTTTCCTTAACAAAAAGGAAAGCAAGTTGATGTATCATGATAGCCAGCACCCTGCTTCTCAATGAAAAGTACTTCCTCTTGGTGATTCTGCTGCGGTTTCGTCTGTCAGTGCTGGCGAGGGGCTGTGGACACTGCAGAGCTTGTGCTCCTCCGAGCTCAGCATGTGCCTGGTTTCCGTAACGGGGGTATCGTCAGCTCTGGGACTGGTGGGTTTTAATCAGGCCTTTCCTTTTCCTGTTTGCACTCTGCTCCATTTTCCTATTAAATGGTGATTGCACATTGTTGAAGAAGGCAGTCAAGTGTAAATTTCATTTTTTGCTTCAGCTAATGTTGCTGTTAGAGGTGGCTTTGCACATCTGTGAATATTCCCTGAAGGAGGAGGAGGAAAATCAATAGATGTAGCTAAAATGTTCATGTTCAGGAAAAAAAAAAGGCAGTGGGGGAGATTTTGAGGTAGAGGAAACTGTCTGTTTTGGTACGGAAACTTTCTGGTTCCAGCCGCTCATGCAGGCTTCCGAGCATTTCGCTCTGAGTTTTCTTACAGTAGACAGAAATGGTCTAAGTTTATTCTTTTGTGAATTCAGAGATGGAGAGCAGTAGAAGATGCTTTCTTTTGAATAAAGAAAACTAAGTGGGAATGAAATCTTCCTTTGTGTCTTTTGTTTGGCTTCTTATTTAAGTAAATGAGTTTGGGGTAAGGTTTCTTAAGATACTTCTCTCCTGCGTCCTGCGAATTCACGGTGTGCTAAGCTTTGTGCTGGGGATTCAATATGAGGTGTCAGTGCTTTCTGTCAATGCAAGATCATTCCCCATAGCGTGTTCAAGGGCTGGAGCACCTCTCCTATGAGGACAGGCTGAGGGAGTTGGGGCTGTTCAGCCTGGAGAAGAGAAGGCTCCGGGGTGACCTTAGAGCAGCCTTCCAGTACTGAAGGGGCC
>Ga0065711_1011343_pt1 | contig 12825 bp, 10 predicted proteins | sample Hoacrofraction12_FD_59098 | JGI IMG/M metagenome (GOLD analysis project Ga0065711, IMG submission 59098) | Hoatzin crop microbial communities from Cojedes, Venezuela - Epithelial fraction 12 v2 (version 2) | ecosystem: Host-associated > Birds > Digestive system > Esophagus > Crop | place...
TCCAATGAACTGGAATGTCCTGCTCTGGGGTAGCCCACCTGTCCAGAGACAGCTGAGGTTCAGGAGAAATCAAGGCTCATGCCCGAGTCCTTGACTGGCCCTCCCAGCCAGCACCAGGCACAAAGGTTGCAGGAGTCTGAGGCCCATCCAGAAAAACACGCAAAACTTGGAGCCTTCGACGAAGGAGGTTGTCTCTCTAACTGCTCATGAGTACTACACCCGCTATTTTTCCTCCCATCATGGTCTAAGGGGTACGCATCCAGATAAGCTCTTAACAACTCTTCTCAACTCCTATTTAGTTTTGAAGGCTGCTGTTCCTATTCACAAGCACTTGGATGCTGAAAAGCTCTCCTACTTTTCAGCGATATCAGATTAACTGAAAAAAAGATTTTATCTCTGCCTACAGACCTTGCACTCCCTGAATAAGGTCTAGTCTTGATGATACTTGACAGGTTATTGGACAATATAAAATCCAAAATTATGATATCAGCACTTGATCTAGTTTGTATGGTAGATTATTCTCTGATTTCTATAGGTGCAGCACCAAGCAGTAAGAGAAATTGTGATTTTACAGAGTTGATTTTTTTCCTCTCTCTCTCTATAGAGATAGTTAGTGCAAAGAGCTATTACATTTTTCTCCCTCTGCCCTCAGACCTGCCGGATGCCTCCCATAAAAGAGCAGTCACTCTTCATCCTGCTGGTAACCAAACAGCNAGCAGAAACTATGGCTAAATGCAGGCTTGCCTCTCCTGCAGCGATGGGAGAAGACAGAAGGTCCCTGCAGGACAAAGCGCCCACGAAAGCTCATCTGCTTGGCAATGGAAGGAAGAACCTGAGGGCTGTGGGTTTGAGGTCAGAGCACTCCCCTGATGTCCCTGCACACAGATGTTGTATGGACAGCTGTTTAGCTGTATTCACCGTGGAGTTACTGAGGAGTTCCTCCCAGTTCCCAGAGGAAAGATGCGTTTAGCCGGTTATCTGCTGCCAGACAACAACAGTGAGATAAGAGTGGCATGTGCTACAGCTGGCCCTGGGCTCTCTGTGTGTGCTTAGTATGTACAAGCTGTTGGCCAGTTTGCTGGCCAGGCAGAAGTCTCCAAGCCTGTACCTCAGCTGGTTACCTCCTATGTTGACTGGCAAGCAAACCAAGAGGAGATCTTACCTGTAAAGTCTTTACCTGCAGTCCCTCTGGGATGAAAGCTGCTGCAGAATGCAGGTAGCCAGTGGGGACCATGGGATGCCTGACCACAACCAGAGTCGGAGGAGACTTCCCGGGGTCATCTCCCCCATCTACACCCCAAAGAGCAACAACCACAGCAACGTTGCTCCTGGCAGATGCTTCTCCAGCTTACCCTTAAAGATCCCAGCGACAACGTCTCCAGACCCAGTTCCCCAGGGTTCATATCTATGCCGTTACCCCCACCAGTCACTCAGCTGTCTTTTGCCACCCTCCCTCCCAATCAATCATGTTTTGTCTGTCTTTTTCAGTTTTGTTCTGCTTCTTTTTCTGTTCTCTCCCTCCCTGTTCTTTCTCTGATTCCTGACATTGATTTGTTTCTCTTCCAGCTTTGAGACTCAACTGAGCTTTTCAACACCTTTTGTTTCTCCCCATCCTTCTCTTCCTCTCCCTCTCCTAGATTGTCCTCGTGTCGGTCTCAAGCACAGGCTGTGGAAAGCAATCAGCTCTGAAAGCCTTTCCAAACTATATTTTCCTTCTTGGAAAGAATCCCAAAAATAAATAATAAATGTTTATTTTAATTAGTGAGAGACCACTGGCCTAGTATTAAAATCACCTTCTGCTGACAGGATGCACTTAACTGACTGCCGATTTGCTCAGTCAATGGGGCTGCTGGATCCTTTCATTAATTCCAGCTGAGAAAAAAAGTCACACAGCAGACTTGGCTCCGCACACAAACGGCACCCGTAATTACAGCAGCACATCTGTAGTTAAGGTTAAGCCAGTCTGCTTCTGCAACCCATGATTTTCCAGGCTAATAACCTGGCAGTAATGGGACCTGCTGAACCAAAACTTCTGCACTTTGCTCCTCAGTGAGACTCTCTCATCTGCAGCAGCACTCCAGAGAGACAGGAATGCACTTTTAAGCCAAATAAATCAGCAGTTAAGGTAACTTCCCACCCATCATGTTAGTCTTCCCATTAGATAACTGCAGTGAAGCAGGGAGCTTGACCTCCCCCCAGCCCTGCATGCAGAAACATTGCTGGGACTGACAGAAGTTCTGCGATCTCTGGATGCGATGTCTATGGCAGGGTCCTTCTCAGACTTCCCCAATGGACAAAAATCATCTAGGACCTAACCTGCAGTTTCTCTGACTCCCTAGGGCAGGACAACTCACTTGTTTAATCTCTGCAAGCATCTTCTTGTAGTACCAGTAATTCCTTGGTTTCCCTATGAAGGTTTTTAGATTGTTTGGAAGGGGATTCTTTTTGGCTAGCAATGGAAGTATTCTCTGACACTGAGAATCCAGTTAATGCCTGGAAATATCAGCACACTGCATTTCCCCACTTCCTGGGCTAATATAATATCCCAGTGGTTGGTAAGTAGATGGGGTGTCTCACTTTTACCACCACCATGCAGTATACCCATTGGTGACCTTTGTCATGTCATGGTACCTGCATCTTTGTGTCCTCCGAGCAACAGGTAGGCTTCAAGGAGAGGTGCTGAGCAATTATAAATGCAAATTCCTGGTGTTCCTCAGGAGATATCCATCCATCCCTTCAATGCCTCTGTCTCTGAGGGGATGGGGGAAACAGCGTTCATTGACTGAATCTGATCCAAGAGGAGAGACAGCCCTGAGTTTGGGAAAGCAGACAGACTTGCTTCGCTGCAAGGCACCATGTGATATGGTTGCCAAAATCCCCCAGGAGAGATCACCCCTGGAGACCCCTTACCTTCAAGCCTGGCACAACCCAGGTGTGGGGAGGTGCTGGTGTGAGCGTTGGTAGCAGGGCCAACCTGCCCCGGGCGGTGGGGACTCACGTGTTCCTTGCAGCCACCTTAGGGATGAACATAGCAAACGAGCTGGGTTGCTTCGTGATTCGTAGCTAAACCTGCGCAGCGTTACCCCAGGTACTCACCCTGGCCAAAACACCTCCAAAGGATATCCCTCAGAAGAGTTTTTCCAGACAGTGTTTGTCATACGCCCACTCGTTAAACAGGTGATGCTGCTTCTCCTGGGACCGCTGCAAGCCTGCATCACGCTCCAGCAAACCTGCTCAAAGGTAGAAATGCCCAAAGGTACTGATTTGTTGAAGGCAGACTTAAACAAATACCTCTTTTTTATTTCTAACTTTCTCTTCAATGACAAACTCCTTGTCTCCTGAATTCACGGTTAATATATCTCCTTGTTTAAGGGAAGAAGCCTGGATCTGAGACATCAGTCAGCCTTTTGCTGGCTGACACATCCCTACGGACTGAGACAGGCTCGCTTGCGAAAGTCCTGCTGCCACACAGTTCTTTTGTTTTTTGTTCAGAAGTCGCATCTGAGTAATGAGGCTACTGAAGGAGAGCAAGGGTCTTCAGTGCAATAATTACTGTAAGAAGCATGCAGGTTTGTCACCACGGGCTGTTCTCAAAATCCACATGATGGCCCCCAGTGCCAAACTTCTATTAAAAATTGATCCTTTAAAACAAACCCCAATAATGTCACCTCCATTTGCTGGGTAAACCTAGCAGCCAGCCAGTGCATCAATAACCGTACATTCAAAAGAAACAGCCACATTTTGTCACCCTCAAGCATCAACAGAGAAAAGTTCGTAGCCACTCTGCTACACACCCCCGGAATAAGGAGGAGGATCTCCAAGGGCTGCGCTTGCAGCTTGCCTTTCTCCCAGCCAGTCACCAGGTAACGCCTCAGAGCCAGCAACCATCAAGCTGAAACCTCTGCTCTGACAAGCTGCTCAGTAAAGGTCAGCCACTTAGTAATGAAGCCATATACATCACCGGCACAAAGAGAATACAAATGACAGGCAGTTCTGGGAAATAGCAGTCCCCGCGCTGCACACGCCACAGTATCTGTCAGCAGTGGCCCCTATTTTTAATTTGCCCCGTGCCCCCAGTGAAAAGAATCAGAATAAATCAAGCAGTCAGGACGGGAAGTTATCCGTCCATGTTTCTTCTGCTCGATATCAGACCAAAACTCTATTTGAGGCTTTCTAAGAAGAGTTTCAGACTGGAATTCACTGGCTTCGTGTGCCACTTCAAACACTGGCCACGCAGCCTCGCATGCTCCCTATGCCACACTAACACTGCAGGGGCTGAGCCACCTTGCCCTGGGCACAGGGACACACACCCAGGGCTGTCCCTTTCCCTCGCCACGGTGGTGTTTCTGGTGTCTGACTTCAGTCACTTCTCCTCCGCTGCTTTTCAGGAAGAGAGCATCTGTTCCTTTCTTACGAGCCAGAGGAAAGCCTCTCAGAAGCAAATGCCATGATGCCACTGTCCCGAAGGTGCCACACGCTGTCCCGTAGGGCTGGTGCCATGTGTCACCTTGCAGCGGGTGCAGCTGGGATGGCTGTCCGTGGCTCTGATGGGCCTGCGAAGATCTGAGCTGGATCAAGCATCACTTGAATTTTCTTTCTCCCAATAAACACATATATATATGTACATATATCTTATATGTACATATATCTTATATGTGCATATATATACACACACACACACACACGGATCTGTGAAGATCTGAGCTGGATCAAGCATCACTTGAATTTTCTTTCTCCCAGTAAACACATATTTATATATACATATATATTATATGTGTATATATACACACACACATACATATACACATCATACAAAAATACAGATATATTGTATAAAATAAATTATAACATTGGACCTGAGGATGTGTTACCAATTACCTGGAATAATGAAAGAAGGTGGCAATTTATTTTTTCCTGCAGGATAAAGGTATTTAACAAAATTACATTTTGTACATTATTTATAGGATAACTTTGTCTCCAAAACCTCTTGCAGTGGAAATAAATTAGGGCTCATCCATCATGAGCAAATGCTGCTGTTCCAGCCTCCCCCAGCGCAGTTTCATACCAGACTAGGCAATTTCCAAGGATTTCACCAAGCACCTGGAGCTGATCCGATCTCGGCTGCCTTTGGCCACGCTCGGCTGCGTGGTTAATGTGCCCTGCCTGCACGAGCAGTCCTGACGAAGGCAGCACGGCATTAAGGTAATCTGGAGCTACCTGCTTCAGATAATCAAAGTCAGATCCCCAGGGCTCGTCTCCACTGAGAAATCAGTGCAAAACATCCAGGATGTGAATTCTCAGTGCTACATGCATTCGCATTAAGTCCTCCTGCTCCCCACTAAAATTCATTCCTCCCAGTTCAGCCTAACCCAGTTCCCAGACTGCAACGAACTCAGCGACATGAAGGTAATTTTGGAGAGGAGTGAAGGTGTTGCAGTGGAAATTAGGGCAAAAAGCTGCAACTCAGCAGTATCGGCTCTGCCTGCTCTTTCAGATATTCCAGATGGGTCTTTGGACATATTTCCATTTGAAGGTAGGAGAGTCATCTTCCCTCACTTCCTACCCACTATCTTATTTTAAGTAATGAATCACATGTTTTACTTTTTCATCTTTTCCCTGATGAAACTGAAAATACAGATCAAGATTTTCTAGTCCTTCAAAACTCCAGACTTCTGCAACTTCATCAGCAAATAACCTCTGTGGCTATTCAACATCACTTTATCACTGCTAAATGTCATTTGTCATAGAGGAATGACACTGTTCTGATTTCTTAAAATATTCCCCGTAGTGATAGACGTCGGTTTTTCTCTAGTTAGCAAACTCACTTCTGATATTTAGAAATAAGGGAAGTATTCTACTCTGAAATTTCAGGATTAATTAGAGGTTGCTTCCAGGATGCCTGTGAACGTCCTGAACCATGGAGGAGGTGTTTGGTGCTTTTTTGTCAGAAAAAGATGATTTTATATACTTTTATAACAGAACATGAGACCTTGGAAATTATTTCTGTGTGAAAAAAGACAGGGAAAAGCAAAGCAGCAAACAAAATTGCTCCAGAGCTGATGGCATGTCACCAGAGCAGCATGCATGATGTCCTTCAGCTGACAGCAGTTCCATTAGCAGCCGAGCATGCCACATTTGCCCCAGGGTGCCTGAAACACGCCAGGCTGACATCTCCTTGGTTGCTTTATTGACCCTGTTAGAGATAGTAGCAGGGAATCAATTAGCAGTCAGAATATTTAAGTTGTGTGTAACTGGGTGGACAAACACCCCGGAGCAACTCAGCCCACTGCAGAGGTGCCACCAGCGTATCGGCACCCCCAGGCTGCAGACGATCGAAGCGAGGAGTCAGAGACAATGATAAACAGGGACAATTTGGGCAAATTGTGCGAGAAGTTGCTCCGTCATGCAGATGGGGCCATCAAATGTGGTCCATCCCCCAGAAGAGGGATGTGCCGTGGGGCAGCTCGATCCTCACCCAGCTGCCAGGAGCCAGGTTACCCCCCAGACCTCACATTTGTTAAAGTTCTTCCTTGGTGTGGAAAACCTTTCTGGACTTGGGGGGAGAGAGTTTTCTGGATAGAGCCAGTCAGTCAAGTGCCTTTTACAGGCAGCAAATTAATTTCCAACATAAAAGCAGAAAAATATGAAAACTCAAGAGGAAGCAGAAGGTAGGAAATCTAGGAAAACCATTGCCCACTTGGCCAGACTGAAAGTAGCAGATTGCTTTGCGAGTTAATTCAGATTGTATGCGAATATCCAAGACTTTTCTCTTACAACTGGTAAAATAATCAATACCTACCCACTTGTGAAGCTGTGAACTGGCGAATATTTATAGCAAAAGCCATGGCACATTAGATATTCCAAAGGACTTATGTAAGCGCCACTTTCTTTAATACAGCTTTAGAAGAAACACTTTAAGAAGCTTTATCAGCATAAAACATATTCTGAAATTCATGAAAATTAATAATTGGCATAGCAAAGTAAAAGCCATCTAAGTGGAATGACTTAACTTCACTGGACAGTATTTTTCACTAACTATAATGGTTAACCTGGCAGTTGAGAGAGGAAAATTCTCTTCTATTGTCAAATGCAATGAAACAAAGGAAGAAACTTCTCCAGCTGGTGTGGACTTTATGGAAATAAGTGGAATATGGCAAGTTCTATAGAATAAGGCCCACTCTTCTAAACAAAACCAATTAATCCCGACTAAGTTGAGGAAACTGAGTCAGAGCAATTTCTTTGTGACTGAACAAAGCGCTGGGTTTTAGTCTGGCCTCAGCCTCCATCTCCTGAGCTGGTATTTTCTCTGGACCAGGCCCTGTGAGGCTGACATGAATTTTCCATCAAAGTCCTTTACTCTGACATATTTGCACTGTTTTCACATCCATTCAGTGCGTAACTCCAGCACATATTTTAGCATACAAATGGCAGAGCCTAAAGCTTGGATTTTCCTCCAGGAGGCTGTAGCAGGGAGTCCCTGCAGGGGCCAGAGCTGCATAGTCCTGCCTTGCTATGCATTCCTGAATTTTCTCAATTAAATGTATGCATGAAACATACATTTATGTATGGAGAAGTCTGACAAGTCTTTCTGCAGTTTTATTTATACCCTGAAACTTGTTGAGCTTCATATCTTACCCTGCCATTCTTGCAAAGAGTACCCAAACCCCATTTACCACAGTAGATGAATTTGGAAGAAACTTCCTCTCCTTTGGGTCCCAGGATAATTTTGTGCATTACAGACTTGTCTGGGGTAGTTAAGGGCATCTCAGGCTTGGGACGCTTCGTTCTGTAGCTCAGAGCCAGCTCCTGGTAGCAATCATTCCTTCACGGAGAATTCACTTTCCTGCTATCATCAAATAGAACCCTATGAACAACCCGCAAATGATGTTCCCTGCCAGCTGAACCAAACAATTTTTGCTTAAAATCAACTACATATCTTCAAGCTTTCCCCTACAAAGGGCTGCAAAAAAAAGTCTTTTATATATCCTAAATTCAGTTAACCTCTCTGTGGCTAGTTTCTTGCATATTCTCCATTCTTTGCTGAAATTCTTTGCCAAGACCAGGGACATCGGCTGTTTACCCTGTCATATTGAATGGGTCCTTCTTGGTTCCCTATTTAGAGAAATCCACAAGTGCCACTGGCGGGTATGCCGGGACAGGATGGGCTGACCACAGCCTCCTCCTGGCCAGGCCATCCCTTCTTGCTGACTTCTGCTCCTCCCTTGATCTCCTGCTGCCATTGTGTTCTGCAGACTTCCCGGGGCTATTTAAACAGAGACCATTTTGAATCACAAGTCTTTGCCTGAATCCTTCTCTTTTCTGCCATTTATCACCTGCTGAATTTTTCATTTCTTCGCTGGAAGAGGCCAGTGTCAAAGCAAGAGTGGTGGCCAAGGCTTGTCGAGTTTCAAATTAAAGCCACAAATACCAGCAAACCACACAGGATTTGGCTTTTTGAGTTAGAACAGGTGAAGATTTGTAACCTACTAAAATCTAAGATCAAATTAAATCTCCAGCCCCTTTATACAACTAAAATGAATCATTCCCCCTCATCAAATTGAAACTGCTATACCTCCCAAGGTTCTCTTTGTAATCTACTCAGCCAACAGTCATTTCTACTTTATATATATAATTTGCTTTTGTTACAAAACTGTGAACTCTGAGGAAAACCCTGCCCACCCATCACTATCTTCTACAGCCTCCAACACAGAACTGATGATGCAATTTTTCATAGAAATACTCCTTACTCTCCATCATGAGCTCCTTGGGGCAAGGAAAGAATTTTTTTCTCTTTTTGCGTGTTGTTCCTAACACAGCAGGGGCCAGATTTACATGAAGAAGCATATAATAGGATCTACAGCATAATGCAGTATAATGAGTGATAACAAGCAGAGTGGTAAATGATGTCATTTAGTGAATACTGTCCCTGTGGTTCCCTACCATCAGCTTTTTACTGAACAGGTTTTCCCTCACAGCTTCTCACTGATCTAAAAGTTTGCCTCCGTCATTATGCCTGTCTGGGTGTCTATTTAACGCCTTTTTGAGGCAGCTCCTCTTCTTCCGTCCCTCTTTCTCAGCCTGCTCCAGGCAGTTGGGGACTATGTTTCTGTGTATCCCTTGTTTTCTTTTTTATCTTTTTTTTTTTTTTTTGCTTTACTTTCCTTTGTTGCTTGACGTCCCAGCTTTGTAAGCGACGTGGACAGTCAAGTGCTTCTGCAGGCCAACATGTGATGTGCAACCACAGAGAGGCAGATTGGCCCCAAAACCAGAGATGATCCTCGCAACACCCCTTCTGCTTCCTCCACTGTTTAAGAAACCAAAACCAAACACTTCTGTGAGCACATCGCTGCCAGCTCTTCCTCAGCTCTCCTTAGCATCTACTCAGGTTCCATTTGCAGTTCTCCTTCCAGACCAAAACACACAAAATGAGATGGCAGCTTTGCTCTGACCTGCACCCTCCAGCTGATGCCTCTGCCACGGACCTGCCTCTCATCAGACCCGACAGCGAAGGGGCTGAGGACTTTCATATCCCATGATTGTTATCACATCGCTCAGTCCTCTTCCCATCTGCGCCACCTCCTGCTGCTTCCATCTTCAGTCCACACATTTCAAAACACGCAGCAGGAGCTAATACAAGGCTGATTGTTTCTATTTCTATTAATCATCTTCCCCTCGCCCCATCTGCCACCCCTCTTTTTCAGTCTGGCGCACCCAGCTCCCGAATTTACAGCACTCACAATGCAGAAGAGTTAATCGAATCCAATCTCTCATGAAAAACTCCGGCATCTGCTGTTCCATATTTGGTTCCCAGCAAGGGCTGCTCAGTCCCAGCCTCATCTCCCTTGTTTGTACCATGGTTCCTATTAGACCAAACGAAGACCATAATTAATTAATTGGTACCCAAACTTGAGAGCTCCATATGTATTGTTAGAAATTATCAAAATAGGTCTGCTGTATGTCTAAATATCTTTTGACTGTGTCTTCTCATTTGCTGTTTGCACGGCAGCAGGAGCTAGCAGCCCCAGCTCACCCGAGAATCTCCTCACTGCAGGTCAGAAGTAGGCAAGAGCTGCAGAGAAACAAATGGAGGGAAGGGAGCACAAAACAGGGCAAGACAGGCAAAACTTCTCCATGGTCTATGCCATGTGTTCACTTGTCATATGAGTGTGGTTTTCTTACAGAAGGTATTAAAAAAACCCAACAATAATCAGAAGCAGTATGTTAACCCTATGTTTTTAAACAAAATTTCTCAACAGTTCGTAGCTTTCAAAGAAGAGATTTTTTAAAATTATAACCAGAACGTTTGATTTATCACAGATACTGAGGCCAGGGTATTTTCTGGCACAATAACAACCAGGGCTGGAGACCAGGGCAGGTGAAGGCAGGGCCGGCGCCGGGCAGCTCCGAGCACTGTCTGATGCGGAGGGCGAAGTCCCAACAGCCCCAGACTGCCCTTTTGTACCATTCGCAGCTGTATTTCGAGTTCCTTCCACTTGTCCCTCCTTGTCCTGCAAGGCCTCTCATTGCATTTACCACTCCTGGATGTCAGCAGACAGCGGTGCACAGCCCATCTCTCAAGGAGACGTTATAGTCCTTTTCTTACCGGCATCGTGGGTCTGCCAACACCAGCTCAGCGAAGCGGTGGGCCTGGGGACACCAATGGAAAACCTATTACCTGCCAGCCCAATCCCACTCCTGCTTTCTTTTGGAGCATGATACCTCAGGCGTTCACTTATTAGACATTCATTTCTTTTTCTGGAGCCCAGTTGCTTTAGCTTTACTCCTCTTTCTTTTTTTCTTTGCAGCGCAAATCATTTAGATGCGTGCATAGCTCTGAAACAAAGCAGCCATTGCTTCCTGCACAGCAAAGCCTGCTGCCTTCTGCTAAAGATAATTCATGCGCCGACTGTTCTCGGCAGCAGGGATGTAAAGGGAAAGGGTTGGGGTATGTTTAATAAAAATATATCTTACACTGTTTACTGACCGGGAGTTATTCAACAGATGCTCCATCCTCAGCTATGTTTAAATTATTCCCTAAGCAAACAATACAAACTGCACACTTCATCTTACCCAACACAAAAAATAAACAGAACATGCAAAATATATGGTCCTGGTACAAGATCCCATACAAAGAACACTGATTTCTCCTTTGCTTAAACATTTTCTGCACGATGTTTGCTCGGTAATTCATTCTTCCACTGGCTACACAAATTAAAAGTCCAGACCTGTTTATCTTATGAATTTTCGAGACTAACAGCAAGTCTCTTCTTTCAGCTTAAATAATGTTGGTGAGATACCTCTTGATGCATTGTATAAATAAAGCCAGATACAGGGATTAAAAAAACCCAAGAGCTGGAGTTTTTTCCCATTTTTCTTAGTTTACTAAAGGGCCATGGGAATACTGTGATCAGCTCTATTTTCCCTAAAACTTCTGAGGTGTTTGGGTTCTTTCTAGAGGAAAGCAAAATCACTACCTGAACTGGATTATGGAAGAGTAGCTTTGCTGCTCTCAGGTCCTTCCCACAGCATTCCCCCGCATCCAGCCTCAGCTGTGGGGCAGGAGGGGACTGGGCAAGGCTGGGACCAGGGGGTCCCAGGGCACCAGGCACCCCGGCATGACCTGAGCTCCCACGGTACCGGGCGAGTTGCCTGCAAGTGTTCCCTGTGGAAGCACTGGGCTGGATGGGGCCAGCGAGGCCAGCCCAAGCCACAGAGACCCCCTCCAGCTGGGGCCACCCCACAACCGAGCCCGGCAATCCTTGAACAAGCCAAAACATGCAATTTGGACATCAGCCCAGCCTTGCAGGTCATTCCTGTAGAGCAGTGCAGATGTTGCCGTAAAGACTGATAAAAATCACTTTTCGCCTTGACCTTTGAAATCTGGAGCTATGTCAGACACACCAGACACCAGGTTAGGGAGCAGGAGCCAGCGTATCTGAGGAAGAATCTGTTCACCGTGACCCTTCATCCCATGTCAGCCCAAGATGGGGTCCCCAGCTATCATCAAGCCTGGATTAAGATCCTAGCTAAGAACTTTGCATGCACTGAGTGTAACTATTTCCCACTAATTAAATTATTTGCTCACAATTTGTAAATGGACTAAGCCTGACAAAGAACTTTCATATCTCTATAGCCACATTATGTTAATTCACAAACAAATTATACCAATTTATTTCTCATGAGACTTAAAAGGCAGAGGGAGGAAGAGTCATGGCACTGCTGGCAGGAGCTTCCTATCTTTTTCACTGCAAAAGCAGAAGTTGGGCTGTTCTTTTGCTTTCTCGAAGCTCAAAAACAAAGCAACGTTTAATGTAACTCTCCATAGCCTGAGAGCCACCATCCACCCGCTGCTAGCAGTTCCTTCTGATTGTCATGTGCTTAGAGCCCACCCAGGACAAAACCACGAATTTTTATATTGAGACTTTTGTAACAGGGCCAGGGATGAGTTCCTGCCTTGCTTTCACTCCTGGCAGGCTTAAAATTGTCATCAGCAAGGAGCAGAGGGGCAGATGGATGCCTGTTTCCTGCTGTGTACATAATTCTCATTTCAAATGTATGTATGTAGTACTGTGTGTGTATAATTCACGCAATTCAAATTGCTGCACCAGGGCTTTATCTGGGGAAGTTTTCATATTGACTTTTTTGGATCTCTCACCATGTCACTTCCCACCAAACACATTTAAAGAGAAGCTGAAAAATAGAATCATCAGGGAGGTAATGGGTCTGATTCATGGTGGTGTTTCTCCAGATATAGGTAATTCCTCTCAAAACTCTGCCTCAGAAATGCAGAAAAACTGAATGCAGAGACCAGCAGCAGGAGGAGAG
>Ga0065711_1046559_pt1 | contig 12825 bp, 5 predicted proteins | sample Hoacrofraction12_FD_59098 | JGI IMG/M metagenome (GOLD analysis project Ga0065711, IMG submission 59098) | Hoatzin crop microbial communities from Cojedes, Venezuela - Epithelial fraction 12 v2 (version 2) | ecosystem: Host-associated > Birds > Digestive system > Esophagus > Crop | place...
GCGGAGGAGAATGAAAAGAAAGAGGCAGAAACTGGTGGGTTGGGATAAGGGCAGTTTAACAGAACAGCAAACAGAGGGAAACAGGAACAACAACGATACAGATAAGGAGAAAACACGAGAAAAACAGACCCGCTCTCTCTGACCGCACCGGCGCAGCATGCTCCCGAGCCGCGAGAGAGTTCCCCCCACGCCGCCCCCCCCAACGGAACCCAGCGTGACATCACATGGTATGGAATACCGGGCTCTGTTTGGCCAGGTGGGGTCAGCTCCCACCCCCCGGCTGTGCCCCTTCCTGGAGTCAGGTGAAAATTAACCCTGTCCTGGCCAAACCCAGGACAGAAATGTATAATACTTTCCTAAAATATATACGAGCTATGCCACACTGTTATATCATATATCAAGCAGAATATAAACAGTAACAATACTGTCTGAGAGACAGTTTTTTCTACTTTACAGTTGGTTCATGTCAAGTGTTCTGCCATTCAATGTATTAAGATATGTATCTCTTCCCAGTACTGCAGCGGATTTTGTTTCACCTTATCTCCGTAAGAGTTGTCGGTGGGTTTCTACAGAGAGTGATTACTGAATCATATTGTTCTTTTGTGCTCGATATTGTTTGAACAAATTCAGTAAATACCTGGTAACCCATTGCCTGCCAATAATCATACTACAAATACATGGGAAATGGAAAACTGTGTTACTTAGTCTATGGCACTCTGATTTTGGTCTTTTGCTTTCTTCTCTCTGCCCCTTCCTCTACTTCCTTCTCTTATTTTCTTCATGTATATGTGACTATTTCCCTAGCAGGAGACTTAGATATGGCAATGGTGATACAAGTAATGTGCTGACTTCTGACAGGTTCAGAAGGGTACAGTGTGTGCTGTGTTGATGCCCGAAAGCTTTGGCACATCTTGAAGACAGTAAAGACCCCATTTCCTTTCCTGTCAGGTGAACCCAGATGAGAAGAACATACATATTTTTCTACATCTTTTCTCACTGATGACTAAATCTTTGGTCATGTAAGTACACATGGTAGTGGTAAGAATATAAAGAAATACAGCAAGATTCAAATGCATACACTATGATACCAAGAACTCACAGTTCTTCTTGTGATCACATGAATGGCCTCACAGTTCCAAGAAAGTTTATGGCATGTAACGACACCTTTTTACATCACTTACATTCACATATAGATGAAATTGGACAAGAAATGTTTCTGTACTGAAAAGAAATAACAGCATCAGGGAATTAGACCAACTCTAAATGAAAATGTGACATTTCATGGGAAAAAAGATTTTTGTTGAAAAAAAGTTTTGGTGAAGTAATGTCAAAATGTTTGTCATCAATGTGATTAAAAATTTGTACAGCAGATGACTGTATTTAAAATGTAGAGTCATAATACCTAATAAAGTAAAAAATAAACTGAATGCTAAACAGAAATTAAATTAAAATAACTCAAAGGTAAAAAAAAAAAGAAATATTCTTTATTTACATTTTAAGATGAGAGAAATTAAGTTAGAAAACCAACAAGGTTCAACATGTGCTTGTCAAGAGATTTTGTTTTAAATGAAACTATGCTTACTGAAGAAAAATTATTCTATGTTTTGCTACCAGTTTTGTACATAGTGTGCTGCTTATTTTGCTGAATGTACCAGGTCATGGGAAGTATCTAAAACTTCTAGAGAACAGGACAATTTCAATATGCAAAAATCTAGTGTAAGAGAATAATTCCTTGAGGAAATTGTTCTGAATGTGCTCCTGCCCCGGGGAGAGACAGTTGTTATATGCAACAGCAACATCAGAAGCAAGAAAAGAAGAAAAAGGAAAGAAAGCAGAAGATGACATTAGGCCACAGGGTTACCTGAAGCAGACAGATGCAAGAACAGCACTCAGGGGACTGCTTGTTTGCTCTGAGTGAGTCATTTACAGACATTGAAGACAACTGTAGCTCCTAAAGTAGAACATTTTGATTTTCTTGTAAGAGTGAACTTTCTAATGTTAGCATTTAAAAGCACAGCATCTGGCAGTTGTATTGGCCAGTTTTGATAACAAAAGATGTTCATCTGGTTCATCAGTTTGTGGTTTCCTGATATAAAGACCAATTTCTGGTACTAGTAGAAGACATGAAAAAAACCCACCGTGGACTGACTTACTTTTAACTCCAGAAAAAATCTGTTACCTATTTTCTGGAGTTTGAAGGCCATTAATGATTAGATCTTCCTCTAACAATTCTCGTTGAAAGCAACAGAAAACAGACACATCATGGATATTCACTGAGTTTTGGTGAACTGTGGATTTTTGTAACTATTGAGCTATTTCCTTGAGTTGGATCTTTTTATTTCTCAACATGTAGCTTTGAAACCAGAGACAAGAAACTGGACAGAGCTTAAGGTCCACCTTGGGGAGCAGTCTGAGCAGCTGAGCAGTCCGTTTTCCTTATATTTATTTCCTTGTATTTTCTGATATTTGTTTTTTTTAATGTGGACACTTTTTTTGGCCTTGAAATATGTATGTCAAACCATTTTTGCCCCAGTATTTGTGATTAAGCTCCTCCCTAGCTACCCAGTATGTAAACCAATCACTCTTTTCTATAAACTACCTATAAAACACAATGATCTTAGTAATATTTTGCTTTGCTAACAAGACACCCTATTATAGCACTATTTTCTATTACATTTAATAAAGCTTTAAGATTTTGCTGCCAATAACTTTTTTCATGTAACCCCATTTATTACTGTATCAAAGAACATTTTTTATCTTGTAGCAGAGATGCCTGGGTCCACTTGATTAGTTATTTTAGCAAATTACGTCCAGAAGGAAAAGATCTCTCAGGTTTTATAACATTTCTGCTTATTCAATTAGTATTTTTGTTTCTTTTCCTCTGTTTAACTGTAGTGCAGGTGTTTATTAAAGTAGCTGGCATATTACTGTTAACATTAGTCACTAGATTAAGAAAAGATAATTATGGAAATTATACTCCAGCACCCCCTCTTACTTCCTCCCAAAAGGAATGTCTGCTTTGAAAACAGCCAAAATACATAAAGCAGTATTTTTTATTTCTATTTTCTGTGCATATTTGCTTTGTATTATTTGAAGAAAAGTGATTACACACTTCGCCTTCATTTGAAGAAACGTGATTACACACTTCGCCTTCACTTCACAAAGCATTTAAAATGTTTCATTTTGTGTGTGCTCATTAAGTGGAATGTCATCAAGGAGTGAGGTGTTAACTTCTCACTTGCTCTATGATTAAAGCAGGAAATAAAATTCTACAAACATGCTATTGCTGTTGTAATGTCAAGCAATGTTTTCTGTGGCTACTTGTTAAAGTTTAACATATGAGATATAGCCCCCCTCACTTGACACAAATCATTAGAACAGTCATGTATTTCATGGCAGGCAGATTTTGCACAGCAGCAAATGTATATTTTGCATGCTTTGAACTGGATATGCCCTTTATGTAGCATCTTCATATATTTTTGTATCAACATTTTTAAAAATTTTGAAATCTATAAGAATAATGGATATTCTGTCTTATGTTTCACCTTGATTGCCTGAATGTGGCTCTTCTGTTTAACTGGTGGTCCATTTTTACTCTATGAGGACATTTCCATTCAGAAGTGAACTGTTGGCTTAGCTCTAAATCAGATACCTCATGCTATAGTATATTGATTTTAAAGGTATGCATATTATATCTATTTATAATGAAAATATATGTTTACTCTAATGGTAGGAATTAATCTTATTTTTTAATTTTTTTTTTTTAAATTTATGAAATACTGGTCTTTCAGTTGCAGGAAATTTTATCTGACACCACTAAAAAAAGGTAACTATTTTGTACACACTCCCTGGTAAAAAGGACAGTTTTCTATTTTTTATTATTTTTGATTGCAATGTTTGTTTTTAATCCAAAATTCTATACCACTATAGATCTGGCTTTCTCCTCGTCACAATTTTTGCTAGGGAGTCTGTTGTAGTTTTGTGACAGATAAAGTGGTTTCATCTTTCAGCCTTAAATTCTCTTCTGGGCTACAATTACCCTCCTTGAGGTTTTGCCAGGCTGCACCATTGCTACAGCCCCAATCCCTTCCCTCCCTGTCCCGCTCCAGCATGTCCTCTTCACTCAAAGCTACAGGCAGAATACCACTTGAAAACAGCTGTATTAATGCTACTAAATTTAGCAGTAAATCCTACAAAAGGCAAACATTTTGAAGTCCTGGGGATCTTTGGCCCTGAATAATCTTCTGACACCTGGTGGGGAGGAGAGAGAATAAAGGTATGGGAGAGACACAGCTCATTTATTGCATAGGTCACAAAAATGCATACATTTAATGATTAGTGCAGTAATGATTTATTTGGACTACTGAGGCACATTCTGACAATCAGGAAGGAATGTCAGTTATAACTACAATTATAATAGAACAGGGTTATAATCAATTTAATTACATAGGACAGGATTTAACTTTAAAACTGTGTGGTGATAAGTGTTCAGATCCTGGGAATAAAGCTGTGCATTTACTCTGCTGGATGAACTTTACATATTCACATTAAAAAGCTGACTCTCATTTTCACTGGTATATTACAAGACAGGAAGAAAATCCCATTTCTTGTTAAGATGACATATTTGATCTCGGGTATGATTCAGCTGCCTAAAAAATACCTGTTGTCATTTGCCCTGTCCCTCAGTCTCTGACCTATCCTGATAGTTATTACACAGGGTTGAAAAGAGAAGTGTGTCCTTCTGAACTAGTGACTTGGAGCCAGGAGGCATACCTCAGGCCATCTCGACTATCCCTACCTGCCTATCAAATCAGATTGGACTGTGCAGATAGAGTTCTCCTTTGCCTGTGAACATTTCAATGTGGATGCCTAACTTATTTTAATATTTGTTCATTTCAAACATCCAGGTAAACTCCTGATGGTGTTAATGAGAATTTTGCAATTTTAATGCCTCATGTAAAAACCACTGTTGTTCTGAATAGTTTGTTAATAAATGCTAGCTCTTTGTGATAGACTGCACAAAGTTACTATGGTACAGAGAGAAGAATAAAAAAGAAACAGCTCTAACTTTGTGTGTAAAATAAGGAACTCTGTGCTAACATTTAACACTCAGAAATGAAAACTTGAAGAAAGATAGACAATTTGTGAAGATGTCAATTCACTGCTTAACAGCAAGCAAAAAAGCCAAGCAAATACTGTACTAGTGGCAGAAAAAAAAAAGTAAGAGAGTGAAATGAGAAACGTTGTTATTCCGCTATAGAAATCCACAGTTTTTCCACCTCTCAAAGTGCTGTATAGTAAGGTTTTCTCCACCTCAGGAAGGATATAGTTGAAATCCGAAAGTTTCAGAAAAGTTGACACATACGATCAAAGACATATAATGTGTTTACATTAAGGAATGGCTAAGTAACCTAGGACTGTTTGGTCTAGAAAAGTGATGAATGATGAAAAATAACAACAAAAAAATAATCGGAAATGCTGTGAGGAGATGATAGAAATAATTGTTTCCTGACTTTTCCAATATGAACACTAGGAGACAACAAAAAAGTGGGTGAGAGAAGTTTAAAAAGGAGGTTCTTTATATCACTTGAAATTAAACTGTGACACTCCTTACCTCTGAATAATGGGTTATAATTTCTTAGACAGGCTACAGGGAGATCACCAGAATCCATGCAAATCCACCCATGATTATGAAATGCATATATATAACCTTTGGTGCAGGATATCCTTGAGGTCTTGAACTTTAATTGGCTGGATGCTGGCAGAGGATGCTGGGCAGTATCATATATGCACCTTCAATTCTTAAACTCTCTGTCATATGTCTTTTTGTGGCGACCATTTTTAAAGATTTTTTTCCCCATTAAGGGATTTGGACCAAATAAACACTACTCTGTTCATGACAAATATGCTGCTCTCTTTTCCCCCATAAGGAGCAGGTTTATAGAGAGAAGAAAATATAGACAAAACCTCGTAATTGAAGGGATGGGGTGGGGGGAGGGAAATAAATGTCCAAAGGACTAGAAATAGGTGTCAGAGCCCAGAATACACCACTAGACCTTACCGGCCCTGATCATTTTCACCTAGGACACCCCCAGGCTGCATCTAGCCCTGGTTCCCCTCCCCAGGGATGACCCTGAGCCCACCTGCAGGCTGACCTCCTGGCATGGCCTTGATGTCTCCTGCCCCCAGGGAGGTGTCCAAAGCCCAAGGTCCATGCCCACCAGCTGCCCTGCTCCTGGCTGGGGCAGTGGGATAGGTATTGCTACCAGGCCTTGCCCTGATAGACCCCTGAGGACCTCCCTCTGCTCCTGGGCCCTGACTCCAGGGAGCTGCCAGGGGTGATGGAAGGCTGAGGGGAAAAGTACAGCCAGAGCATCAGCAGGAGAGCTGAAGGGCTGAGGAGAGGTATAGAAGCCTGGGCACTGACTGCAAATGTGCTCTAGGGTCTTCCTTTCATTGCAGAAATCCACTTCTGAACCAGTGGTGCCTGCGAACCATGCAGCAAACAGGGCTGTGCTCATCCATCCTGTGTTATCTGGCAGGATCAGAAACTGAGTAGGAGCACAAACCGGGCCAGTAGGCTCCATGTCCTGCATCCTCCTCCGGTGATAACACACAAGGACAAGGAAGCACAGCAGATAAGGAGCAAGCACATAGTAGTGTTTCTGAGGGAGACATTTCTGGGCCACAGGGAGAACTGGCTGCCTACATGAGTGGTGTGCTAGGAGGTCACAAACAACAACTTGAGTGATGCGGAACCTGGGCTGAGGGATGATCAGGGGACCCCTGCCCACATGCTCAAGATAGAAAGTGACTGTGGGATGTAAGGCAGCCCTCCTACCCAGGAAAGGTGGTGAATGCCTTGGGAGGGCCATGCCGTACAGTAAGCGAAGTAGGTGAGATTAACCTCCCTCAAAAACAACCAACCCAAAACCCTTCATCATGTGTTTTTGATGTTGCAAATTAAACTAGGTGATATCTAGTTTGTAACAAATTAATTACTTGGAGATCAAATTACATTTGTACTTTAAATACTAGACAAAGTACTTTTTATGCTGTTTATGGCTATGTCTTCGTGGCTATGTAAATCATAATTTGTGCCAAGAAGAGCTAGCAATCCAAACAAATATGACAGACATAACACCGAGGAAAAAATTCTATCAGCAAGAATATCTTGCAGTTATGCATGTGCACAGATAATATTGATGTCAGATAGAAAAATAGTGTCTAAGAAATATTAAAAGAGAAAAGCAAGCATGCAAATTTTGTACCATGACATTCAGAATCCTTTTATAGACAAAAGGAAAGACACCATATATTTAGAGTTCAGAATTTATTGTTAGACCAGTTACTGTTTTAAAAGATTAATAGTCCAAACTGTCTAATTAAAAAAAGAAACCTGAATAATATTATGGTTAAAATGGTTAAGCAGAAAATCTTTCAAAGCTGATACCATCTACCCCTTTTTTGTTTTAATTTAATGCTTACTCTGCCAGTATTCTTCTGAGTCCCAAAGTCATCAGTGATTATGATGACCTGTGTCCTAAGGTCTTCATTTTGGGAGAGTGATATTCATCAGAGGCAATTTCTTCTTCTTGGACTTGGGTCTGTTTTTCTTATCGCAGCCCGTTTCTTCCTCCTGGGCTACCAGCTACATCCTGGCAGTGGCCTCCAGGGGGAAGTCACCCTCTGTCACCCCCCAGAGCTGAAGTAATATCAGGGGAGGCAGCAGTCCCTGGCCCCCAGTACAGGAGTTGAACCAGCCAAACCCAGCTCAGGCCAAGGTGAGGCTGAGCTTCTCCACTGACGGGTCTCACAGAGCCTTCACTCTTTTGATAGTAATAGTGAAAGTCATATTTAGTGAAAGTGCATTACCGTAGTGCAATACTGTGTGCATTACTATGGAAAGATTGGATCATGGAAAGGTGTTTTTAATCATGACAGGTATTAAAAACTTGCAAACACTAATGAAAAATCATAATTTTGTACATTTGCTAGGAATGATCACAAATTTTGAAAGGAAGATGAAGGTAAATAATAAGTCAGGAAAACAATTTTCTGAGACAAAGAAGAAAAAGCACTGAAACCACAATTTTCCGGGCATTCAAAACAACATTTGAGCAAGTACTACCATAATATTAAATACGAAATACTCAAATGCCTGTGAGTATACATGAACATGTGTCCTTGTTGGTATATGTGTGAATATTTGCAAAAATAAGACACAATTCTTCATTAACAAAGAAATCTATTAGATAATATAAAAATTTTTTTTACTCTCTGTCTTTTGTGATTTTCTTCTTGTCTGCATTTTAATGAACTTTTCTTTATCACCTCAGCATTAATTTAGAAGTTGTTAAATAATTACAGGGCAACTGATGAAGTAAACACAGAATATAATTAGAAAAATGATTATTGCGTCATCATGGAAGGTCATTTTTAAATGTATGGCAAACAAGAAGCATAATTTCATTTCTATCTTTAAAAGATTCCATCTTTCATATCCATCTTTCTTGCTATCCTCTTATTTATCCTATCATAAGTTTGTCTCAAATCACTCAAATGAACACATGTAGTGCCATTTAAGATGCTGTAGGATATCTTACTTGATTTCCAGCCGGCACCCGACCACAATCTCCTGTAAGGACCAGACATTTGTCAGTCATATGTAAGTGTCTTGCATAGCTTAAGGCAGCTTAAATGACACTAAACATTTACATTCATGTGACTGAATAAAACACTTTATGCCATGCTAGAAATTTCATCTCTAACATAATGTAACTTTCATAATAAAACATCTCTTTTTTATATGGCTGCTTTTCTCACACACGGGTAATATGAACCTCCTTCTCTAATGGAACTTCTGTTTTCTTCACCAACTAGAGAGAGACAAAGAGTTTGGACAAGATACATAGCTTTTAGATAATTAAATTGAATCTCCTAGAATTCTGTATTAGACTTTGTTAACTACTTGAAACAGCAGGTGAATGCAAAGATGCAACACTGCTGAAACTGAGCTGTATGTTGTCCTTTTTTGTCTGATGCTTGTGCAGAATTTGCATGAGGAGAGATGTATTCAAGTGCTAGACTTATTCCCTGTCCTGGGTTTAGATGGGATAGAGTTAATTTTCATAACAAACTGGTTGGGCTGTCACATACTGCCAATCAGATGAGATATTCTATACCAAGTGATGTCATGCTCAGCATTTAAGTGGGGAGCTGGCTGAAGGAGAGGTTTTTGCTACTCAGGAGCAAGCTGAGCACTGGGTGGTGAGAACACCGTGTGTTGTATATGCTTTTATCAATAGCATTGATTGTTGTTTTCTTCTGCCTTTGCCATTCTGTTAAACTATTCTCATCTGATGAGTTTTTGCCTTCTTTCCTTCTGATTCTCCTCCCCATCCCACCAGATAGGGGGAAGGAGTGAGAGAGTAACTGTGTGGTTCTTTTGTTGCGAATTGAGGCAAAACCACAACATTCCTCCATTCCATGTCTCAGGACTGGTGTGCGTATAAATCTACCAAGCCACAGTAATACTACTTTCTCTTGAAATTTCAGGTTGTGACTGGATAGGCCTGACTTGGAATAACATAGGCTCATATTCACAGAATAAATTCTGAAATTTCATAGATTTTGCTAATGGGGCAGATGGGCCTCTGCAAAGAAGAAAGAAAGGAAAAAATGCCATTATTACTTTCTAAAAATAGCATTAGGAAGGAAAAGAAAAAAATCCGTGCAGAAACAAGGGTAAAGTAGTGTAGATGTCTATTACACACCTACAGACTCTTCCAAAGGCTCTGGCTATTCAGACATAGCAGTGAGAGAGACTTACTAATGGTTACATTTTAGATACCCTGGAAGTTTATAGCTTATTTACAAAAGAGGACTTTCTAAAAATACCTTTTGAGGGGAAAACATTATTACTCTGAGAAATATTAAGGAACCAACAAAATAAAGGAGCTTGAAGTCTTCCTTCCTCTGTACATTGCAAATATTGAGTTTCCAAAACAGACACAATGAAAGAGAAATGTAAAACAGGCCAATCTTCTTAACCCACAAAAATCATCCACTTTTTGATTTTAGTATTCAAAGGAGCAGTTGAAAAAAGTTTGGTTAGAAGTGTACAAAAAGTACATCCAATTGTAATTTAGAGGCTTGCAGATAAAATAGATACATTACTTTGGTTCCTTCAGTAAGTGACTGTTGATTTCTTAGCAGATGTCTGTGGTATTTCATAAAATTTCACTCTTTTTTTTTTTTTGCTGCATATGACAAGGCTATATAGTCACTGCTCATACACCAACAGCCAACCTCGGTATTAGTGTTCAGCTAAAATAATTAATTTTTTCAACTAGTGGCTATATATAAATATTTTCTCCAATGACAGTTTTCAGCTACTAAATGTTTAGAACAGTATACTATCAGTTTTCTTATAATGGTTCAAATTTTCTTTTTCTCTTGGCATATTGAAATATTAAATTAAAACCTAATAAATAGTTGTTTCTATTCTGTTGAAACCTGAAAGTACAGCTAAATAATTTATTTTGTAGTATTTTGTTTAAAAAATACACTGTATCACCCTAAATATACCCGTCTTTAGAATTATTTTTATTAGGTGTTAATGGGGAAATCATTTTTTTTTTTTTTAACTTTATATAAAGGTCATATGGCCTTAACAGACGTCGGATGATGCCATTGCAAAAATGGAATCTGCTGATTTTTGTTGAAGAAACTTGGGCTGATCCTCTTTCCCATCCTTTAAAGGTTGGTATAACGGGGCACATAATGGGAACAGCAGAAGACTACTTGCTGATGGTATTTTCTTGGTGCAGATTCATTTTTTTCTGGATACTGAGCCAGGCTCATGTGATCTAGAATCAGCCCAAAAGCTGTGTAGCCAAGCTACAGAAACATGTAGCCTAAGCTAGTGATCTCAGAGATAGCCTTAGGTACACCACTGTATCGGGTGTAGGTGACCAGGTCTTGGTATCTGTGGAGGGTGAGCTGCATGAGTGCACCTGACCACTGGTTCCAATTGGTCCTGCAATGGGGCGCAGCTCAACCTGTCTGCCAAGCTGGTGGTGCCTTTGTGAAAACATATTTAAGAAAGGGCAAGAAAATGCCAGAAACAGAGAGGTGGAAGGAGTGAAAAGAGTGAGGAACTGCAGAGGGAGCACCAAGGTCAGAGGAGGAGGAGCAGGAGGTGGTCTGTGGCACAGCAGCCTGTGGAGGCCCCCACACCAAAGCAGATGGATATCGCTGAAGAAACTGTGGCCTGCAGTGAGCCCTTGCTGGAGCAGAGGAAAAATGTGATGAGGAAGGAGAGGCGGAGAGAAACTGCTACATACTGAGCATAACCCACCAGTCTGAAGTGAAGTTGAACCTTCAGAAGGGGGGGAAAAAGGTGATGTTTTAATGTTTACCTTTCTATTTTCCACTGCTTGAATTAGTAATTAAATATTTATATTTATTGCCATTAAATTTAGTTCTCCCCAAGTCAAGTCTTTTCTACGCATGACAGTAACTAGTAAATGAACTCCCTGTCTTTATCTCAGCTCACAAGCTTTCTCATTCTGGTTCTTCTTCTTTTCTCCCCTCATCCCACTGAAGGGGAGGGTGAGCAGTTGTCTGTGTGGGAGTTCGGCCCTTACCCAAGGCTAACTTGCCACAGCTCTTCAGAGTTGCTGGCTCTGCAGTAGGAAAAGCAAAGAGTAGGGTTGGGTTTATATGCAAAAGACTGAGTAGTCAGACCCTTAGAAGTATATTTTTCTCCAGAAGCTAGAGAAATCTATGAGGTTCTTTGTAAATTGCAGTTCCTTTGAGTAAGAGTTCATCAATACTGGTATGGTACTTGAAGTAAAGGTTTCAAATATACGTAACACAGAACGTTGTGTAATTCTGTTTCAAACAGTTGCACTCTTTTTTTTTTAGTCTCATTTCACTATGAAATAGCTCATAATATATGAGCAAAAAATCTGAAATCATCTTTTAGTAAAAGTTAGTAGGATAAGAGAAGGTGGAAAGAGTGGCTGGTGGGACACACTTTTACCTAGCCTATTGAGTGCTGGCCTGGGAAGAAGTATTTGGTTCATCTCCTTGTGCTCTTTCTCATAAATTAGACGCATATATTTTCAAAGCATAAGTTGTGAAATAAAGTTACGTCTTTTCATTCCTGCCTCATTTGGTTGCACAGTAAAGGTCTGGTTTACTTTCTACTTCTACGGCCAAATGGTTTGTATTTCCAGATACCCAAAAGCTCTGAGAAAGGTCTTCTAATATTCCTTCTCGTTAGCAGTCTAGATGATCATCCTTTGTCTGAACTTCTAGCTTCATATTGTTGCATGTTTAAGAAACATCACAAATCTTCCCTTTCCTAAGTAACTCTCTAATGCTTAGCCTGTTACAATGGAAGTAGGCATGCCTAACAGTTGAAATTTTTAATCAGCTCTGTGGTTTTGGCCTGGATTAGGGTCCTTGAGTAGAAATTGGCAAAGATGCATAAAAATTGTACTGTAACAGGACTTTGGTCAAACTATGGTTTTGGTCAAACTGTACTTTTTTATAGACAAACTATCTAGCTTCAGGAACTACAGAGACTGAGGCAAATCAGATCTGCAAATTTTAAGATTTCTAGGTGTTCTGGTTTTGTCAGCAGCTGGCAACAAAAGCACCACGTGGCCGCCTCCCCCCCTGCTGGGTTGTGGAGGGGAATGGAAAGAAACAGGCAGAAACTGGTGGGTCGGGATAAGGGCAGTTTAACAGAACAGCAAACAAAGGGAACAGGAACAACAACGATACAGAAAAGGGGAATACACAAAACAAACC
>Ga0065711_1046560_pt1 | contig 12825 bp, 8 predicted proteins | sample Hoacrofraction12_FD_59098 | JGI IMG/M metagenome (GOLD analysis project Ga0065711, IMG submission 59098) | Hoatzin crop microbial communities from Cojedes, Venezuela - Epithelial fraction 12 v2 (version 2) | ecosystem: Host-associated > Birds > Digestive system > Esophagus > Crop | place...
AGGAGGGAGGGGCGGGAGCCCGAGACAGCGCCCCCCAACGGCAGCGGCAGGCCCTTCGCCGGCCCCAAGGCGCTTTCCCCAGCCAATCCCCGCGCGCGCCGAAGCTCCGCCCCTCTGCCGCGGGGGTGGAAGGGGAACGGAAAGCGGACGGGGGAGGCGGCCAATGGGGGCTCGGGACGGCTGGCGGTGGCCAGGCCCGAGGAGGGCAGGCAGCGAGGCACCGGTGGGCGGGCCGCCCCGCCCCGCCCACCCAGTGGTTTGCGAGGTGCCTCGTTCTAGGTGCCTGACAGGAGCTTCCTGCCCCGGGGGGGCCGACCTGTCCCGGTCAGCTCGGTAGCCGGGCGTAAGCGGTGGGAGCCCGGCCTGTGCGGAAGCCCTTCGTCCGGGACGGTCTCTTGTGGGTAGCCTCCCGGTGCCTTTCGGCGGCGGTTCCGGTTACGGGCTGACCGCGGAGGCGTGGGGAGCGGCGCGGGGCTCTGCGGGCCGGGGCTCTGTTGAGAGGAGCTCAGCCGAGCCCGGGTGGAGAAGGTCGGGGGTGTCCGCGCCGCGGCGTCGGTGGCGAATCTGCGTTCGCCGCTTGTGTTACTCGGGGGGCGGCAGGGGCTGGGGCGTTTCTCGCCCCGGAGCTTTTTGCCTTGAGCTGGGATTAGCTTTCCTGTAGACGGGGGGAGGTAAGTGAAGAGTCCAAAGCTCAACACGTGTGTCCAGATGTTGTTTGGTTTGTTACGTAGCATTTTTTGTGGGACAAAGGCTAGTCCTCTGGAACGCAGACCTGACTGATGACTTTTAGAGAAGAGCACTGGGGGTTGGATGTTTTGGTTTGTTTTTTTTCTCTTTGTTGGTCTGTTTGGTTTTTATGGACTGAGTACCATCACTTCCTGAGAACAGATCATCTGCTTGGACTCTCTGAATACATAGCGAATGCCGTAAGCATGCAGTGTGTCACTGAACCTGAGAGTTACAGTGTTCTGAGGAAACCTCTCGTGCTAACTTGTGAAACTTGCCAGTGCCAGCTACTGCAGGCGTGCAGCACCACTGCAGAGCAATGGCTGGCACACTGGTGATGACTTCCACTAGTCAGTACGTCTTCCGTTTTTTTTCCTAACAGGGAAAAAAAAACCTGATAGAAAGCAACCACGCACAGATCCCGTCACAGACCTCTGAAACAGTTCAACAGCCATTGCACCAAATGCAAAAGGATGCTGTTATTTCAGACTCTGTGTATGCCTAAAAGTTATTTTAACAGCAATAGTGTGGTGTCACTTTCATACTCGTGCCCTGCCTTTTTTCTAGTACAGTACAGATACTTGTTTATTGGGAAGAGGAGACAGCATTACCCGCTCAGTCCTTTCAGATCTTAGGTGTCAGCATCATAGGCCTGACCTCCTGACCTAGGAGGACAAAGCAGGTGAAGAACAGGGTGTTTGTGTGGGGTTAAATAGTTATTAGTTGGTGTGTGCTCTTGGAAAGCAGTGTTTGACAAATGTTGAATTGGTTTGACAAACTCTGTAGACTAGTGCAACTGCCGGGAGAAGCAGCCCCATTACTGCCTGTCCTTCTGCCACACACCCTGCCTTTGCAGGCACGGGTAACTGGATGGTAAGTGGGAGGGAATTTGTTCAGCTAAAAAATAACATTCTTCCCCTCACTCCTGCTCTTTGTTACAACCTTTAATGACATTTTTAAAACATCTTTCTCCTCAGCATTTTTAAGGTTTTTGTTTGTTTCGCCACCACAGCTTCTGTTTACCTCATCTTTTTTTATACCATTAATGCGTGAGTTAGTAGTTGTGCTTTTCTTTAGGGACTTCTGTAGTACTGATATAGTTCCCCCCCCAAATGATTATAATACTGTCTAAGATAAAACACAATGAAATCTGTGATGTGGTGTGTATGTTGCAGGTTTTTTGTTAGCATTAGAACAAGCAGTTGAGATTCTGGCAGTAGCTTTGCAAAAAGAGAAAATAAAAAAAGGACAGAAAATAAGACATCTATAATTGGTATTTCTTAATACAATAGCTGCTTTCTGTGTTGCTGAATTAAGAGTTTTACCTGGCTACTATCTTTGACAGTGAAAAGGAAGAACTGAGGAGAAAACAAACTATGAAAGTATTGGTTATTGGCCTTGGAGGGTAAGTATCGGCAAATTAAATTTCCTCTACAGCTCAGGACTGGTCTTTCTTCCGGAGTGATGTCATTTCTATTTATGAATGGAAATTTTTTTGAAAAGAGATTACAAATACAACATATAATAGTCTCATTTTATGGCATGTAACTCTTAAGAAGCTGTCCTGTCTCTGTTGGAGATCTCCAGTACCACCTCTCTCTAACCTCTTTCCTGGCACTGCTAGATTTACTGTCCGAAAGCTGTTGGAACCTGCCAGAAAATTTCTAGAGCTAGAAAGTATTTAATGTGAATAAACTTTGGCGGGTTTTTGGATTGTGTCCTTGTGGTTTACCCTGACTATATAGAAATGTGTGTGTGAGCTTGTACATATGTTTAAAAGACAGATTTTTGTCTTGATGCAGTTTTTACCATATTTTCTAACTCAGTGTAACAAATGGGGGGAAAACAACGCTGGCAGAAAAGCTTAAGAAAATGCTACCCAACTGTGATGTAATCTCTCAAGATGACTTCTTTAAGGTAACAGTAGTGATGGAAAGACCTGATACGTGCAAGTAGGCTTGAGTAGATTTTTGTATAACTTCTTCTCTTTTCAGTTCTCCTATTGATAAACTTTTAAAAGTGATGCTGCTTAAAACAATGGTAACTTCATGAGAAAGAGAAATAAAATAAGCACTGAGGTGACTGAACTTCCGTGGCCAAAACCACTGAGTGTACTCAGCAAATGGAAGTTTACTGTCTTCTTTGATACCCTTTCAAAATAAGGAACGGGTGTATGTTGAATGCATTTCTAAAGACACTTTGTGCTAATGAAGTTGATGTTGTTGTGTTAACCCTACACCCACGCAGCAATAGGTAGTTCTTTGTTTCCCAGATCAAAACAGAGAAACAACTTTTGCATTGATGCCAGAGTTGTTTGTTAAGGAAGGTGAAGCAGTTCTTGTTTCTGAAGTGAAGTTCTAATGAACTTAAGATGTATGATTTGGAGAATTTGTTGTTCTAGATTACATAAGGTGTTTGTATTGTATTTTAATAGTTGTATACAGCATTGTAATTTTGAAGGTAAATTTAATCACTTGGGATACAAAGATGTATAAGCCTTGTGTTTGTAGCTGAAGAGTGTATATCTGTGAAAGTGGTCATAAAAGCAGCCTTGAAAATACTTAAATTTTTTTCCCCTTCAGCCAGAGTCTGAAGTAGAAACAGATGAACGTGGATTTAAGCTATATGATGGTCAGTAACTTTGGTGCATTGCTTTTGAACATTGTACTGAAATTCTGTTGTACTGAGCTTCAACACTTCCTTCCCTCCACCCCCTGCCCCTCTTCCCTTCTGAGGCAGTAAACAGATGGTTGTTTCAGAGCGATCCGTTGCACAGTTTCTCTCAACTCACTGAGACAAATAAGAAAATTGAACTAGTAGACAGCTCAGGCTAGTGCTTGACCTTTCCTTTTCTCTTTTTAATCTTTTCCTTTATTTCTACAGTTATGTGTGGTGCAGTAGGAAATGGTACTGTTCAGTTGAAAGTCTTGGCCTGCAGCCCTGGCATAAGCTTAACCTTACCACTTTATTTGTAATGATGGATCTTTTTTCTTTTTCTTTTTTTGCTTTCTCAATGAACTCATGGGAACTCACCATTGGGTCTCTTTCATTATTTGATATATTTCAGTCATATTCTAAATTGGTCAAAACTTGGGTCTGATCCTGACACCTTTATTTCATGTCAGGTCTCACATAGAGACCAAATGTTTTGAAGCTCATGGTTAATGCTGGCTCAACGTGCCAATTTATTCTTACAGACTTCTAGATCCAGATCCACTTTAGGCCAGTATTTTGGTTCAGGTCATGTCAAGCTGTGAACAGTTGATTGTTAGCTAATCTCTGTTGATACTTGACTTGGTGATCACAAAATACATTACTCGGGACTGTGGGCTAGAACCTTAAGTTGTATCTCAAAACTGGCTCTTATCAGCTGTGCAGTCTTTGGCTCTACTTCTAGACTTCATGAAACTGGAATGTGAAACTGGAGGGATTAGCTGGACATTCTGGTTCAAATGTCTGGGTTTAATACTGCTCCTATAAGCACCTCTAAAGGACGTTTGCTCGTGTGTTATCCAAAGGCCACCTTCTCTTTACCCTTCAATACTTACTCGATACGTTCTTACATGTCTACAGGCAAAACCAGGTGCTACATTGTGCTGTTTTGGTTTGTATGCCATCCTGCTTTCATTCCAATCCATCCATCCCCACCCTCCGAATACCTGAAATCCAATAAAAACACAAAGCAAAAAATTTTTGAGCGCCCCCTCTCTTCACCTGTGTCAGTGACAATTGACATAAGAGTAGAAGTCTCAGGGTAATTAAGCTTTTACAAGTTACATGTAATAGGAGAACAGTCCCTGCAGTTTCTATTGACAAGCCAAAGGCTGTGACGTGAATTCACACACTTCTTGGTGCCACAGAGTTCAGAGAGACCATGCTCGCCACAAGTACCCCAAGCCTGGGGAAAGCTTTAGTGTCAGGGTATCATCAGATGCAAACATGGAACTACTTACATGCATGAGAGAGAATTTTGGGGGTAATCCCACTCCCTTTCATTTAGGATTGTATGTAGATTATTTGATTCTTATTGATTAACCTCGGGGTACTTAGGGGGGGTTTGTTTGGGTTTTTTTATTCTATGTTTTTAAGGAGTGCCTAACTTTCTGTTTTCATCTAGTACTTGATGCCCTTTACATGGATGAAATGGTGAAAAGTATTCACAACTGGATGAAAAACCCAGCAAGCTCAGGTGTTGCGACAGAAGAGTCGCAGAATACATGTGACAATCTGAAAAATACAGAAGATACTTATATTTTGATTGTTGAAGGCTTTCTGCTATACAATTATGAGTAAGCAGTAATATGTAACCTGTTATATTAAAAGCTGCCCTAAAAAGGAAGGGGGAACTTAAATATATTATTATCTTAGGCCGCTTAATGAACTATGGAATAGAAGATATTTTTTGACCCTTCCTTATGAAGAGTGCAAAAGGAGAAGGAGGTAAGATTATTCAGTTATTGCTCACAGAGGGTCACTGTACCCCCTAGCCTGGAGTGCTTCTTGTGTACTACCTTTTCTTCAGTGCTTGGCATCTGTGAACTAGTAAGACCATCTGCCCTCCGTGATTCCCAAGGAAGACTGTGTGGGTATTTAACCAACATTAACAAAAGCAATGCAGAGATATGTGGGAGTTGGGGGTGGGGGGCGCTTGTGTTTTAAATTAATATTAAAATGTTAAATGTTTTACGAACACTGAAAAGAGAATTTGTTGTCCAGATATTTAGATTTCTGACTGCATACTGGAGTTAAACCATGTTTCAAATGAGAAACGGTTAAAAAAATACTAAGCAGTCTTATCCTTGGTTGAATACAGCTACATGGTGATTATTGTTAATGTAACATTTGTTGTACCGTGTATCTCATTTAGATTGTTGAGCCAGTGTCTGACTTGCCTCCAAATCTGGAGCGATACTTTGTGCTTGGAGCAGTACACGTGCATGAAGTCAGAATCTGCTGGCTGAGTGAAGAAATCTCTATTTAACTGGCTTTGGTTGATTCCACTTTCTTGGTTTCTCACTAGACTGACCTTTAAAGGACTTCGGTGTCCAGGCTGGAAGTGACTAGACAAAACTGCTAGTCATTTAAAACTTGAGAAATCTCTATATCCATTAAAAAAAAAAAAAAAATTGTTTTGGTAACGCTTTCAATACAGCTAAATTTATATGAAATCCCTTTTTCAATTAAAAAAAAAAATCCGTTTACCTCATCTTAAATGTGATTTGATTGGCCGAAATAGGTTAAGTTAGCAAGAGTTCATATCATAGAGTATATTAAAACAAAAAAGTCTCCTTTGCTTGAACAGTTATGCAGTCTGCCAGCCTGTTTTTATTTTGGATATTTGCTCTTATTAAACCAGCTGACACTAGGGGAAAAATGTAAAGCTTGCATGGGAAAGCAAGTATCTTTTTGTGTAGCACCAGAGTCTATCAGCCAGCAGATACACCGGGGTACTTCGATGGACACGTGTGGCCTATGTATCTGAAATATAAAAATGAATTGGAAGAGAATGGAAGTAAAGTTGGTATGGTATCCTTAATTTTAACTTATAAAATGCTTAAGTGTGGCACTTATGCAGGCTTTTAGGGGTTGCGGGGTTTTTTTTTTGTTGTATGGGACAGTTTTCTTCAAATCTTTTTGTGGCACTTGGGCACTCGTTTGGACTTTTTGTTGGTTTATTTTTCAAGTCTGTAGGGTTTTGGTTTTTTGGGGTTTTTTAATAACGAAAATTGTGATGTTAAAACCAGAAGTGTTCTGATTGCTAATTAACTCCATTTAACAAGCTAGTTTCTGTGTGTGTGCGTAGATACATATGGCTAAATAGGAAGCTTCTGAGACAATAGCTGATGCACTGGCAGAATTCTTCAAAACAGCATTAAGATACCAGTTGCAGCTGTAGTAAGCTGAAGGTACTTCCTAGGTGCTTTTTGTACACACTGCAGTCACCAGTTTTGCATGAGAAATGTCAAAGCTGGACCAGCACATGGGGTGCTGCCGTGAGCTTGTGTGCTGTTCACACTTGTACAGCTCTTGGCCTGCCGGCTTCTGCAGTGGGGGCCAGAGGTGAGAGGAGTCAGGTGGCTGCTCCATCAGCACGGGGGCTCGGGCACTGCTTCGTGCTGTGCAGGGAGAATGGGAACCACAGCGCTCGCCCTTGACTTGCTTGGGCCCTGAAAACGAGGAAGAACCTGAGGTCTTCCACTACATAGGAACCTTTCTGCTGAATTATTCCATTGCTTTACTGTCCTAATGTTATTTATGTTTTAACATAATATCACATTAAAACATACAATATTTAACATAATGTTATTATGTAAACCACTACACTTATGACGACTTTTGTACCACAAAAATTTGTAAATTAATTCTTAACTAGAATACTTTTCCATTACGTTATTTTTAACATGTAAAATGAATTGTGGAAAGAAGAAAAGGGAGGTACTGTTCTTGCTTTTGTTTTTATTTTCATCTCTTCTTATTGTACCCATAGGAATACTGAAAACTTTGCCAATCTATTACAGATAACTGGCATAGAACTCATGAAAACATTTTCTTTTGTCTTAGTTTATTTGGATGGAACAAAATCCCAAGAGGAGCTTTTATCCTATGTGTATAGTGATGTAATACAGGAATTTAAAAAGTTGAGGGAAGGAAGTAAGTAATTTTACTGGAAATTGAACCAGCATATTCGATTCCAAGTTAACAAGAAGCTAATCCTTTTGTATGAAAACCTGCAAGAATTATATAGATCTGTATCTCCATGTATATATGTATTACCGTCCTTACACACGTTTTCCCATAACTGTGAAGTCATCATAAGCTATAACTTTTAAGTTCCCTGAAATTGGATGTTCTGAAATAACAGGTGAATCCACTGTTATCTAATGATAAAATAATTAAAAAAAAAAAAAGGAGCAGAGGAATATGGGGCAACACATCAATGAAAGCAGGCATGTTTCTAATATACAATGATGTCATGTGCAAACAGAGAAATGACACTACATGTTAAATGTGTACTTTTTATTTTAGATCAGCAGGTCACAGCATGATAATGTAGAAAGCCTGGATTCCATTTGATACGAATTGAAAACCCCAAGCCTGTTATACCTGGCAAGCCAACCAACTGAGAGATGTTATGTGTACGTCCATAATACTAGTTTATAAAACATAAGTGGATTAATCAGTCATGCTTTGGCTGATCTGTAAATCTGATTGCATACATTTTAAAGAAAATAAACATATTTTTCTGTACAAAACTAAAGATGCAGTTCTGTTGGATTAATGAGCGTATTTGAACATGGATGAATTTAATTTGAAACGTTCACATAGGAATGCCAGTGATTACCTCTAACATTTTACAAACTTCTAAACACTGATAAACATGGTTAGAGGAACTAGCCATATGCTGTGGCAATAGTAAGTTTAAGATTACATAAACTGTTACACTGCTTATTCAGTAACTTAAGCTGTTACTCAACACATCATAACTGAATTTACACAGACTGGCTAAATACCTCTGGTGTGTGTATCTTACCATATTGTATTTGTGTATTGTCTGGAGCAGCTGGGAATGGATATTTAAAAAAAAAAAAAAACAAATGTGAAGAGAAGTCAGGTTGTTGGAAAAAGATGGGGGAATAAGATGTCAGAGAGAAAGCAGATACACTGCTAACAGGATTAAGTACATGTATTGAGGAAAGAACAATTATTGGGATGTCATAAACTACTAGACAACAAATGCATGCTTTGTGGAGGAGGAAGGAAGAAATAATTGTTAATTTTCATAGCTCAGGTTGAAATTGTGCTGAAGTGTTCAGAAAGCAGGTATGCTAGTTGCATGTTAAAACTTTGTTATAGGATTTGTGTGTGTTTATATATATTTAGATAAACTAGGAAACTGGGAAGTTGAATCATCTTCGGTTGCTAAGTAATGTATTAACTCTTATATTTGCTATACAATCTCTTAGATTTTTATCAGCCAGAACAAAAATCAAGCTACAGACACGAAAAGCAAAAGATGGGATGGACTATATTACTTACTGTGTGTCAGCTGAACTCATCATGGTGATTGAAATGTAATGCTTTACTGTTAGCAGTGTTAAAGGTCCTAAACCTGTACATAAGAAACAAGTCCTAAACAGATTAAAGCTGTGTGAAGCTGGGTTTAAGACAAAGTAATTCCAAATACCATTTTGGATTATTTGCAGTAAAATACTTCAAGTTGCATTTGCTCAAATGCAGTGATTGACTGGCTTTAAACTCTGCTTTTATTTCCCTTTGGAAGGGGTGCACCTGTAACAGATTAGCTGATACTAATTGGGATCGCCCCAACCCAGATGCAGGACCTTACACTTGGCCTTGTTGAACTTCCTGAGGTCTGCACAGGCCCAGCTTTCAAGCCTGTCAGGGTCCCTCTGGATGGCATGCCTTCCCTCCAGCATGTCGACCGCACCACACAGCTTGGTATCGTCAGCAAACTTGCTGAGTGTGCACTCAATCCCACTGTCCATGTTGCCGACAAAGATGTTGCACAGCGCTGGTCCCAGTACCGGCCCCTGAGGAATGCCACTTGTCACTGGTCTCCACTTGGACATTGAGCCATTGATGGCAACTCTTTGAGAGTGACCATCCAGACAATTCCTTATCCAACAAGTGGTCCACCTGTCAGATCCGTGTCTCTCCATTTTGTCAACAAGGATGTTGTGCGGGACAATGTCAGATGCTTTGCTAAAGTCCAGGCAGATGATGTCAGTTGCTCTTCTCTTATCTACCAACGCAGTAACCACATTGTAGAGGGCCACCAAATTTGTCAGGTACAATCTGCCCTTAGTGAAGCCATGTTGGCTGTCACCAGTCACCTCCTTATCTTCCATGTGCCTTAGCATAGCTTCCAGGAGGATCTGCATCTTGCTGGGCACAGAGGTGAGACTGACTGACCTGTCATTCCCCAGGACTTCCTTTTTACCCTTTTTAAAAATGAGGGTTTATTTTTCCTCTTTTCAAATTAGTGGGAACTTCACTGGGCTGGAATGGAGTCCCCATTTGATGAGTCTCAGTGTCCTAGCGCTCCCACCATGGTAACGGTACGTGCTCCATGAAGCCAGTGCTTTCACTTGCCCAATGCTGTTCCTTGCCGCTGAGGGATCCACATCTGCTTTTCACTTGTAGCACCATGGTCTTCACCATGGGCTGCAAGGCAATCTCTGCTCCGGCGCCTGGAGCACCTTCTCACCTCCTCCTTCACTGACCTGGGTGTTTAGAGGACTGTTTCTCACATATTCTTACTCCTCTCTTCCGGCTGCTGTTAGCACAGCAGTTTTTTTCCCCTTTCTTAAATATGTTATCACAGAGGTGCTACCACAACAGGCTCAGCCTTGGCTAGCAGCGGGTCCATCTTGGAGCCATCTGGAACTGGCTCTGTCTGACATAGGGGAAGCTTCTGGCATCTTCTCACAGAAGCCACCCCTGTAGCCCCCTGCTAAGAAAACCATGCTAGGTAAACTCAGTACAATGGTGAAAAGAAGAAATTTTTTGTTGTTGGTCTTCTAATCCGTGCATGGAACTTGTAGGCTTATGGTGTCGACTTGATAAACTTTTAAAGTATTTTCTTACACAGAGAAATGTGCGAGTACAACTTAAAATGATATGTTGATAGCGGAGGAACATGAGGGATCCTTTTATGAACTAAGAAGGATAGAAAGTGAAGGGTTGAGACTTAATGGGCTCCTCTCAGGAGGAGGAAGAATTTCAGTATTGGCAGTCCCTGAGTGATTTTATTTAGCAAGTTTAGCTGTGATTCAGAGGAAGGAATGAACAATGAAATCACCCAAATTTGCAGATGATACTGAGCTTTCTCAAGTAGACCAGCATTGGTCCAGTGGCAAGGAGCTTTGTTTTTTGAGATCCCTCCATGGGCAAAAAGGGTAGATGAGGTCCAGTATAGATTTATGCATTTGTGGTATAAATTGTTCATCAAAAGATACATGATACTAGACTTCTAGTTTAGCAACTTGCAGTTACAGCTCAGGGCAGAGATCTTTGACAATTCTGAAACCATCACCACAGAGTGGAGCTGCATCAAATTCTAAGGCAGGCATCTCACGGAAGGGCGATGCGAACAGGACAGCTGGTGCTACTTTGCCATGTAAAACCAATGGACCCCCATTTTCAGTATTGAGCAGTTCCAGTTTCTACATCTGGAGGGAGTCCATAGCGGAGTTAAAAGAAGGGCAGCTAATGTGATCAGTGGAATGGAGCTGCTGCTTTGTGAGGGGAGACAAAAAATGCTAGGACTCTTCATTCTGGAGAGGAGAAAACGGAGGGAAAAAAGGTCGTTTACAAAATCTTGAAAGTTCCGAGTCAAATGGCTGCAGAACTAGTATTCACCAAACTGTACAAATACTAGCTTAGGGCGCACTGCTCCTTCACTTAAAAGAGACTGACCAACTATATTGAGGTGATATTTCACATAGATAAAGGTGGTATTTCAGACAGCAGATAGCAAGCTTCTGACATTTATCGCCATAGGATTCAGACAGTACCAGCGGGTTCAAAAGGGATTGGGAAGATTCATTGACACTACACCCATAAAAAGTAGTAAAAGAAGCAGGCAGGGCTGTACCATGGACGGCCCTTAGAAACCATCCGGGCTCAGTAGTGGTGCCTAAATGGGGTGTCCTCTTGCCAGTTGCTACAGCAACTCACCTTAGTGGGAACAGACTATAAACTCTTCGTCTCTTTGTGAGAGGAAGTATTTCAGGTGCCACTATAAAAGCTTGCAGAACTCCCCTGCAACGGTGGTGTGTTGGTAGAATGCTTTTGCTTTGAAGGTGGTACAGCCCCTGACAGGAAAAATTTAGCTTGTCCCTGGCAGGTGCCTTTTGACTGCCAGGGCTGTGCTGGGTGTAGTGGTTGGGGACAGCTGCAGGACACTAGCCTGTGGTTCTTTCTGTGAAGAAAGGATGTTTTTTTTGGAAGTGGTGTCACATTCTGCCAGCTGCCACTTCAGGCTGTCGTAGCCAAAGGAAACCTTGCTAAGTCTTGCATATGTTCTGCAACACTGTGATGGCAGAAGTGGTGTTGTTCTACAGAAGGCTAACAGGCTAGTGGCTTGTATGTAAGAAGCACAGAAATGCAGCTACAGGATTAGTCTGACATCAAGAGGTGATTTCTTAATCTTCACAATGTCAAAATAACAGAAGGAACACGATGTCATGAACACTGGCGTAGTAGTAACAAACTTCTGGTCTTGCAGAGCTATTGCTCCCTCTCTAACCGTCGAAGTTAAGCCTAAAAGCTGAGCTGCTGTTTACACTGTGCATCGATTCAGATGTTGGCTTTGTCACACACGCAGCATTTTCTGCTTTAGGAAAACCACCTAATGCGCCCCTGGGAACAACGATTCCGTTGTCCATTCAGCTGGGGACAATGTCTGTGCTTTCTCCCCGGCCCTGCCACTGAACGCCTTTAGTAGCTGGGCACGCAGCTGCGAGAAAGAACTGTGCGCGAGTAAAGGGAAGTGGAAATAAATTTCACAGTGAAGTGAGAGCGTTTCGGTTCGGAGGCCGATGCTCCCACTTCCACAGGGAGACGGTGGCCGCGCCAAAACGCGGCTCCCTCCTCCTCGGCAGTGTTTTACTACCGGACTGCCCCTCCTGCATGCCTGCAGGCAGGAGAGCCGCACAGGCCGCCGCTCCTCAGGTCTCGGACCGGCGGCGGGGGGGGAGGAGGTGCCCTCGCAAAGGAGGCTCCTCCGCTACCACCGGCCACCCCTCACCTCACGTACCGCCTCACCCCCGTCCTCGCTCTTCCACCCCGCCGCCGGTCCCCCTGCTTGTTTTCGGGTAGGGGCTGTGGGCAGCCCGCCCGCCAGGCGCTGAGCCCCTCCGCCAGCCCCAGCCGGACACTGCGCCCGGCCTGCCGCCTCAGGCCCCGCCCAGAGCGACGTCGCCGGCCCCGCCCCGGCCCGTCCTCTCGCGACACTCCCTGCTCACCGCCTCCGTCCGGAAGCGAGGGAGGGAGCGTGCGCGCCGCGAGGGAGCGGTGGCGGCGGCCGTGGCGGGGATGTCGGCCACGTGCGCCGTGACCCGCAAAGCGCAGCCG
>Ga0065711_1046561_pt1 | contig 12824 bp, 7 predicted proteins | sample Hoacrofraction12_FD_59098 | JGI IMG/M metagenome (GOLD analysis project Ga0065711, IMG submission 59098) | Hoatzin crop microbial communities from Cojedes, Venezuela - Epithelial fraction 12 v2 (version 2) | ecosystem: Host-associated > Birds > Digestive system > Esophagus > Crop | place...
CCACTTGTCACCAGCCTCCAACTAGACTCAGCGCCGCTGATGACAACCCTCTGAGTTCTGCCATTCAGCCAGTTCTCAATCCACCTCACCAACCACTCATCCAGCCCACACTTCCTGAGCTTCCCTAGGAGGATATTATGGGAGTCCGTGTCGAAAGCCTTGCTGAATTCGAGGTAGACAACATCCACTGCTTTCCCCTCATCTACCCAGCTAGTCATGCCATTTGTAGAAAGCTATTAAATTGGTCAAGCATGATTTCCTCTTGGTGAATCCATGCTGACTACTCCTGATAACCTTCTTTTCCTCCACTTACTTGATGATGACCTCTAGAATGAGCTGCTCTATCACGTTTCCCGGGATGGAGGTGAGGCTGACCGGCCTTTAGTTCCCTGGGTCCTCCTTCTTGCCTCTTTTGAAGATTGGAGTGACACTGGCTTTTCTCCAGTCCTCTGGCACCTCTCCTGTCCTCCAGCACCTTTCAAAGATGATGGAGAGTGGCACAGCAGTGATGAAAATCTGCTCTCTTTTAGTTTAAAACCATTACCCCTTGTCCTGTCACAACAGGCCTTGCTAAAAAGATTTTCCCCATCTTTCTTACAAATTCCCTTTAAGTACTGAAAGGCTGCAATAAGATCTCCCCGAAGCCTTCTTTTCTCCAGGCTGAACAAACCCAACTCTCCCAGTCTGTCCTCATAGGAGGGGTGTTTCAGCCCTCTGATCATTTTTGTGGCCCTCCTCTGAACCCATCCATGTCTTTGCTGTGCTGAGGGCTTCAGAGCTGAATGCAGGACTCCAGGTGGGGTCTCAACAGAGTGAAGCAGAGTGGCAGAATCCCCTCCCTCGATCTGCTGGCCACACTGCTTTTCATGCAGCCCAGGATACGGCTGGCCTTCTGGGCTATAAGCACACATTGCTGGGTCATGTTGAGCTGCTTGTCAACCAGCACCCCCAAGTCCTTCTCCTTAAGACTGCTGTCAATCCATTCTCCGCATGGCCTGTACTTGTGTTTGGGATTACCTTGACCCATGTGCAGGACCTTGCACTTGCTCTTGTTGAACTTCATAAGGTTTGCACAGGCCCACCTCTCAAGCCTTTCCAGGTCCCTCTGGATGGCATCCCTTCCCCCCAGTGTGTCAACCACACCACACAGCTTGGTGTCATCGACAGACTTGCTGAGGGTGCACTCAATCCCACTGTCCATGTTGCCAACAAAGATGTTAAGCAGGGCTGGTCCCAATACTGACCCCTGCGGAGCACCACTCATCACTGGTCCCCATTTGGACATCAAGTCATTGACCACAATTCTGTGAGTGCAACTGTCCAGCTGATTCCTTATCCACCTTATCTCCTCATGTTTTACACAAACTCTGCTATAAGCAGTCTACATGAAGGGTTAGACTTTGAGGTCCATTTTACAGTTAAAATATACTTCATATTACACTTACACATAGCACCTATCTGAAGCAATCTGCTAGGCAGCCTATGCAGCAGCATCAACATCTACCTCTGTATATGTTATAACCCAGTTTCAAAATGTATCCAATTTTGAAGGACATTTCTTGGCTTCATTATAACACAGATGAGCAGCAGGTGCCAGCTCATTATAAGATGCTGAGTGTGAAAAAGTGAATTTTCACTCTTAAAATTGTCTTGAATTCTGTGCAGTTATAAAGGGAATGTGCCTTGTGAAATGACCTCTTCAAAGCATCTGTAGCCTTTATAACTTCCTATAAATAACTCTCACCAATATCTTAATCTCATCTAAAAGTAAGGATAAATATAGGCCCAAAGTAATTCCCCAGAGACTGGATGACATTTTTTGAAGAGAAGCAGATTAAAGGGTCTCCAAGCACCAGAAGCATCTGTGCCAGCAGGAAAAAAATATGACTGCCTTTTCACGTAAAGGGAGGACATTTGCACAGTGTCCTCTCACACGTGCCATCCTGTTCTGAAGTGAGGAGCACTGCAGCTAATTAGCATCTCTGGCGTGCTAATTAACATCTCTGGAAACATGAGAAATATATACTTTTCTTTTAGTAATACAATGGCTTAGAGGCTCTAAAATAGTTACATATCACAATAGGAGGCACTGCCGAGAAAATGGCAATGTATATAAAGCGATCAGGGAGAGAGGAGGATACGAAAGTTTTATAAAGGTGGCAATAAACACTGAAAATACCAGGCACTACTGTCACATTCTCGCCAAGGCAAATGAAGCATAGCGAGCATCCCACCTTCTCTTTACCTCTGCAGAAGGCAGAGGCAATTTCTCTTTCTCATTCAGTTCATCAGTATGCCATTTCTGATTCTTTGCACCCATTTATGGGGATGGTGAACGGAAGTTTGAGTCTATACGAGTTATATACATCTATCAATTAAAAAAATAAAATACAAGAAAGAGAAATTAAGCTGGAGGTGGTGCTTTCAGGAGACAGCTGTCTTTCATCCCTGCCTACTGTGGAAAAGCTCTGTGTTTTCTAAGCTGGAGCAACTGGTTTCATATGCCAGTCAAATTTCCCTAACTGTGCTGCTCGTAGTAAGCGTGGACTTCAGCCCCATTTTCACTGCTTATCTAATGTACAACCTCATTCATGGAATTCCACTGAACCTTTTTGAGTATTACTGAGAGGTGGGTTACTCAGTGCTGGGAGGGCTGCCACATTGTTTTCTTTGCTGTGTGACAGCATTACAGTTACTGTCGTTTCCTTCCTCTGAAAGTTTTTTTTTCCAAACCAGCTGAAAAGCCAGGACAGTTATTATTCTGTGCCTGTGTTTACTTGGGCTGCCAAGTTAGCAGACCTGGGAGCCTTTTGCAGAAAGGAGCAGAATTTGCCACATACAGACAGATGGTTTCATTACAGATGGTGTAATTTCTGTGGAAGGTGCAGGGAACTTTCTGTGAAAGTCGTGGGGACCCTGTGCAAGCAGCCCTGGACTTCAGTAACCTCTTTCAAAAGAAATAGGAAACTGTTGACAATTAGGACAGGGAGTTTTGTACTACTAGATACACTGCTGTAATGAGTGGGTAGTGGAGCTGCTTCTCCTTTCTTTAGTTAAGAAACATGATTTCTGTTGTTACTAGAGTTGAGCCTGAATAACAGCTTCTGGCCTATCTTTCAAGAAAAGCAGCTTTTACTTTCACAATATGTGACCCTTTCTTGAGCCAGATATCTTGTGATAGGTGCTCTCAGATTTCCAACATATTCAGGTTCCAGCTTGAACTTCATCCTGTTCCTTTCTCAATGGGGTTCACTTCCAAAGTGAAGAAACATGCTGTCCCCTGTGCCTGTCTCCCCTTATATTCTGCTGGTTGTCCTGGCAATAACAAGACAGGCAAAGTCAGCAGTCACCTGCTGTCTGGGGCAGCAGTGTGCACATTTCTGCTGACCCTTTTACCAGTGACAGAGCCTTGGAAAGCTTGTACAAAGCTCAAAGACTTAGACCAACCGTCTGAAGCCCCTTGCATTCAAGTCGCTTTACCCCATGCTTCTGTGAGGGCTCTCTCCCCTGGAACATGGGCTGTGTGTTTTGGAGCCGGGCTTCCCATCCTGTCAACATTTTGAAAGACAGCTGCCTCTAATGTCTTCAACAATCTGTCCTCAGTGAAAGGGCAATGAGAATGAAGATTGCTTGCAGTGGGGCTTTAAATACCCAGAAAGAGGAGGAGACAGATGGGGAATAAGGAGATTATTAAAACATGCACCTCTTTCAGAATACTTTCAAGGAAAGGCAATGCTATAAGCTGGAAACAAAATCCAGGACTAAAATTTAAGATAAAGATAGAAGCCCAAAGTTTAAGGTAATGTGAATGAAAAAGACCTGGTGTTAGCAGTGATCTGGTTGGGGCATATTTTGAATCATCTTCAGATGAACGTAACTGGCATGAGACAGCAGCATTTCATGGCAAAGTCAGTCATTGCACTTGAAAAAACTATGCTTGCTGAGGAGCAGAAAGCTCCAGGAAAACTCTTTGATGACAGATTTTCATGTGCTGGTAGGCTGAAGGATGAGATCCCCTACTTGTCAGTGTCCTTGGGCAAAGCTATTTGAGCACTTTAAAGCCAAACTAAACATAGCGTCTGTCAAATCACTAGGTGGTAGTAGGGAAAGATCTTTTGGGAGGGATGCTAAAACAAGTGGTGCTGCTGTAGAAATATGTGATGAAGGCAACTCAAAGGAAATTATATAGTACAGACAACGTCAGGAGACCTGTTGAGACTTTGAGCTCTGCAACGCATGTGGCATTAGGACTGCATGAGCCAACACATCTACTTTTAAGAGCAGGTGCTCTCTTCCCCTTCAATTTTTTGTGGGACCAGTTGTCTCAACCCCCTGGAATAGCACAGTGTTCCCAGCATCGGCAGCATTTTTGGTTGTGGGAGCAGTGAAACTAATAAAGGCCAATATCCCAAGGGCATGTGACTTGAGGATGACTGCTTGTGGCCTTTCTCTGATCCTTAATAAGGCTGCAGCCTTGTCCTCCTTGGGGGGCATTATTAAGAAATATCTCCCCTGTTTGGAAGCTTCCTTTTACAGAATATAGAATATCTGAGGCTTAACCTCTTCTGTCAAATTTCAATAAAATTTTTGAATGGGGGCAAAAGTTATTCAAGCAAGGACAGATAACACGGACATAAGCATAGACAGTGAATATAATTACATAATCCTAATTTCCTAAGCAAACCAAGCTAAAAAACATTTAATTACTGTAACTAGGCCCAGAAACACATGAAGTAAGAACTGCTGAGGTTGTGATTTTCTGACTGGGGATTTAAAAATATTTTTTCCAAGTAGTTGTCGGTATGATTTATATAGGGCCTGGAATAGCCATGAAATGGCAGCCACGCACTTTTCAGGAGAACAGTGTTTAAAGTGGTGCTGGGATATGAGGAATAACAAGAGTGCAGAATAATGGGGAACATGGGATAAAAGTGGCTTTTGACCTCTTCCAAAAATTCAAAAAAAGCACTTTTCACAGATAGAAATGTGCACAAAGAGTCTCACTGTTTTATAATGATTTTTTTTTCTAAACATAAACACACAAACCCCATTTTTTAAAAAGCGTTTTCCATGAGCTGGCTATACAGATAGTATTTTCTTTCAGAAACATGGGCACACATTTTCCAAGAACAAATGACTTTTTGACAGAACCTGGCAACGGCTTTGTGAAACTGGCATCGTTGCCATTTTAACTGCCGCAGAAAAGGCCATTTCACTGTGAATTAACCAAGGGCCAGAAAGCACCTTTGTCTGGGACAGGGCTGCCAGGCTCCCCGGGCTGCGGCTTGGAACACCCTTGTAGTTATGACTTCTGGGTTTTTTGAGTGGTGGCAGCTGCCTGATGCTCTGGAAGGACCTGGGGGACCAGTAGCTCCTGGAGGATTCAGGGCTATTGGAGGCAGTTGTGTTGTGTGCTGATGTACAATACTGCTGCTTTAAAGCTCTAGTGGAAAATGAAGCAGCAGAAAGCTGTGTACATAGACTTATTTCGGATAGTACCTTGTTCTGAAACCAGGTACTGAAGAGCTTTATCTCAATACTTCTCAATTACAGGCAAAGCGATGAATCTAAGAGCTGATGAATACTGCACCACAAGGAAAACTGAAATGCATGAGAGAAGTACAGCTGATATCTTTGTTTAATTAGGAAAAAATATTAGTGAGTTGGCTTATTTAGCCTTACCACTACCACAGCTTTTCAATTTTAGAGCAATAACTGATTGCCCAAGGAGATTTAGGTCATGATTAGTGTCTGGGACCAGAAATTGAGAGAGAAACTACCAGGAGACTCGGAATTTATCTTGTGTACAATACGATACTGAGATTTACAGTCACTGTGGGTGAGCAGTAGAAGAGCATGACTCCTCAGAAGCTTCAGAAAGAATGTTTTAGCTGAGCTAAAGTAAAGCTAAGTATAATAACAGTTTCATGTACTTGAAATAACATATCTGGACAAGAGATTAAGACATTGAGATATGCAAAGACATCACAGAAAGATCACTGTGATGAATACATGTACTGCAAAAGGTGAGAAAATTACACGAAGAATACTTGGACTGGTGTACTACACAGGAACATCAGCTAATTTCCATCAGCAGTATCCTGAGAGCAAATGAGTTACAAATACTAGAGTTTTTGGGGAAAAAAAGGCATTAACTGAAGAAGCGACAGCCTTGAGATGCTAGGAAAGTAAATGACAAATCGAGGCATTGATAAATGCTTCCAGAGAAGTGTAAGGCCAAGTATAGTGAATGCAAAATTAATGTATTTACCAATTCATCACAACACTCTTGCTGATGTTTAAATGAGAACAGTACAGTGCTCTCACTAATTTATTTGAATGTGACTATAAATATGTCAGACTCAACAAAGTGTACTGTTGATCTGAAACTTCATTTCATCAGATAATTTCTTATGAGCTGTTATTAAAAACGGGGAGATTACATCTTAGCCATGACCTTTTTAGGAATGACTCTTTCTGTAAGCATGAGACACAAAAAAGTATGTTAACGTTTATCGCTGGTTGCCTAGTGTTGCATGCTCTGCTGATAAGGCGCAGACAAGTCCTACGGACCTAAAACTGACAACTAGAAAAATATTACAAAAAAATAGAAATCTCTTTCTTGCTTTACTTAACAGAGCTATAAAACCTCATTTTTGTGAGTTATAGTGTACATTGAAATGACTAGAAATGTGTGTAGTTTACAATAAACCTACATACAGAATGATAATATCTACATGAATAAGCAGATAGTACTCATTTCTCTGTAAATAGCCAATAGACTGAAAAAACCTGACCAGAAGAACCTACTTGCAAATAACTAATTTTGATTTTCCAATATTAGTTCATGTATTAAATTACACTGTGACGCAAACCAGAGCAATTAGTATTTTAACAAAAAAAATGTTCGTATGGGGTTTTTTTTCAACAGCAGCAACACTATTTCAAAAATCTGCTAAAAGCTAACCCTGCTTAATCTCAGACCTAATGAAATTTTCTGTTTAGTTTTGATTTTATGGGCAAAATGTTGTTTCATTCTATGAAATGGCAGTACTCAGAAAAGACACTGTGTTCAATTTTGAGTGTTCTGGTGATTTACTTTTTATTAGCCATTTGTGATGCATTCTGAGAAGACCTTTAAAATCCCTAATAATTTTGCATGGAAAGCTTTAATTTGCACCCGCTTCCATTAATGCCATGTTGACTGCACATAGCACATTTCTGACAGCTTCTGTAAACCCACAGGCTTTGCTGGTGTAGCTTCTGTGAAGCCTGAAATGGATTTCATGGCAATTCAGAAAAAGCATTGTTGATACCTAAATTTTCATTTTCACGGGTCTGAAAATGTACCGTTCAGGCTAGTCACAAACCCTATGGACTATGTAAGCTGAATATATAACTACAATGACTTCTGCAATTGAAATTGGATAGAAGATTTATGAACATGGGACAATGTGGATAAGTTGTATTGTATTTCCAGCCTAAGAAGTTGGGCACTGATAAATAGTTGGATGCTAATACTTCTGTGGATGCTATTACTATTTCATTGTAACAGCTACCTTCAAGTTTTGAATGTATTTTTTTAATCTATGCTTACACAATTATTATTATTTGTATGAGAATACAAAATCTTGCCTGACTTTAGAAATGCAAGCTTTTCCTTGCAACTTGTTTTTTAGATATTTGTACAACAAATAACTTACTTACTTATATTTATTTGTTGATAACAGCATACCTCTAATCTTAATTCTATTATTTTACTGCTAATGGATATCCTTTTTTTAGTTGCACTCATACTTAACATCTACATCCGAATTATTGAACAACAGTTAGAAGAGAAGGATTAGGCATGTTTAACATAATCTTTAAATACTATCATGTCTGTGTGAGAAACACAAAATGAGTTCTCAGTGTTAAAACTCTTCATATGAAGTGTTGAAATATAAAGCTTAGATAGACTACTTGTCAATGAAAGGAAGAAACCTGTGAGTAAATGATGTTCTCTCTGTTCCTCCCCACTTTCATGGACTAAAAAGCTTTATGGGTATATTTTCTTTCATTTCCTGGGCTATTTATGGCTATGTTATTTACTTTACTAGAGGTCAGAGTCTCTACTGGAATCTCTGTTTGTTCATTATATGATTTCAGGTGGGCCAAAAAGCATTTTTTCAGCACTTTTTGTCTAACAAAGCAATGGATGAAGTAAACAGTGTTATCTTTCCCATCAGGATAGTCTTAAGGAAATCTTAGGAGTGCTACATGGAGGATACAGTTAACTATTGCCATTAAGGGCAAGATTATATTATCTTGTAGTATCCAGTACAGTTGAAGTTGATACTGAGCATTTATGTACTATTTTTAATTCAATTCACATATACTTATGTTAAAGATCATTTATGGAATTTACTCCATTTGATTTACATAGCTATTCTGCCCCTAAATTTGAGGTGCCCTACATAGTCAGCATCTTCTGGTGCTACTGCTGTCCAACCTTGTCATAAGGCATTTAAGCATTTGCTTTAGAAAGGCTGTATCACTAAGCATCTTCAACATCAGTGCAGGTTAAATGAATGGAAGAGGAAGGCTGCATCCTGGCTATAAAGAATATCGGCAGACCAAAGTATTGCAGATTTGACAGATATTACTTTAATAAACTGAGAGGTTTATGTTCCTCTTTGGCTATTTTATGGCTTTATTTTCTAATTTGTTCAAAGCAACCCCAGCTAGGTTTGGTTTTAAATTCTGATGCATGAACTTTGACTTGCTCTGATTTATTCAAACATTTTTCATCTGCTCTATTCTTATGATGTTGGCTTACTCTTTTTCATAAGACTGCATTATGAGACAGCTTCTATACAGAATACTATGAGTGATTGCCATCACCTACATCTGCCTAAGATGCTACTTGAGTATGCAGCCACTCAGACTTTGCACATCTCAGTAAAAATCCTGAGAAGCACCTCAAAATTTGCCCTCAGCACATCCAGCTCAAAATTCATGTTTAAATAGACATGAGAAAATCTTGCATGCAACTTAATATTCTTTGGTAGTCAGTTACAAACTGTAAGGAGAAGTGATTTTTCTCTTCTCATTTGAGTTCATGCAGTCTGCCAAACACTGAATTTTAGCTGCTAATATATTCATTTGGCGCTGTTTTTTTTTCTATTGCAGAACTCAATGTACATATTTAGCAGTACAATAATGAGTCCAATCTCTCAGCAGCAACATATAGCTCCTGAATTCTCAGCATCATTTGGTCATTGCTGTAAGCCACATGAAGTCCTTCTAAAAGAAGGAAGAAGACATAAGACTGCTGGCTGATAGAATCTCACCCTAAATCCTCCAAAGAACAGCAAGTGTTCAGGTGAAGCCTCCCATCTCTATGCAGAGCTGGCCATGGTATGTAAGATCTAGGGCAAGGCAAAGGAGCAGCCCAGGACCCCAGCAGACTCTGAAAGCCCATCTCTTTACCATATCTTTCCGAAAATTTCCACTTACCTAGAATCACCATCTGCAGTTTCACAGCCAGTAGAAACGTGAGACATGGTCTACATTATCAAAAATTATCTAAACCACATTATGAATAAAGTCTTGGATTATTCTTTGTAAAGACACACAAATGTGAAGCATCACAAGGTCATTATGAAATAGCTACGGTAGCAATAAAAAATCAGTACAGGGAACTAGAAAATAAAATTCTGTCTTTTACTGGTATCTTTGTTTATATAAAGTATATAAGCATATAAACAAAAATGCATAGCAAAACATTATGACAGGTATAATATGAAACTATATTTTTGGGTTTGGTTTGGTTTGGGTTTTTTCCCAAAAAAGGTGAAGGCATTTGCTATAGAGTAGAAAAGTGTAATTATAGGGACAAGCTATAATAGAACTAACTGTTTTTAAAAACAAAATCACTCTTGGTACCTATTACAAACTAATCAAAAGGAAGATTTTTCAATGAGAGTACAAAGGTATGATGATGCAACAGAAATGCCTTACCTTCTTAATGTAATTTCAAGCTATTCAACCTATCCTTTAGAATCTGATACTTGGAACAGGGATTTTTCACTACTGGGGCTGTTTGTGACCAAATAACAGCACCCCTAAATTAGAAATATCTGTTAGATTTTAAAAGAAAAATATGATTTTTTTTCAGAAAGTGAGCACACGGAAAAGCCACATCTCAACACATCTTCAAGGGAAAACTTCTGTCTCTCATTTCTGTCCAGTCCTGTTTATTCTTCTCTGTCTTCCTTCTTTCCCTTTTAATATTTCTAGTCTCTTCTCTGTTCTCCCTGAGCCAAGATTACAATTTGTCTGTGAGTAGCAAAAAATTAGGAAAATGTTTACCTCCTACAAGAGCTGGTTAACAGAAAATGCTTCTTTTGGGACTTCATTCTCTGACAGTAATACTTCTCTCTTCTTCCTTTCTATTTTGAAGGACCAGAAGATGCACTGATGCTACAAGTTCCTCCCAAAAGCTAAGCTACCATGCAATGTATCAGTAAATTGTATCAACACTTCTGTCAAAAAAATTAATTAGTCCTGGTAGCAGGATAATGAAGCATTACTGTTGGTAATGGTGACTGGATCCTCTAGTTCTTAGCCCAAGTGATATAATAATCATACTAATGCACATTTTTAGATAGAAAAATTTTGTTCTCTTCAGTGGGAGATGTATCCTTTAACTTCAGTGCAACATTAGATCCATTATTCTGCAGTCAAGGTTATGTTGGTTGATTTTTTTTCATGAGCTAATGTACTGTTAATAAGGTGTCAATTACTGATGCAAGCAAACAGGGCAAAGAATAATGTTTATAATTGCTGTAGTTATCACCTAAGTGCATTTATCTTTAACTGCCAAAATAAATCACTTCAGGTTTTAAAACTATGTTTACAGCATTCACATTTTATTATAGTTGCCTTTTAAAATACCTCATTGTTTTCCTTCCTTTTTTTTCTTTTGTATCAGTGAGAGAGAAAAAAACTAGTCACCTGAATTTGTGGATAGAGAGATCTCAATATGCATTCAATATCTCAGTATCAATATATCAATATATCAATATATCAGTATCTCTTTTCCATAGGTCTTAAGTAAACAATTCAATGTCTCCTTCTCTTTCCCTGCTTCTGCTTCAGTCTACTCTGATGGGTTCCTCCTAAAAAGACATAATGAATTTTCCATATAACTTAATTTTTATTTTTGTTTATTTTAAACAAACTGAACTGAAACTTTGCTTTTTCTGCCATCTAATTGTGCTCAATAAGTACATATAGTCATGAAATCTAAGGTAGTATCATTTTTAATAGGAGAACTTCCATGATTCTCCTAGTTAAAAGTGCACACACCTTTTGAGAAAAAGCACTGGACAGAAACAGGAATAGATCACTGAGAAACCTCTTTTTCCGAAATGTTCAGAAGTTTGGATTAACAATGCAGTTTGCTTGCTGACAAAGAAACATTTATAAAGACTGCTAACAAGAAAAAGAACCCAGGCAGCTTCTGTGGAAGCATATGATTTGTCACCCACAACATGGTACCAGAGAAAGGTGCATTTCTGGACTCCATTATCCTCATAAGGTTGGGACTGTGTTGACAGGGGTCACTCGATTAGCCTGAAGAAGAGTTTACTAGGTAGCATTCAAGGAAGAAAAGTGTGCCTGGAAGCAGCTGGCTGTAAGGTGTGAAGGGCTGCTCGTCGCCTGCCTCTAATTGTGTTGGGGCATCCTGCCTCTCCTGATCACCCTCAGCAGCAGCAGTCATATCTACCACACTCCCTCCATGCTTGTGGTGTAAACTCTGAGCCCTAGCTGACGGCGGCAGCTTGTCTTTCAGATCATGCTTTCTCCTGACCTTGTATATCTAACACCCCTGGAAAAGCAGAACATTCCCAGAATCCAGATATATCTTTCAAAAATATACTCCTGTCATAAACATCAGTCTCCTGGCAGGTACATAGCTGAACCGATCCTTTCTTGCCTGCTTCACCCACATTTTCAGCTTTGCTGCTGCTTTCATTAACTCTTTATTTGCATGCTCTGAGCATACAGATCTTTCCAAGGCTAGGAAGGAAATCTTCCTTGTTGCATTATTCTTTCTGCTGAAAGCTGGGTCTGTCTGTGTTATGTTTGAATACAAAATATGGGCAACCAGCAGTAAAATACACAGATTTCACAGAGAGGGGAAAATACATCGGAAGACATGAAAGAGATTAGGGTTTTTTCCCATGCCTCTTTGTTGTTCTATTTCTTGGATACGTTTCTAATGAATATTTTTTGGACAGAAACTACTTCCTCAGGTGGTCTGTGTCCTTCTTGACAGGAAGCCCATCCTGCCGTCTTCTTCCCATCTCTACTCATTTCCTAAAATAGACCCATTGTCACAGAAGAGAAGGTGAAACAAAGAATCGAGCATTGATCTAAGATGCCCAGACCAAAAACAGCACTGGAGAAATGAAGGTTAGAGGCAGCATGCACTAATCATACATCGATGGTTGTGTTTCGGAAGTTGCTGGTTTTCCAACAGTGATGACTATTGTAGCAGACATGCTTCAGGGCTACTTGACACCAATTTTAGTGGCTATCTTGTGATTGCATATGCCTTTCATCAAGCCTGGAAATGTTTCTGGTGTCGAGCATTTTTCCAGCAGCTTGGTGGAAGCTTCTGCACGAACCAGTCTCCACAGAAAGTGAAGCACTATGAAGATGAAGAATGAAGTTTAAATAATTTTCACCTGTAATTTATAGATTATGTGATGGCACTGTAAGAAGATGTGGTAACATGAGTTCAATTATTCCAGAAAAAAAAAAAAAAAAAAAAA
>Ga0065711_1009000_pt1 | contig 12823 bp, 14 predicted proteins | sample Hoacrofraction12_FD_59098 | JGI IMG/M metagenome (GOLD analysis project Ga0065711, IMG submission 59098) | Hoatzin crop microbial communities from Cojedes, Venezuela - Epithelial fraction 12 v2 (version 2) | ecosystem: Host-associated > Birds > Digestive system > Esophagus > Crop | place...
AACCCCAGGGGTCCACCACAGACCCAACAGTGACTCAGATTAAAAGTTCGACTTACAGCCTTGGCTAACAACACAAACTCATTGTCCTTCAAGGGATCGTAGGGATCAGTGGGAGGTGGAGGAAGTGGTTTTCCATGGCTTCCATAGATGCATCCCCAAACTAGTAGGATAAGAAATAACATGCGCATTCTGATTAAGTCGCAATTTGTGTCCATTTTACTTCCTCTGGGAGAGTGTATCCGGGTTGGTTGCTCCTTCCTGGGAAATAAGAAAAGAAACAAACTCGCTTCTCGGGTTAGAACAAAGGAATAATAATCAACCTGCCAGGCCTCCCACAAACCCTTTCCTTCTCTCAAGTGTAGGGGGTTGTTTTCCAGGGGGAGTATGCTCAAACAGACATGACACTGTTTACAAGAGGATATACATGTTTTGCATTCCTCCCTGGTAACTGGCCACCATCGAGCTTGCGCCTCACGAAATAAATCATACCATTTCCATATGGAGGCCCTTTGGGCCATCCTGTCAGGGGGTGGGGTTCCTGTTAAAACTGCTTTGGTCACTTTAAATGGGTCCCAAAGGATTATGGGTTGCTGTTGGATAGTTCGTTCAGCCTCTCTCAAAGCCAGACTATCTACAAATAGGCCCTTTTCCCAAGTTGTGTATCTTTTTCCAGCATCTTTGAAACTATGTGAATAGAACCCGATGGGCCCCTCTGGCCCCTTCTGCCACAAATGAATCAAGAGCCCAGTTCGGGCAAACCCCCATTTGATTTGGAGTGGGTCCACTGGATGGATAGGTCTAAGGGCTTGGTAGGCATTTGCCTCAAACACCAACAGTCGTAATGCCTCATCGTGGACCTGGGTCCACTCCCATTGGGCCTTTCCGCAGTAAATCATACAAAGGTCTAGCAATAAGCAAAAAATCAGGGATATGTTTCCTCCAGAACACAAGTAGTCCTAATGCATGTTGCAGATCTTTCTTTGATTCTGGCATTTTAATTAGGTCGAGGGAGGACAGAGTATCGGGGGGATACAAGTCATTCCCCCCCTCCACCAGATTCCCAAAAATTTCACTTCACTAGAAGGGGCTTGTATCTTTTCGGGCAGAATCGTCAATCCTATACGTTCTAAATGGGTAATAATGTCTCGCTGTGCCTCCTTAACTTCCTCTATCTGACTCCCTCCCACAAGCACATCGTCTGTATACTGATAAATCTTCACCCCCACTTGTGTGGGGATCACTTCTAATTCCTGCGCTAGGGCATGGTGATCTAACTTGGGAGAGTGCTTATAGCCCTGGGGAAGCCGCGTGAAAGTGTACTGTTGTCCTTCCCAGGTGAAAGCAAAACGGCTCTGATCATCAGGTTGAAGGGGAACCATAAAGAACATATCCTTAACATCAATAGTTGCCAGAATCGGGTGCTCGTGCTCCTGAATGGTGCTAATGAGCTCTGCAATGTTGGGCACAGCAGCAGCAGTCCCGTATTAGCATTCAAACGGCAGTAATCGGCTGTTAACCACCACTTTCCATTAGTTTTTCGCACCGGCCAGACCGGTGAGTTGTAAGGCGAGTGGGTGGGAACTACCACTCCTTGTTCCCGCAGCTCTGCCAGCACCGGGGCTGTGCCTGCCCTGGCTCCCAACGGCAGCGGGGAGGGCTTCACATTCGGTAGTTTAGAAGGGAGGAGGGCAGGCGCCACTTGTAGCAGACGCACCTCCGCGCTGGGGGTTTTAGCTAATTGTCTAATTTGGGGGGCACCGAAGGACCACGAATTTCCCTGGGTATCACGCCACTGTTTACTCTTTAAAACATCCATGCCTAAAAGGTTCATTTGGAAAGGTCCCACAGCTACTATGGTGTCCATGGGGTCTTCCTCCCCCGGCAGCCATAATGTCACCGGAGTCATGGGCACTGTCTGGGTTTTCCCCAAGGCATTTAAAACTATCAGGTGTTTGGACAGGACCGAAATTCCACACCGTTCCACCTGGACCCTGCTTAGCGCAGTAATTTGTGCTCCCGTGTCAACCAAAGTTACCAGTCTCCTCTTTGGCCCTACCGCCACTGTAATCAATAAATCCCCTTTGTTACTGCAGGTGAGTTGTCTTACAAACATCCACCCTCCGCCTCCCCCGTCACCCTGGGGGAGCGGAGGATTTAATTTCCCACCATCTTCTTCCCTATTTCGTTCCCCCCCTCAGATCCACCAAGGGTGGGGCACTAGGACCTGGCGCAAAAGCGATTTCTTGCCCTGGCCATCTCTGCACAAGCTGTCCTAGCTTCTTGGTCACGAGTCCATCCATGAGATCCTGGGGAATGCCTTTCTGAAGCCCTAACTGCCAGAGTCCCTGCCGATTCAGGGGATTTGCTTTCCCGCCTAAATCCGGGCTTTTGCCTGAGGAGAACAGCCGTTTAGTCCCTCGTTCTGCAACTCTCACAGCTCTGGTTTCAACTCTTTGATATGGCCGGTTAACAGGTCCGTATTTCCTCCAATAGTTAATCAGCTCTTGGGCTATCTCCCCCCACGTCCACACTTTCCTCCCCGGCCACCGATGGTCGGGGGCCGCCGCCCCCTCCAGGGCAGCCACGGTTCTCTCCTCACTGGGGGTGTTTTGAATTCTCCCCTGCAGCTGGATCCCTATGGGTTTCAGGGAACTGGGAAGCCCCCGTATTAGGGGAGTCATTCTTTTGGGGTCTGCCGGCAGCAGCATTGGGGAGCTCAGATTAGGCTTTAGCTCCCGATCATACATCATCTGAAGGCAAGCCGCTTTCTGCACACTTTCCAGCAACTGATCTGTCGTGCCTGTTATAGCCAGGGGATCCCCCCTCTCCAGCGGGTTCAACCCCCCCGCCCAGTGCGCGGCCCTCTGAGTCAGCGACCACGGGGCTCGGTGATCGCCGGTGGTTAAGAACACCCGGGCCCCAGTACTCTTCCGCTTCCCTTTCCAACAGCAAGATCCCGTCCCCCGCCCGACAGGGACACCCTCCAGACATATTCGGTCTCCGATTCTCTCGTGGTTCTCGCAAAATCTTTTCGCAGCTTTGCCAATTCGGTTGCCACAAAAGCGATTTCTTTAGTAATAACCTGGGGACGATTATCACCGTCGTCTTCATATACGAATTCCGTTTTAACCAACGGATACATGTAGGGGGGGCTGCCTGCAGTCTCTTTTGCTCCCTTCAAGTCACCCTGGGGATAGATCGATCGTATCCCTTTCTCTGCCTGCGCTACTGTTTCCGCCAATGAGTCTGCGTCACTCTGGAGCTGATTCCTTAACTCCTTCTTCAATATTACGTTTTGGCACCTCTCCTCCTCCAGCGGCCGTTTACTTTCCCGCAACTGTTCCCGCAGCGTTTCTATCGCTGCTTGCACAGAATCTACCACCGCCTCAGCCTGACCAGTCCTCTGGTTCCTTTCCTCCACCGCAGCAGCCAAACTCGCTCCCAACACCGCACAGCTGATTGCTTTTCCCTTCCCCCTCTTAACTCTGGCTTCTTTTTGCAACACTTTCATTGTCTACCACACTCTGTAACTGAAACCAATGGTCCCTCGCCCAGCCTTGCCCCTGGAGCGAGGGGCGAGCTCGGTGAGCCTCTAGAAAGTGGTACAGTCTCTCTGTTTCCTCAGCCCGCACGGACACACAATCACACGTGTCGGCTGCCTGCTGGGCAGCCATTTTCCTACAAAGGGGATGTCGTCCCGGGAGGGCCACGCTTTGAAATCCAAGCTTCCCCTACACGCTCCCGGGAGGCCAAAACATAACTAATGCACAAAATTCCCACAAAGTTCCTACAAAAGTTCCTACAAAGGGGATATCCTCCTGAGAGGGTCACAGCTTAAAGAACAAGTTTTCCCTATTCACTCCCAGGAGGCCAAGCCATACACTAATACACAAGTCCATGATAAGAGCAGTACAAAAGGAAACGAGAAACCACCATTCGTGCCTTCCTCACACTTCGTTTGCCCTCATTCACAGGCTACCACAGAGCACACCACAGGAGGAGGCACGGCACTCTCCTCTCAAGGGATCCTGTCGATGACGCCAATAAAAATGTCCCGATCCGATATCGGGGAGTTTTCGATGCGATCCCAGGAGATGAGATTAAGACACAAACGCAGTCATACGCTGTGTGACCGTGTAAACTTTATTTTTGGTGAACCGGGAACTGGAGCTCTGGCGGGGACGGCAGCGGGGCGGGGGGAGAAGACGAGACAGGAAAAAAAAGGAGTAAAGTCGCAAAAACCCCAGCGGGCAAGGAAAAGAAGTGCGGGGGCGGGGGGGGGAAATCAGTCACCACCACCACGGATTCGACGATGTCCAGCGATGTCCGTTTGGCTCAGTCTCTGTGCAGGCGTGGAGGCCCCGGCGAGGGCGGAGCCCAGCAGCGAGGTGGCAAGGAGGAGAGCAAGAGGGCAGCGAGGAGGAGAGCAAGAGGGCAACGAGGACTATGTGCTGCCCTTTTATAGGGGCATTTGCGCATGCACAGAGCATGTCCGCATACGTGCAGTTCCTGCCATGCGTGCTGCCCGCTTAGACAAGTCCGTTCTTGCCTGTCCACGCGCTTCTTTGTGCACAAGCGCTTTCCTGCAGGTCGTTGTGGCAGTTTCTTTCCAGAGGCCAGCAAGAAATGACAATGGCAATGTCGAGACAAAACCAGTTTGTAGCGGTCTTCTACACCCCTCACTACAAGAAAGACGTTGAGTTGCTAGAGCGTGTCCAGAGAAGGGCAATGAGGCTGGTGAAGGGTCTAGAGAACGAGTCTTATGAGGAGCGGCTGAGGGAACTGGGGCTGTTTAGTCTGGAGAAGAGGAGACTGAGGGGGGACCTTATTTCTGTCTATGACTACCTGAAAGAAGGTTGTAGTGAGGCAGGTGTTGGTCTCTTCTCTCAAGTAACAAGGGATGGGACAAGAGGCAATGGCCTCAAGTTGTGTCAGGGGAGGTTTAGATTAGATGTTAGGAAAAATTACTGAAAGAGTGGTCAGGCATTGGAATAGGTTGTCTAGGGAGGTGATTGAGTCCTCATCCCTGGAGGTGTTTAAAATGGTTGTAGACGTGGCACTTTGGGATATGGTTTAGCAGGCATGGTGGTGTTGGCCTTGTGTATTTCAGAGATACCATTATTCAGATCCGTAATGTATCATTTCTTTTGTCGCTTTACAGCACGACAACAAGTAAAGCATGTACTGTCTAATGAATGTAATATGATAGTGCCTAGCCTTTGAGGTTTCTGTCTGGATATCAGCACACTCTCCTACGCAGTTCAAGAAAGAAAAATCTGTAGAACAAAATCTGCTTTTACTTAATCTATTATTTGTAAAATCAAGGTCCCAGTTTTCCCAAAGTCCAGGAAGAACCATATCTAGGGCGCAGAGTTTATAGGCAAGTCCTGTGCTGATCATTGCCAAGTTCAGTTTATTTTTCTTGTTTTCTCAGTGCTTTATTTCCCATGAATGGATTCAGAAGAAAATAATATGCTTTCCATTTGGTAAAAAACAGTGTCAATCACTCTCATGCCTGGTCCTTTCCACCTTTTATCTTTTGAGTTGAGACTGTGTCACATAGCTTTTTGTTTGCTTATTTGTGACATTTTGTCTGCTGCTCTCCATTATGGTATCACCAGGCTTACCAGAAGAGCCTGGGGTAATGTGGTTGTTCTGTAATTGCAATGTCTTCAAGGCTATGCAAAAGATGAAAATGATCTTTCTGCCCCATGCCTCAGCATAATAAAGACTGTTAAGCAGTTATTTTCTCACAAGAGCTCCTGATGCCCTCAAACTGCAACTTTTCCAATAATGGAGACCTGTTCAAGAGCAGTGTTAAAAGGCTTTATTGTACAGGCTGGGTAAAACAGAGCTATTATCTTCAGTCTTAAAATAAGAAAAGAACTGAAATATAACTTAAACTCTCGTTCCCTGATCTGATGCTGCTGTTATGTTTTCTGGATGTGAGTTAGTTTTACCTGAATTAATTAGATCAGGTGTTCTCAGAATTTTAATATAAAGGGATGCGATATGAGAAAGTGCTAGTTATCCAGCGTATTTTCAAATTGTGGCTAAGAAGAACTACCTGCCAAATTTCATATTCATATCCTTATCAAAAGCAATTATAATGTTTCAAATTAAAGATAAGTAGCCTAGGACTGAACAAAATTAGAACTCTGGATCTATGGGGTGATTATTAAGCTTAGCCACCAGCTAATCAAAATGGTGAATTTCTCTAAATACACAGAAGTACCAGTTTTCATGTTCAGGAGCAGCTCAGCAACTAATGTGCACCTAAGATAACCAGGAACTAGAAAAATCTCAATGTCTGGAGATGTCTAGAAAGAGTAGTTTTAGCGCAAGCTTCATATGCACAAGTTCTTTTGATTCACTGTGAAATGCAGTGACAGATTTCTGCTTTGTTTTAAGAACGTGACTGGAAGTGAAACTACTGAGCAGTACAGATTATTTACATTTGTGTTGCCAGGCAAATGCAAATTTTGCACAAACTCTGAAGCAGACTTCCAGGGGAAGCACAGGGGAAAGTGGATATGTTAAGATAAATGAAGCATACCATTTCAGTAATCTTAAAACTGTCCTGGTTTCAGCTGGGTTAGAGGTAATTTTCCTCTCAGTAGCTGCTGTGTTTTGGATTTAGTGCAAGAAGAATGTTGATAACACTGATGTTTTCAGTTATTGCTGTGAAATCAAGGACTGCTTCCAGTTTCTCTTATTCAGCTAATGAGCAGGTGTGCAGGAGCTGGGAGGGAATATATCCAGACAGACAGCCAACCTGGCCAATGGAAATATTCCATATCATAGACATCATGCTCAGTTTAGGAATGAGGGTTGGCTGGGGTGCAGGGTGTTTGCTCTTTTCTTCTCTTTTCCGTGGGCTTGAGTCCTCTCTTTTTGAGGACTTTGGTCTTTTTTGGGAGTTTTGCGAGATTCTCAGTGGTCTGTGAGTTTGGGGTACCATGGTCACCGCTTGACTGCGGGTTCTTGTCAGGTGGTGGGAAGAACTGTGTTGTATATAGTTTGTTTTGCATGTTCATTTTTGTTATCATTATTATTATCATTGTTATTATTGGCTTTGCTGTTAATGTTGGTATTTCCTTTGTTGCTTTGTTGAACTGTCTTTGTCTCAACCCACAGATTTCCCCTTTTGTCCATTTCTCCTCCCTGTCCTGCTGTGGGGGGGAGCTGAAGAGTAGGCGAGTGGCTGTCTGGTGCATAGTTGCTGGCTGCTGGGTTAAACTACCATAGAAGCATGTAAAGTTATCCTAGTTTTCTTGAAGCTAAGAGTTATATATTCAAGAAATTCAGATTTAAATATATACATAAAAGAAGGGGGAAAAAAGCTAATATGCAATGAATGCTAACATATGAGCATATTCAGCATATCAAAAGACTAAACTAGAACCTAACAACTATTCAGAACCCACTGTTGCCTTTTCTGACTTAGTCCCACTAATGGAAGTGGGGAAGATGATCCAGGGGAATTCCAAAATGGTAACGGGCAAACACTCTCCTGACTCCACTGATACACTTGTCTCTTCCTTTTAGAAACTATTTCCATGCACTCCCCTAATATTAGCTAATTTTGTGTTACGATAACATTCTTTTCCTCTCTACAAAAGGAATTTTGTAGATACACATAATGAATCAACTCAGTAGAAATTAACTCAGAAGTTTGGAGGGATCACTCTGGTAATTTCAGAGAAGCATTTATATAATTACTTTCAAAACTAAGCCTGCATTCAAAAGTTGCTGTTTTGCTTTAGAAATATTTGTAAATATCATCACTACACCACATTTGGAGAGGAAAAGAACCCCAAAGCAGCCCACCAAAATGAATTAGGAAGAAAGAGTGGCTAATTCTGTATGTCCATAACTGTGGCTGGGTTTTTTAACAGCTGTAAGTGAACTCATTTGTACTTAGTGCTTGCTTTTAAGTACTGTAATGTTCTCATTAATAAAAATGTCCCATTGAAACATCTAAAAAAACTTCTGTAAAATTAATTTATTGGAAAGATGTTTTTACAACTGCATTGTATTTCTCTCAGCAAAATTTTTGTTACAGCTATTGAGATCTGAAAATAGGTATTTTCTTTGACGAGAATATGATATTACACACATTGAAACCAACCTCTTATATCATGAATAATTAGTCAGTTCTTTGTGTAAAATGAAGATGGCAGGAAGAATAAAGAAAGGAAAAGTGATGTCTCTGAATTTTTTTTCTTCTAATGCTAGTAATCAAATGCCAGGAATGGTTGTAAGATGTCATTCCATAATGTATTTCTTGTAGAGGTTAAAGGAGGTTGACTGTGGCTGTGCCAGAGACCAGAAGTTCTCTATCTGTCCAGGGAGTATGAATAAGCACCATTTCATTTGCAAAGTAACTTGCTTCAACCAATCTTCTCTGGAATTCAGTGACTGTGAATCATATTTTCAAGATTTGAGACTGAATGTGATTATATGAATAGTCTTGTCATGTAAATTTCACCTTTTTGATGAAATCACAGTGAAAGGACCTGCCAAGAGGGTGTAAATTATAAAGATAATGATTAAACCACTATAATACAGATCATCAAATGAAAGGTTGGTTTAAAATTTGACTTTTAAAATATTTACATTGTAATAGCATTGATGAACTTACATTTTACAAAAAAAGAAAAAATCTGCCTTTTGTGCTAGTGTTTATGTGCAGCATTTCCTTTGCAGCAATGTACAAATGAATTTCCTAGTGAAGTTTTCTCTGTGATGGCATCGCTTTTTATTTGATTCAGGGATTACTTGGCATTTCTCCACCAGGCGTCCTCCATAAGTTTAACATGGTGCGGGCTAAATTACCTTCTGACTCTGTTATCTCCAGGCCTTTTCTTTATTCTACCTGTCAGACACAGAGCAGACCCAAGAACCTGCAATTACTTCTTAACTGGAGCAGAAAAATGTAATTATTTCTTAAGTAGTCTTATTTTTGTTACCTAAAAATGTCATGACTGAGATTCAGTTCTTGAGCCTTCTCTTTTCAACACAATTTAATTTGTTTGTTTATTTTTTATTGGATGGGGACAGAAAAAATAAGTTGGGGAAGGAGGTGTTTTATTTGTAGGATATTTTCAGTGTTAGTTCTAATTGTTTGCTTATAATGAGTCTGCATAATTTATTTTCTTCAAGTGAATGAATGCTGATCAATATATCAGCCTTCAACAAAATTAATATAGTTCAACGGACTGAGTTTTCAGTTGTTGACTAATTCCTTATTTTCCTATAGGTCGTGTGGGAAGCTTTCCTGAAAAATAGAAGTCACTAAAACTCCCTTGATGGAGCGAAATAGGGAATTAGAAGACGTGGCAGTCCTAGTTTTTCTTGCTAATGAGACTTCACTGGTATGTATGAGAGAAAACCTTTGGCCTGAAGGATTGCATTAGCTGTAGGAAAATATCTTTTGTTCCACACTTCAGTAAGACAGGTGAAGCTGCATCATTTGCAAACAGTCAATTATAATTGTGTATAGAATACATGACCAGTATTTATTATTGCCATCAGAACAAAGAGAAGTAATTGCAAAATTTAATGTCAAAAGACTGCAGTTATAGTAAGACAGATTCAGGGAAGAAATCAAGCAATTAGGGACACAGACTGATGGCTGTCAAGAATTTCTGGGGTTTGGACGACTATTTCAATAAAATGCAAAGATAACAAGTGGCTTGGGGGAAAAAAAAGTAGAGGAGAGATTTATTTCAAAGTTACAACAAAAAAGCCCAACCATGGTCGTCTCACTGCTTTCAGCCATAGGAAGAGGCCAAGCAGCCAGGCAGGTAGGTCAGACTGCTGCAAAACAACAAAAGGTTTAACACCCTTGTGCTTCTACATCTCAGACCTCTGTTTTGCTATTAAGAAAGCTGGACATGGTGGCCCTGGAAAGACTGAATCAGAACCTTCTTTTTTCCCCTTCCCTTTTTCTGTGCAGGTGGGTGGAATAACTCCAGCTCCAGTGTATTAGAGATAAAACAGGCTGCCAACTGCCTACAAAGGGGAGATATGTTTGCCAGGCTACTGTAAAAACCTCCATGTTGTTGGGAGGTGTCTGAGGAATGGGTTGCAAATGCTTCACAGGGAGTGGGAGTGGTGAAGCTTGTGAATTTAATGCACTATTGGATTTGTTTATTTATTTACAGAGTAAGGACTTATATTAACTTCCCTATTTCCCTTGCATTTCTTGGGATTTTGTGTGTTTTGTTACCCCTGTGCTAGGGCGGAGTGGAAGAAGCTCTCCCCTCCCCCAGATGCTACGCTCTGTGCCACAGCTCAAGTGAGGTCAGAGGCAGAGAAGCCAGACTGCCTCAGAGCAAGGACTACTCGGCCTGAATGAAAGTAACAGTAATTATAATACTATAAATTTTGGAGCTGATATGAAAAAACACAAAACAATATCTTATCACAAGATTTCCAGCTCTAGTGTGTGGCTGTAGAAGGAGTAGCAGCAATGCTGGTGAAGTCCAGAACCAGAAGAGATGCTCCAACTTTCCGAGAATTTTTTTTTAGTCTGGTGTGTTTTTAACAGATAAATGCTTGTTTTGTGTATTTCTGCAAGAAAAGACTGATGCTTTACAAACAATACTCAGTTACAGTCAGGTCAACCTATTATTCTCTCCATTTAGATATGAACATGGAAACTGAAGTACAACACTACATCTTTAGTCCATTGATATATCTGAATACAGACAACTTCTGGGAGAAATCCCATGGAGAATCCCGTACGTTCAAGAAAAACTGATAGTCATCATGTAGATGCTCATTGTTATATATCATATGCATTTACCAAGATCCTGTATAAAACAGGATGAAGCTTCTTATGCGCTTCTTTGAGAACCAGTTGCTTTTCCCTATGCTTGGCAACCCAGACTGCTGGCCTGGAGAAAAACTTTTACTATGTGTATGCAGATAAATTGCATATGTGAAGTAGAGCCAACATCATTCCTCAGAAGTTAATCTATACATGAATAGAATGGCTCACCGTTGCAGACATGATGTTTTTGATGTGTCATAGTTGCTTTCTGTGACTCTGTGTGTGATTTATCTAGCACAGCCCCAGTGTTCAACATTTTAAAATCGTCAACTGTAATGTCAGGATGAAAGAAAAATGGAAGAGGCTGTGCTACAATCAATTTGCTGCTGGCACACGCATATGTTAGTGATATCATATGAGCATCATATATTAAAATTACCTTTCTACACATGACTTTAAGGCATATTCATGTCAGTGAGCAGAATCTGGAATTTTCAAGCTGTTATTTTCCACCCTTGCTCATTGACTGCGATGAGTGTCAGTGCAGAAGAAGTAGAAGTGCTACCACCTTGTGATCAGGAGTTGAGATTTCTCCATTTGAGTAAGAAGTCCCCCTTCAGAAAAGGCCCACGCCTTCTCATTATGGATCCGCATACAAGTAATCAGAAGAGGTTGGAGAATTCTGCTTGCAAATGCAAATACAAAGAAATTCTATACACAATAAATTATCTAGGAGGCAGCATGGGAATTCTATTGTGAAGTCCCAGATTTAAGACAGTAGTACCTGATCTTTACATGTAAACATATTCATGTGAAAGGTAGGTGGGCTGAGTTAGAATGAGGCTGGACATCCTTAATGAGTTAAGACCTGATAAGAGCATCAGCATATTAATGAGAGGTATAAGGGAGAATTTTGTAATATAAGGTTTGTGAGTGTATTCTGTAACATGGAATGATGTGCACAGAAATATGAACAACAACAATTACAGTATTACAATAAGTCATGTATTCTCTGTCCTCTCCTATTTGGCAGATGACTTCAAGAAAAATGGGTGTGCTTTCAGATGATGGTGAATTTAGCTATTCAACAAACTACCACTTTGCCCAAACAAATCAGTGGGAGAAAGTGAAGCACAAAAATCTTAATTTTACCTTCTTATATTTGTGTGAAGTCAGGGCTAGATTAAAAACACAGTAAATTTTTTACTTTAGTTTCAGATGGTAAATTCTGGAAGTTTGCACTATAGCCTGAAAGATGCACAAACTTGAGTTTTTAGAGGAAAATAAAAGAAGATTTTGTACTAGAGACCTGTTTATTTTACGCTGTAAAGTAAGTTGGGAAAGTCAGGCATGAGAAATATTTCACAGCTTGCAGTCATGTTGTGGTAAGAATCACTGGGGGCAGAAGGATTAAGTTGCAAGCTTCAAACTGGATAAACCAGCGTGCTTCACCTGTGAAGACTTCCTAATTTGTCAAGGCATCTAGCAATCTTCTTCTATGTAAATTTGCAGCAGTATGGAAAAAATCTCTTTCTCCACTGCCTGTTGCAAGTATGGCATTCTTTAGTTTAGAACAGGAGGGTCTGCTTGTGCTTCATTGCAAAGGTTAAAGTTGGTGATTAAGCTACCCAAAGTAAAAAAAATTAGGTCTAATAAGTAGTGATTCCATGGCAACCATATTTCTTTCTCTACCCTCCCCTTTGTAGTTAATCCAACCTGTCATCTGCTCTCTAATTGGTGCACAGTATGAGTATGCACAATCGTTCCAGGATGATGGAGCCATCTTTTAGAACAGATACAAGACAAGTGGAAAGATCTTATCAGGGGCTGGGCTTGCCTAGGCCAGAAATACTTTGATGAGGAAGAATAAACATGAGAACACCTAAGCCAGATAGTCAGACTACGGCTGGGAACCCGTTATCAGCAGCCAAGATCAGGCAGTAACTGAAGCTACTGAAGGTGAAGGGCTCTGGAGCAGAGGCTCGCGCCGAGGGACCCTTTCTCCGGTGGCAAAACCGCAGCGGCGAGGCGGCAAAAAGCGCC
>Ga0065711_1046563_pt1 | contig 12823 bp, 9 predicted proteins | sample Hoacrofraction12_FD_59098 | JGI IMG/M metagenome (GOLD analysis project Ga0065711, IMG submission 59098) | Hoatzin crop microbial communities from Cojedes, Venezuela - Epithelial fraction 12 v2 (version 2) | ecosystem: Host-associated > Birds > Digestive system > Esophagus > Crop | place...
TTTCCAGCCACTCTTCCCCAAGCCTGTAGCGTTGCATGGGGTTGTTGTCACCCAAGTGCAGGACCCGGCATTTGGCGTTGTTGAAACTCATACAGGTGGCCTCGGCCCATTGATCCAGCCTGTCCAGATCCCTCTGCAGAGCCTTTCTACAATCCTTCAGCTGTTTTGATAAAAAATCAGCAACTGCTGTATGTGGCTTGAGTAAATCTCATTGAGGCTGTGCTGCAGTGGGTTAGGGAGCGTTCACACATTCAGTTCAGTCAGTACTGTTACAGCCAGAAGAGACTTCCTTTATTTCATGTTGCGGTCTCTGATGGTACTTGATTACTTTCCTTGTTATCACGTGTACATGTGAAATCTCTGCTAGACTGTACTGAGTCTTTTTCTTCTGTGGTGTTTGAGTTTGGGTAGCCACACGGGGAATTGCCAGTGCTGATTATTCCTTTTTGTGGTGGAAAAAAGATTGTGCACTATTTCTTTGATATGGTCTCTGAAATTCCTTTGTGTTCATCTATATTAGATCCTGCGTGACTGAAGATTGCCATTAGGCGTACCTTTTTTCCCTTTCGATGGAAACTTTTTGATCTGTGTTGTCTGCATGAAGAAGGTTGCTCTGTCAGGGCCACAATTCTTCTTCACTGAAATTGAACAGGTTAAATTAAGATTGGGACCAGGATTTTAAAGTGGTAGGAAGAGACAGCTAAGAGTTGGGAGAGGATTTGACAGAGTCACAGCAGGCAACCCTTTTGTATACCAGCTGAAGTTTGTCTGTTTTGTGTGTTTTCTGTTTACTCTCCTGTTCCTTACATTGCACTAGGCTTGATCGCTACTTTGGGATAATAACCATTCTTCGGTAGAAGAACACTAAGATTTAGGATATGATTCACTTAGACTTGGACACCTAAACTTAGCTGTCTGCATGTGCGCTAGCTGTCTAAACTCACATAATTGAGTGCTGCTCAGTACAGCCAGTGGAGCCTACAGGGTTGTTGAACCTACCGACCAGTTAGGTGTCTGCTCTAGAAAACCTACTCGAGTCTCCACTGACTTTTCTGACTAGATCCCTGCTGTCCATAATGGCTGCTTAGATGCCTATCTATAGATTTCTGAAATGTAGGTGTCTTAACCTAAACCTGAGTCCTGGCCTTAAAACCACGATCAGACCTTTCTCTGTGTGCGCTGTCCAGGTTTTAGTTTGATCACCTTTGCTAATCAGATTCTTGGATGTTGTCTTTCAGGGTACTTTTTCCAGGAGGTGGCGTGGATCTGACGACTTCGGAATATTCCAGGATTGCTAAGATATTTTACCACAAGGCATTAGAGGTAATTACTAAGGAACAGTCTGTTGTTGTTATTGTCACTGTTCAGAGGTCAAAATGACAGGGAGGCTCATATTTTCATAGTTTTGCATTGGCATCCAGTGTGTGAACTGTAAGCCCAAGTATAAGTAGCTCATTGCTGGCTTCTGCATAAAAAAATCATTTAATACCTTAAGATTCAGACTTCTGACACTCTCTCCTGTGACGTGTTGAGAGTCTTAAATTCCCAGGTTCTTCAGGCAAGAACAATATCATTTGCCTGTTGTACCTGGGGCTTTATGGCTGTGTCGAACTTGCAATAAAGTAACAATAATGCTTTCCAAAAGCACAGTATCCCTTGACGTTAAGTGTTGAACAAAATTATACATAAAGGTAATCATTTGTAGAAGTCTTATGATGAAAGTTTAGACTCTGAAGGAATTCTAGAGAGACTCAAACTAATTTACAACAATATAACGTTAATCCCTCCCTTTGCATGTATGTTACACCTAGCCAAACACCTTTATTCTCGCTTATCTGTAAGTAGACTTAAATATGTCTTTGGAGGTGCAGATGAGGGATCTACGTTAACACGTTATACCATTTTACCTATTTCTTTGCATTAGTACCTGTAAATGTAGCAGATATTTAAAGGAAACACTAGCTTAATTTATAACACAAAAAAAGGTGGGAAAAACTCTTGAAAGGTTATATTAATTATTTTTTAATATTTATATGATCATTAGCTTTGTTAAGAAAAAATTGAATTTCTGAGAAAGCTGTTTCTTTCAAAGAACATCAGGAAGGCTCTGAATCCTTTCTAAAGATGTAGTTATCTTCGAGCTTAAGAGGTGGGGCTTTTTCAGATAGTAAGACATTTTGAAGTAAAATTGCAGTGTGGAAAGGCACGGAGATTTGTTAAGGATCTTCTGTATTCAAACTGAATAAAAATGTAAATTTTCTTCCTTTTTTCCTCTTTGCTGGTTTTATTTTCAGCTAATGTTGATTAAAATCGTCACAGAAGTCATACTTTGGCAAACTTTCCCCAGTTCTAGAGGCAGTTATGAGTAGTGCATAAACTGTTACTGTGGTAGAAGCGTTTACTGGCAGTGAGGAATTCCTCTTCTACCCTTGCTGCCAACTTTTCAACAGAAGGCGAGGAAAGCGCAGGCAGTGGCATTCACAGTACCAGTCAACTGCTGCAATTCAGTAATTAAGTTTCCTGCTCTTCAGTCCCCATGGCACCAATGTTATTCTTTTGTCTGTCTGTGCCTGTGGTGATTGTTAGTCTGTCGCCTTAAACCTGAATCTTGCATAGACGGATCTCACTTTTATGGCATGTGACGATTAATCTCATTTGTCTCTTCGAAACTGCTCGCTCTGTGAAGTGCAGCTTGTGTCTGGTATTCAGTATTAGGGCAAGGGTTTCTTGTGGTTTGCAGCACTATTATGAAATTCCATTGATGTTTCACAATGATGAACTGAATTGCATATGTCGTAATTTTATGATCAGAGAGGCAAATTTATTAGATGATATGTGTTCTTCAGGTGAGTGAAAGGCAGAAAACAGTTTTCAGTTCGTAGGTAACCCTTACTAGTAAGTCGGGTTTTTTTCTGTGCTGTATGTGATGAAAGTGTGTTTTGATTTTTGTCTTTTTAGATTTAATTAGCGCTATAAAATACTGGTAGTTTTACTAATGTAAGGTAAGCTACAATAGTCAAGAGTATATTAGCAAGTACAGAATTAACTGAATTTCATGTTTTCTTATAAAACATATGAGGACTCATTTTCTCTTCATTTTCAAATGTTCACAATGAGAAATGACTTGGTGTGGCTCTGCTTTAGTATTAATAAGAGGATGTGAAATGCTAATTCCTATCCAAGACAGTAGAATTTGACTAGCTAGGCAAAAACCTAAATGAAATACAGTTTTCTAGCTTTTAAATTAGTTTTGAAAATATGTCTTGGGCATCATTCAATATACGCTTAGCCTCCAGGCTAATGTTTATTAAAAAAAAGGGGGGAGTGAGTGACAAAATGTTTATGGTTCAGTTGTAATTGTTCTTGAACTGTGGTCCATTTTTTGCCTTTAGTGTTTTTATTCCTCACTTGTATGAAAGACACACAGTGGAGTTGCAAGTCCTGTGTCTAGCCATGCGTGGCAGGGGGTCATGAAGACTCCGCAGTACTACTAGTTGTCTTTCTGTAACTCTTCCATGTTTTGTTCTGAGAACTGGTTATATGGGGTTTTACTACCATGCTATCAGTAATGCAGTAGGGTAACATTTTTATTCTGAACCTGTGATTTCAGCTTTCTCAAAAATGACTTTTGAGCAGCAGCTCTTTGGGGGTGGTGGTGGTATGCATAACTTCAAAATGTTTAGAAACAAGTTAAGAAAGACTACTCAGATTTCACAAAACCAGGAGTTCTGAAACATCCCAGTCTCTAACATGCACTTACTATCAGGAATAAACCATATAAAAATGCAAATTTCCACTATGTGTATGCACCCTGCTTAGTTGAGTGACAGGAAGGTAGTTGTGTTCTCTTTTTGCTTTCCTTTTCTCCTTTTTGCTTTCTTCTCTTGTTTTTGCACTTACCTGCCAATTTTTGTTCATGTGAAAACGATTGTCACTTTTTTTTATGTTGCTTAAACTCACAATTTACCTTTCTGGAACACAGATCCAAGCCTGCTAGTTAAACAAGCATATAAGTGTGTCACTGAAGACCATAGCCATGCTAGTAAGAGGATTTATGTTTTCTTAGTACAGATGGGTGGGCAGAGGCATGTGGACATTGCAAAGGGCTTTTGCTGTGTGATCATAGCATGCTTCATATGAAAGTATGAGTTGTAATGAATAGACTTTCCTTCAGAATGGTTACAGATAGGTTTGTGTCCCTTCTTATGATTGCCTTTTTTATAGAAATGTTGACACTTTGTGGTTTCTCTTTAGGCTGCTGTCAACATTACTTATTTGTAGAACAGAACAGTCAAATTAATACTGACATTAGGCTCAGTTTACTGCTTCAACGGACATGTGTATATCCCCTAACCTTCATATTTAAGAGAAAAACTAAGGGAGTCTGTGTGTATTTCAATTGTAATTGGACTGTTACAATTCCTCTGATAGCAATTTGTACTACTGTAGTAGTTTTACTTGTCACCTACACAAGAGAAAGCGAAAAGAGTAGGAAATTCTCTTCAGTCTTATTTCTGTAAATCTTCAGTACTTTTTCCTGATGTTGTTGCTTTTTATTTTGAAGGCTAACGATAAAGGAGATTATTTCCCAGTGTGGGGAACATGTCTTGGACATGAAGAGCTTACCTACCTCACAAGTGGCGAAGTTTTACTTGTTAATACGAAGACAGATGGTTTTGCGCTTCCTCTGAACTTTACCTCAGGTGAAAAATCCATTACATCTCATGTCTGAGTTCTGCTGAGAGGTGTTGTGCTGTGTTTGTGATAAATATGCAGGGGTGAATGTTTGGGAGGTTTCTGATGATTTAGTTGTTAAATTCTTTCTCATTAGGTTGCCTCACTGTTTGTATAAAGTCAGTGCAACTCTGTCACTTCTAAAGCAGAGAAGTGAGCACAAGCCATTTGAAACCAACAGCAGGCAGCAAAAACCACAGCTGTGGCTCTTTGAGTCCTTTGATAATTTGGACCTACAAAAATGATGCAGATTCAGGTCCCTGTTTGTTACCAAAGTGAAGAAAATTCACGAGTCCAAAACCTATGAAACTTGGAGAGTAGGTGATTTTAAAATTTTTCGAATTGCATCTTTCCTGATGATGAATATTAGCATTGCTGTCCCACTTGTGCAGTACTGAAATTGGAGAGGTCCCTGAAGATAGAGCTGCCACTCAGCAACACTGGTAAAATGTGGCCTCTGTTGATACTTTATCCTTTAATTTGTGAGTGATCCAGCTGCGGACCGTGTAGCATTCACAAATTCTGTCAGTTGTGCTCATTGTGAATGGAAAGGCCGCTGAAATAAGTGGCAAAGAATGATGCTTATTTTAGTGAGAACTGAGGTAGCAAAGTCAGGTCCTCTCTGAGTCGAGATTGGTGGTAACAGCATATTGGGAGCATCTTGTAGTTATTTCACTGATTTTCCTTGCAACGTATTCTAAAATCATAAAGTTGTGCTACAGAAAAAAGTGTAATGCAGTATTTTGTTAAATTTGTCTCCTGTTCAGTATTAGTCCATCTGTTAACAGCTTGGGTAGTGGACAATATCGTTTCTTCATTTTTCTTTGTAATAGCTGCAAAAAACAGTAGACTGTTCAAGAATTTCCCTGATGATTTATTACATGCATTTGCTACTGAGCCGTTGACATCCAACTTTCATATGTGGAGCCTCTCCATGGAGGTATTTGGTCGTTTTATTTCCTGAACACAAACACATTTTCTCTGTTAAAACTAGAATAAAATGAGCAAATAACACATCTTTTGACCCCCTCCTTATCACAGAATTTCACAAAGAATGAAAAGCTTCATAATTTCTATAATGTTCTGACCACTAACACCGATGATCAAGTGGAGTTCATATCTACCATGGAAGGTAGGGAATTGAATTTCCTTTGTAAACTGTGACTGCAAAAAACTAGTTCTTTAGAGGTGTTGTGGCATTGATGTCAATTTATACTGCAAGCTTGCTGTTCGAATAGCAGGGTGAGTGTCAGCCCTGTCAGTGCTCTGACGGTGAGGAACATACTCTGTTTGCAGAGATGTTTTATCTTTTGAATAGATATCTGTGAGCCTGGTTACTTACTGCTCTCACCTGCTGTTCTCCTTCCAAGTACGCTTTAGGACTGGAGTATTCGAGTGCTGTGATGTGAAGTGTACAGCACTCGTCCTGTAGTAGTGTAATGCCTCCGCAGTGCAGTGTGCCTGTGTTGCACCTTGCTTTCTGTCTGTCTGCTTAGGCGTGCATTCCTGTGATGCTCTGTATCTGTTTGCTGTAGGGGAAGAGCAATTCGGGGTACTGAGGTAACAGCAACATCCCTCATTGCTTCAGCAGTAATACTGGTAATTGCCCTCCTCCAAAAGCCTTTTGCACTGCGTATCTTGTGTTGGGGATGTTTTGCACTAGACTTGCTCAGCTTGAGAAACAAGTTAGCTCTTTAGGGAGTGGTTTATCTTGATCAATGCACCACTAGTAGCTCCACAGTAAGGCCCAGCTGTCGGCCCACGGGATTCTTCTGTATGGCACACTGGCTGTCCTCCAGAAGAAAAGAATAGCAGTTTGATCAGGAAAACTGATTAGGCTAATGACAGACATCCCCCGTGCCTGTAAGTGGTTTATCACAGAACAGTCGTCTGCTGCTGCGCTGCTGTTCTCCGTATGAGAGTTAAGGACTGGCTTCCCCCTGTGTGTATCGGGCCTGGCACAGAGCAGGTGGGAGCTGCCCCTGGGCTGACTGGGCATTCAAGGAGATCCGAAGACTTAGATCTGTCCCGTGGAACTGCCAGGGATATTCTGTGTGGCTGTGAATATTGTATGTTGAGTGATGCTGGCAGTAGATAGGAAGTTTTGAGACTGATACACTTGTAACATTATTTTTTAGCATATATGTATATATATATAAAAATTCTGAAATGAATAATCAAAAAAGTGATGTACAAAAATCTTCTTGCGTGGAGTGAGACCCTTGTTTTACAATACCCATTTTTTCCTTCAGTTCTGCTGTGACTTTAACAGAGTTTCAACTTGCTGTTTAAGCTTTTGTGAAAGTGTTAATAAGTGAGGTATTTTTGTAGCTTATTCTTTGAGGTTTTTTTGCAGTGAGACTAAACACATAATTCTTAAGGCATAGATCTTGCTTACGTGCTTTGTGTTTGTTGCAGCGTACAAATATCCAATTTATGGCGTCCAGTGGCATCCAGAGAAAAATCCTTTTGAGTGGAAGAATTCGCCAGGAATTCCACATTCCCCGTCAGCTGTAAGAGCAGCATATTACATAGCTGACTTCTTCATTAACGAAGGTAAAAAGTTTGTAATCCATAAATGTCGATTATTTAGAGTGAAGCATTAGTGAAAAATCTTTAAAGATGACAGACCTTTTTTTCAGCTGTCAAAGTTCAGTACCTCTTACTGCTTTCTGAGAAGATTACTCTGCAAGCTTTATAGGCTTACAAAAAAAGCAAGGGGTACTAGAAATAGAATGGCTTAGTAAAAGTGACATCGAAAGGCCAGGCATTCCACAAACTGTTTTTAGTAGACTGGCTCAAAAGCATTGTTTGTGCTGTGACTTTCTACCGTTTCTGTCATTTCATTATAAGATTTTAGTCTCCCTGGCACAAACAGAATGAAACAAAAAAAGTACTCCTTTCATAATTCCAGAGGTTTCTTCAGTTCCCAACTGAGTTACAGTCATTCAGTGTATTCTCCCTTGCAAAATATATGCACCAAGATCACAAATACTGCTTGGGCAGGATATGGATGTATCAAAGGGGTACAATATGGTGTTCAGCAGTTATACACTATAGACAGCACAAGAAGTTCTTGAATTTTACAGAGCCTCTAATTTGTTTGTTTATACCATAAGAAGCTGGAAGTAACTAGTGTGTAAAATTTATGACACTTCTGGTCTATTTGTTGTAAATATGCAGGAGATAAAAACAGAAGTATTTGAAGGGATCAAACTTACTTTATTCCTTTATTTATACGTATTATGCCATTCTGCTGAAATAGCATTTTCATATTTTAAATTGACTATTTATGAAATTGTCTTACCTGATCGATTGGAAGTATGAAGAACATAATCAGTAACCTAATTGAGTTTGGTCTTTAGATTTGATCTCTAATCAAAAGAGTCACCTAATTGGAGAGAGCAGACAGTGATTTAAAGAAATGCAACTTGTGCTGACCTGGTCAGTGAGAGTGTAGAACTAAAAGTTGTGCTTCATACACGTTCAAGGCTCTTTTTTGCATAATGTAGTCCTACTCCTCTTTGCAAAAAGGTAGCAAAATCATGTCAAATTCCTTGTCAGTATCCATAAGCTTCCTGTATTTTAAGAATTTTGATTAGGGTACTTATGAGATACTAAGACAAAAATAAAGGGGAAAAAATGAGAAAGTATAGTATGAGTCTGTTTTTTCTTTCGTAGTCTAATACTAGAATGCAGCATGTTTTCTAGCTCCATTTGCTACTTCTCTAGTACCTGTCTGCACACTGTATTACAGGCAGAAGTAAGCTTCCTCAGGCCATTATACAAGTAAATGTTGCAAAATAAGTGCCAACTCTGCTTGTAAGTCCTATTGAGACACAGTACATGTGAGTTCTTTTATGTATGTATACACATATAATGAGTTTATGCATAGTACCACATAGATGTGTCGTTAGCTTTTGGATCTGTTGACCTTCAATTCTAGTAGAGCAAATTCATGTCAGCCAGCTGTACCCCACCTCACATACCAAATCGTGAGTTATTCTTCAGTACCTCCCCAATCCGTATACAGCTGCTCCTACTGAGTACTTCATGTCGTAACGTTGCAATGAGTAATTGATGTTTTAGCTAATGAAAGCCAGAATGTCTTCCTTAGCTTTGAAAATAAACCACAGGGTGAAAAATGTAAACTGTTTTCAGCTGGCAAAAATACACTCATTTGTGATCTATGATTAATATCTAAACCATTCTACTGAAGTACCATTTTCATACCCGTCCGTTGTTAATTTTAACTTGTGTAGAGTTGGTGATAAACCAGACAAGGATTCAGTTTTTATCGTTCTCGCTAGCACAGTCCATGCTAACACTGCAACTTTCAGTAGGCTGATACTCTGTTATATCTTCGATGTATATTCAAGTACAAATACTCTTTCAGTATTACAAGTACTGGTATCTCTGGTAGATGCTGCCAGTATCTCATGGATAGATATTTTTGTACGATCTTGGTTTTAGTAGTAATTAAATAATAATTAAATTTCTTCCTCCCCGGTAGTAAATATGCTGTAACTACCTTTCTGAAGATGTATCTTCATAGTTCTTCACATACAATTTACTGTAATTTCATTTGCTGTTATGCTACGCAGAATAACTTACTTTGCGAAGAAAGATACTGTCAAGGAGGGTAACAGTAAAGTGATCTGTACTTTTACAATTGTTTTACAGCCCGAAAGAGCCTGCACCATTTCCCCAGTGAAGATGAGGAAACAAAAGAATTGATTTATAATTATACTCCAGTATATACAGGAACATTTTCTTCATTTCAGCAAATCTACTTTTTTGACTGAGTACCGTGTCAAAGGTGCAGTGTTGCTATTTGTAAATGGAATTATTTACCAGCATTGTGTAATTAAGCTGATATAGTGCACTGCACGTGACAGAAAGCCAGAACAGTTCTTTTCCTTTACAAGGATTTATCCTGTGTTTCTTCTGCACTGTTGGACCATTAATATTAAAATTTACATTCAGTAGCACAAGAATTGTCTTAGATCACACTGTTAAGGCAAGCTACAGACAAATTATTTTTTCTTCCAGGGAAGGGGTCTTGGTTATGCTTATAAACTTGGAAGTAATTGTGTTTAGTACAAGGAAAAACTGTGTTCGTATATTTTAAAATATGAGAGTTATCTCTGTAAAATGTTGTGGAGTATGGTGGCACTAAAGGCTTAGATATGTTGCTCAGTAAAATTCTATCCTTTTCAAATGATTTAACAAATGAGACTCTTGGGTTGTCATGAATATGTGTGTGTAACCAAGTTCTTGACAGGGACTATGTTGTCATTTGAAAAATCGACCAAAATAGTTAGGAGGCATGATAGCAAAGAGACATTCTTGCGTAAAAAACACATGTTATATCCCATTTATGAAACTGTTTCTCTTGTACATTCAGCATTGTTTGGTGTGCTTATACCTTGTGAGGTCTATGTAAATATGAGGATGCAGTGTAAACTAAGCATTGCAAATATCAGGTAAAATAAGTAAGTTTGGAGGGCATAGTTAAGTGCTGGTTCCACTTCCTGTTCTTTTCAAATTCAGTTCTGTATATCCTTCAAGAATTTGTCTGAGAGTAACTGGGGTCAGCAGGCAGATATGAGATGCGGACGTCTGTTTCTTTGTATTTAACAGAATGTAAACCTAATTTTTTCTTTATATAGTCTGACTTTCCCTGTAGCTACTGGATAGAATTCTCAGTTCAACTCAGGAGGTAGTTTGCCGTTCTTGGTAAAGACCGTAGTTTGTTTCTGTCTTGTTGGATAGTTTAACGCAGCTAGAAATTAAACAGCAGATGAATGTATATGAAACACCTATTAATGTTGACATAATGTGATAATAGCAGTTGCATTCAATACACTGTGATATTTTTTCCTTTTTTTTTTCCTTTGCTGCATTCTTAGTGAAGGTGTTGTTCAGTGTTTTTGTGTGGTGTCCAAAAAGGAACTAAGATGAGACAATCAAATACAACTCTCCTCTGTTGCACAGCTTCCAAACTCTGTTAACATCAATAGAGGTTTGGAGTTTGTGAAGAACTCAGGTTTATACCTCAGCTCTGTTTTGTAGTACCTTATAGTCTCAAGTGCCATATCTGTATAAAGCTGATACGTTTCTCAGGTTTTTCAAGTAAAAGACACTCTAACTTGTTCTTTATCATGAAACAACTGTGTAAGAGACTGTGAAATGCATTAGTTAAAAAGCTATGAGGAAACATTAACTGTGACTACCAGAAAGACGCTACTAGGTAATTACAAGCTTAAACATGTGATGTTGCAGATTATTTCTCCATTTGTCAGATGAGCCAAATTCAGTAAATGGAACTAATTTTAAATACAGGTGACTTTTTTATATTAACTATGTTAGCTGACTCCTGAGTAGAACCAAGTGTAAAAAGAGGAATACGCTCTACAGTTGCATATAAACGTAGCAGCTAAGACACAAACCAAATCCAGTCTTCTTATTTAGGCTGAATTCTTTGGCATACCTCTAAGAATTTGCCTAAGTAAGGAGGGCAGGATTTAGCCTTAAAAACAGGGGTCAATCTTGCAAGTGAAATGTCTGCTAACTGCAATGGTAGTGATTAGTTCTTAAGTGTACAACTATAAGGAATATTGTGTGCAATATAATGAGAGAGCAGTGTATTTATTATGAATTTGTATGTGTCTTTCCTTTATATCTTTGATCTTGTAAGGCCTTATTTGATGGTGTCCCTGATTTTTCTATGATATATAAAATAAACTTTTATTCCAGCAGATGCGTATTTTTGTTCTTTGTTGGATACCGTAGATAGAGCAGTAACAGTCATTGTCTTTTTATTTATATCTGTGACAGTTACAAATCGGGAGGCTGCTGTAACCTGCGTCCCCTGGGTATGGTCATGTCAGCAAGCCAGGGTCAGGATGAGTGAGATCCGTGGCCCAGCACAGACACACTTCCAGCACGGCTCAGGTAGGGCCCCATGCCCACAGTCCCAGCTTAAACACACTGAAACGTGGCTGCTGAGCCAAGGGGCAGAAGCTTCCAGCAAGGCCGCCCATGGCTCTTCCTCATGCAGCCTTTTCACAGCAGGCTCATCCCAGGTGCAGAGCGTCAGAGCTCGCTTGCACGCAGGCAGCCGAACTCTTGTGAAGGTTGGAAGGGGTTGCAGAGCTGGTGGATGTTCTCAGGGGTCTGAGAGCTGTAAGCAAAGCAACTTCTGTCTGCAGTGTTCAGCGAAGTGAGAACTTCTGTCTGTTCCTGATAATACCTGACATCTTCCATCAACTTCTCCAGTCAGAAGGAGACTATAGGAACCCAGAGTTGGCTAGCACTCACCTGATAGAGGATTTTTGTTTTAAAGAAGTTTCAGTAGACCTCCTCTGTGCTCAAAGTGATTTACAGTATGGTTTTTCATTGCTCAGACAAAACTTCCAACATAGTTTTTAGGATTAGTGCTGGAGAGAGAGGAAAAGGAGTGTTGTGAATGACTGGTTATGTCGCTTAAAAGATCACTCAAAGGCTTTGCAAGAAAAGATTTTAGTGATAATTAAAAAAACGTGATCTTACGAAGCTCGTTGACAAGGTTCACTCTATCACTTATTAAATGAATGGAATGAAAAATCAAAGGGGGTTTTGAGTAGAAAATTATTTATACAGAGTGGAAGAAAAGTGTAAGGGGGCAGGGAGACCCTTCCGATGAGTCACCAGGTTTGGACTGGACCCCCTTGCTCTAAACCCCTTCTCAGAGCGGAGCCTGGGTGCAGCTGGATCCAGGACTGACCATAGACCACAACAGTTTATGACTAAGGAATAAGCTTAGCAGCAGTTCAGGGTGTGCTCACAGTTTAAAGAGAGCAAGAGAATCACAGAAATTTAGCAGCTATTAATCACTGATTAACTTAGCATTTGCAGAGTGGTTAAAAAGAATTTGTTATTATAATCATAGTAATAGAATATTCTGTTTTGAATGGATTCACACACACACACTCTCTCTCTCTCTCTCTCTCATCAAAATTCCCCTCAAGCTCAGTGAAATACTCACTTCCAATCAAATGATTTCTAAACGGGCGAAGGCTGAGTCTCGAGGAGATCAGCCCAGGCA
>Ga0065711_1046564_pt1 | contig 12821 bp, 6 predicted proteins | sample Hoacrofraction12_FD_59098 | JGI IMG/M metagenome (GOLD analysis project Ga0065711, IMG submission 59098) | Hoatzin crop microbial communities from Cojedes, Venezuela - Epithelial fraction 12 v2 (version 2) | ecosystem: Host-associated > Birds > Digestive system > Esophagus > Crop | place...
CCCTTCCCGCCTCGCCCCCGCCGGGCGGCCCGGCCGCGCCCTCGGCGCCCCCTCCCTCAGGTAACGCCCCAGAACCCGGCGCGGGTCCCGAACCCTGGCCGCCTTCTCCCCCTCCTCCGCACCCCGGGAAGGGTTCGGCAACGCCGCGCCCCGGCGCCCGGCGCGGTGCCGCCCGAACCGAGGCCCGGGCCGGCGGGGACTCACCCGTCCATTGCACACGGAGACCCGTCGGGAACGGAGTGGAGGCGCCGGAATAACAGGAACGAACCCAACCGCTCCGTGTTATAGACTCACAAAATGGCGGCGCCGCCCGGCCCGCCTCACCCGCGCCAATGCCCTATTGGCTATCGGAGATGTCATCTTGATAGCAGGGGCGGGGACCGCCCGCCTCCGAGGGTTGGCGCCCTGGCGCCCCTCACGAAGCCTATTGGCTGCAGGCGAGATGAGGGGCGGTGCACAGCGCCGGTGCGCGGCGCGATTCGGTAGGCGAAGGGAGACGGTTGGGAGGAGCCATCTTGAGAGCGGGAAGGATGCCGAAACGCCACACGGATCCACCATCTTGATTGGGGGCAGGGCATGGGACACCCGCGTTGGGCGCCATCTTGAATACGGGCAGGGGCCCCAACGTGCGCATTGTGTTTTTCACCCGCGGCGCGGGCCTGGGCCTGCGGGAGCGGCCCAACCGCCGCCGCCATATTGGCTACGGGCAGGGAAGCCGCGCGCTCCGGGCCGTTGCCATCTCGAGTGAGGGAGAGCATGCTGCTCCCCGAAATTAGGTTAATGATTTAGCATTGCTAGTCTGGGGACTTTTAATGGCGCTAGACAGCACTTAAAAGTTTTATTTAAGATACAGGATAAAGTCTGTTTAAATGCAGTTAATGTCTTAAGGATAAAGATTACCCAGTGGGTGAGAGAGAGACAGAGACAGAGAGAGAGAGAAAACTTGTGAGGTAAGATAACACCTACCTGCTCTGCTTAGGCATCAGGATAATATTTTTCCTAAGTTAGAGTCCTGACTGCTGACCAAAACAGCTCTTTTTTCCAGTCGGGCGGCCCTCAGTGGTTAAGTAGATAAGCTTGTTTCACTCTTAATGTGTGTCATTGCCTGTAGGTCTTACTTCTGCAGGGGCTCAGATAAAATCCACGGATTTCCTATCTTTGGGGATTCTCAAACCTCTAGAAATTTTCCTTTTCGGGTGCTGGGCCATCTATAGTAAATTTCAGCCTGCTACAAGGGACTTACTTGGGTTAGATACTTTCTGTGGCTCCCTTAAAAACGATTGTCGAGCTTGTTCATGTGCCACAAGATGAAGGCCCTAAAGGAAACCAGGCAGAGGCGAGCGTCTGCCTGGTGCCGGCTGCAGCTGGTGCCGGTGCGTTGGCTTTGTTCCTGTGCGGGAACAGGCACGCCAGGACCGGGATCCCGATGGAGCCGGGCAGGTCTCAGGGTCTCCCTCCCACCCACCGGGACATCGCTGGTTCCTCTCTGCTAACAGCATTCGGTAGAGCAGTTTGCTCCCCTAGATGAAATGCTGCGTGTCTCTGTTTAAATATAGACAGTATTTTCTCGCTGGGAATTCTACTAGCAATTACTCATTTGCCTTGCCTCGCTTGTCATAACCCTATCTGTTGACTGCAACACAAGAATTAATTGTCCCAGACCTTGCTACAAGTCCCTTGTGTAGCGTTGAATCAGATATCAAATGTCCAGTCCACATTGATCTTGGCTTCATTAGCTGCAATCCTGTTTTGAGAGTTTCTAGGCAACGTAATACTGGTCTTACTGTAGAAAGGATCCTTCGTACCTCACCAGCACACCCACTTTTGACATTTTTGTGAAAACATTTGTACAATTCTGCCAATCCGCCTGTGTTGTGCGTGGTAAACAGTAAAACACTAATATATAATATAGATCAGTCCCACTGATGGAAGCACCTGAGCTGTAACACAGCAGTGTCAGGGGTAAATACGTGAAAGTTCAGAAAATATTTTAAAAATACAGTGCAAATGAAATTTGGAGTCTTATCCTTGGGCAGTGTTTGTGCTAAAAGTCAGGTAACTGTGACAGGTACAGACATGCATTTTGTATTCTCATTTCTTTCTCAAGCGTACATCAGACACAGAAATATGGGGGAAAAAAAAGTTAAAAGTTAAACCATCTATTATTTTCTCCCATGCAGGTATTACTGTGTTGTTTCCTATGGCCAGATGCCTTATTTTCTCAGAGACTGAGGCAATGATTAGATATTTTGGTGGCCAGGACCAGACATCATTTCCTGCCTCGCTCTTGTCATCATTTGTGTAATCCAAGAGCTTCCATCTACCTTGGATTTTACCAAGAGCTGGTAGCTCTAATTTCTGTATCTCTGGTTTACTAGGCTTCTCGGCCATTTGGCCCTTGTTCCAGCAGTGAAGTTTAAAATGGAGAAAAGGTATGTTCTTACCTACTGCTACAGGTGACTAAAGACCCCATCTGAAACCAAGGTTGTTTTACTAGGTAGTGCATATGAAAGGAGGCTCAGCTTTTGCCGCAGATAAGAGATTTACAAGGCAGATGAGGCAAAGAATGGGAAAATGATGGGATTATGTGATCTGCTTCAGAGTGGCTGAGCTGAGAGCCAGAGAGATAAAGTAGTTTGATCAAAGCAGAGCAGGAATTTAACTCCCACCTCACAAGCCACAATGCATTTTCTTGAACTACACCTATTTTAAACACTATTTCCCGTGGAGGTGTTTCATAACAGAATAATCTGTTTTATATACTGTAACTAAGAAATCCCCCCATAGTAGAGGATGGCATGGAGACAGAATCACTCTTATTTTTTTTTAATATGGCATATTTCAGTCCACTTGTAAAGACGTGTACCCTAAAGAAAGGTACCCTGAACATGATGGAAAGACTTTGAAAAAATTCATTTATGCTAGATACTGATCACTAGTAAGACCAATATCTGATTTTTCTGGTGGCTATTGGTGACTTTAGTTTTTTGCATGTGCACATATCCCAGCTGCTTTTCAGGTATCTTTGGCGAAGCAAACACAGGTGGGTGCCATCAAAGAATTACTGCTTTTCAAAGACCTCTTCTGTGCAGTTGTGGTCTAGCTTAAAAGACTCTTTAAAGGTTCGTGCAAGCTCGCTCAGATTTTCCATAGTTCTAGCAGAAATGCTGATTATGCAACATTTTATCAGACATTTTCCTGTAATATTAACAGAATTTTTTAGACAGGATCTTTTCAGATACTATGGTAGCACACTGACTAACGATACTATTGGGTAAGACACAGTCTTTCTCCAGGCCAAACAGGGAAATGCGTTTAAGAACAAAATACTACTTTCTACAAAAAAAACAGATGGGAGAAGGACCTGCCTCTGTATATCTTTTTGTTTGTTTTTAAAAAGAAACCCACATGAAAATGGCCGTGTGAGGAAAAAAAAAAAGAGGAGGAAGAAGGGAAAAAATATGAATCAGCTTCTTTTGTACAATCCAGCAATGGTCCCACCCTCCGGTTACTCACTTGCTAGAAAGGCCTTGGCGGGACACACCCAGGGTTTTTTCTGCTTAAGCCCTTCCTGCCTATGTTATCTCGTTGAATTTAATTTACCGTGCAGGGAGGAAAAACCCTCTGAAACAAAAAAGACCCTTTTCCTGCCTTTTGTCCTTTGTATTTTAAAATAGCTCTGAAGCCTGTACTACTTTCACAGGACACCCCTCTACGTAACTGTGTTCCTTTGCAAACTAGCTAAGTTTTTTTCCCTTTCTCCTTCCTCTTCCACCCAAGGTTTCTATCAGTGACTTGAAAACAAGAACCCTCCTAAAGTACAGTCTCTGTTCAGGAACCTGACCTGCTGTGCATAATGGTATATCCTAGGTGCTGTTTCTAATGACAATTGTTCTTCTGCAAGTTCCCCTCCTCCCCCATTATTCACAGTACCCTGCAAGGTCCTAAACCAGGAAACTCTTCATATATAACTTTGCTACCAGTATAGTCCCAGAGAAACTTGGGAGGCAGGGGCTGTTTCAAATTCTTTTGCGCTTTTTTTGTTGCTTTTATTTATTTTAAACCCCTTTCAATTAACACGGCTGTTGTGTTTAAAAGAGTATTTGCAGCTTCAGCAGCATTTTAGGATGCCAGAACATTCTTTCGTGCATCATTCATGATGCCACATCACAGCTCTGGAAATGGTTAGTCTAGAGCTAGCAGAGAAGGAGCAAACTCGCTGCTGCATTTATCAGTCCAACAAAAAGACACATATGGCTTCTGATCGGCCAGTCAGTTCACACATGGCTCAAAACTACGGAGAGCACAGGTACCTTCTCAGGCCATTCCTGAGGGACGGGGAAAGGAGAGGAACCACAGCTATCAGGGGTGGAAGACGTAACCTGCACGGGCAGAAAGCTGGGGTTACGGGAGGAAGAGGTATGGGTCTAACGGAGGATCCCTGGAGCGCTGGCTAGATTAGTTCCAGGGTTTGGGAAAAGCTCATTTCTTAACTGCAGATAGGTGGGTCTACAAGCAGCATACGTCATTAGCAAGGGGAGTATTTTTTCCACTGATCCCTAGACGTTGGCAGCATAAAGTATTATCGAATAGGGTACTAATCAGTAATTGATAAATAAATTGGTTTGGAATTGAGTTTAATCTACTTTCAGTATTAAATAGAAGTAAATACTTCTAACCAGTCTACAAGTTCCCTAAGCTGGATTTCTATGACAGCTCTGCCACCACAGCAGTTTGCCTCCTTTCTGGGGACAAAGTTGAAAAGCACGTTGCAAGCAAGTGTATCTGCACTTGGAGCTTTTGTTAGTGTTGCCACTGCATATTCTGATTCCACCTTTTCACAGGACTGCCAAACTATATGTGCAGGTATTTTTTGTGCTGCAAGTAGTCAACTTAAAATTTGAAGTATAATCACAAGAGCTCACATTTTATGTTTCTTTCCTTCTTTCTAATCCGTGACAAAATGAGAGACTTCTCTGTATGTTATTCTGTTGCTGTCGGTCCATGTTATTTCAGAACTTCCCTGTCTTCGCTGCTCCTCGCCGATGCTTTCGGGTGACTCATTTCCTGTGAAGGATGAACCAGCCATTTCCTGGCTATTCAACACAGGACTTTTTTTTCTTCCACTCTGTGTTGGAGTGGTGTGGATTAACCTATGGTTTGATTATACTCCCTGCCATTTACACCAGAACTGCGACTCTTCATGGCAGCCTTCTAAAACAACAAACTGTCAGCATGTGTGGCTTAGGGATTGTGGCTTGCCCCTGCCTACCTGGGCTGCAGGCTCTGTGGTTTTGGGCTGTGGAATTAAAGTAATGACAGAGATACAGATTTAACAGTGCCATCCTACCAGTCATTGCAACCCAATTCTTCTCTTAATTCAACCTATTTCAGCCTCATAATAAACAGAATGTTGAAAAAGCACCATAGGGCAGAAATACTGATCTTACAACACATATCTAAGCCCAGAAATTTTGAATTCTCCAATAAGTGCTACCAAGATTGCGTATTGGCATTTGAGAACTCCAGGTAATGCCCATATTAGGTTTTTTGGGTTAGAGATGGGTTACTAAAAGGCTGGGTCAGTTTCTGTATTGATTCTGTGCCCATAACTCCAGCTTCTTCCTCCAACCTGTGTTTCCAGTTTCCTGGCCCACAATTTATTCATACTTCACATTATGATTCTAACTGTTGTGGACAGCTTGCTTCAACAATGCCGCCGAGGTAAAAGATTGGCCATTGTAATGCCAGCCTGAGATATCGCAACTCTTTTTGAGCAGCTTTTTAAATTAAAATTATTCTTTTAATCTTACTTCCCATCATGTCATTTGAATATTTGGACTCATTAGCCTGTCATACATCTGTAATGTTTGGGAAGAAAACCCCCACAATAGGGATACTGCCTCTTGAGTCTGAATGTAGCACATGTTGTAAGGATGATCACTGAATAATTCATACCCGTAATGATTTATTCATGCCCAAAAGCTGGATACCTCCTCTGTGACTTTCCATTATCTCAAAGAGAATGCAAGTTCCTGCTCCCCCGTACTCAGGAGTGCCAGCAGCAGCCCCAACACTGGCACACGAAGCAGGGTGTCTGAGGCAGACGGAGCGGGTGTGCGTTAGAAACCCCTCCCGAATGGTGTTTCTGAAGCATTTCTGCTCAACAGCAAATGGGAAGCTCTTGCCGTTCAAATGCTGTATGTGTCACCCTTGACACAGAAACTAAAATGTAGGTACATTTTTTTACAAATTCTTCGGAAAGGAAGGTGGGCGAGCAAGCACGTTAAGCTCTTTTCCACTGGTACGTGTGTGTAAAGTGAGATGCTGCAGTCACGGTGAAGGATGTTGTGAGCACGGAAAACAGACAAACAGGCCATGACTCCACGATTTGATACCATAGAGATGATCTTATTTTCCACAAGAAATTTCAGTTTTGTCTTCCATTGTAAAGTTACAGATTCTGAGACAATTGATATAAACATAGCAAGATTGTTTTCTACCGCTTCAGGAAGCCTTGCAGGAAAGCCTGGACAAAAAGCAGCAGTTCGGACTAATCTCTTTCCTGTCTAACGTGGGCTATCAAAAAATACGCCTTTGGTAAAAGTTCGTAAGACTGTGACCTGAGTCTCCTGACCTAGGTGAAGATTTTGCAAGACAGTCAAATTCCATCTGTCTAGAAGGTATGAAAGATGATTCTGTGTTTCAGCAAAGTCGCCAGACCCACCGGCAACACTACCCCTAGCCGGCTGGGATGAAATTTCCTAATTGTTTATCCTGTAATCCTGACTTCTTTTGTCCTTGGAATAGGCTCTACATCAGCATAATTAAAAATGTCAAACATGCTTGAGAAACTCTCCGAGTTGCTAAAAATGAATGTGAATTTCCTCCCCGCAACCTCTCTTCATCTTTCCCTTACCCTGGCCTCAGCTTTACAAAGTGGTCTGTTTCCAGCCTTCAGCATAGTTTGCATTCCACTGCCAAGAATGAACATTTATTTATACAAACAACCGTCCTTACCAGCACATCTCCCGGTGCTGTCCTAGGGCAGGGAAAGAAACATAATTTCTGTTCTCTTCTGTAGCTGCAGTACTACATTTCTTTTTTCTTTATTCAGGGACACTTTTTGCAATGAAAGATTAGTGCAGTTCAGTCACTTTCCCGTGCTACAAATCTGCTCAGAAATGGACTGGAATTCTCTTTCATTTCCTTACAATGATTTTATTTTATTACCCTCTAATGATGGTGCCAGTTTCCTGATAAACCACTTAGGGGGTCTTGATGGCTCAGCAAGCAGGTCTCAAAGAGGTCTCACAGAAACGGAAAGCCCTAGTGCCTGTTTCTCTCAAAAGCCCAGCAGCAACCTGGTTTTCCCCAGTCCATTCTCGGGCTGCTGCGTTGTACGAACTCCGCAGCAGCGCAGCTGCCACGGTAAGAGAGCTCCACGGGAAATGCCACGGCAGCTACCAGGTGAGCAGCACTGCCCAGCCCGCTGTGCACGGGAGCCCGGCGCTTATGCATTATTGCTGAAGCTTCTCCATCACTCACCTGTCAGGCTGAGGGATTGTTCACTGAAATGCAAGCTCATCACCTGGGTCCTCTGCCGGCAGGTTGTCTCCCGTTGCATCTGCCGTTTAAATGGGTATTACACAGCTGCTAGATGACTCCAGACGGGAATGGCATAGTCTGAGCACCATTCATTTAAATGAAAAAAGGGGCCCTAAAAGAGATAGAGATACACACGCAGAGCATCTAGAAATTCTCCACTGGATGTGTATGTCTGCAAGCTGCTCACTCTCTTACTGTAAGCACAGCACGTCAGATTTTGCTGTGTGTGCCAGCTTCCATTTCTCAGTTGAGATAATTGCTTGTAGCTAAGAGTAATATTTAGATTGATAATGTTTACAATTACCTGCACCAGCAAATAAGAAAATGTGGTTTTGTTGGGAACTCTCTTACTTGCATTTCTAAAGCAACCTTCTAAGAAATGAAGCATTTATGTAGTTTCTGAAGGATCCAGGGGAATACTTTTTTAAAAAATAACAGCAAGATGGTATTTTAGAATATACTCCCAACACTGTCTTTTTAGGAAGAAAACACAGACCGCTACTTTAACTGTATTGCCAAACCAAAGTCAGCGAACTGCTGCAAGTGAATGAATTAGGAATTTTTAGTGACTACTTTCCATGAATCAGTACTGACTATTGTATGGATCTTACTGCTTTCTTAGTAAGCTTACTGTTGCAAAGTTTTCAAAGGTAGACCTACTTTTGCTTCAGTGTAAGGTGTCAATCTTTTTCTTCTTTACTGTGATGCACAACGAAGGGCTGATGTGCTTTAAGAATATCCCTGTAACATGCCCGGGTGTGTACTCGGGTCTAAATAGGTATTGCTCTATTCAGGAAGAGGAGCGTAATTATAATTAGGCCTTGCGCTGATTCGGTTGTACAGTATCATACAACCAATATACAGCAGGAGAGAAAAACCTCACAGCAAACATGCAGCTGCCAACATACCACTACCCCTCCTCACTAGGCTTCCATTCAGAGCAGGATTTATGCTAGTCTTGCAGGTATACTATGCACACCTGGAGCACACCAAAATGTACCCTTACTGGATTCTTCACAGGGCTTTTTTTAGCGTATTTTTCATTAAATTATATCAGCAAGTGTACTGGTAGAAATTTCAGCAACACTTTAAGAAGTGTCCTATAGTCTGAGGGTATATATGCACACGCAGAGACATAAGTATGTATGTGTGTATAGCACGATATTGGCCGTGTATATTCCTCTGTATTTGAGTATGCAACACCCTGATGAGTGCAGTAGTTCCCCCGGAGATAAGGGACAAACAAGTGACCCCAAAATGGCACGACAAAGCACAAGGACAGAAATGCAGAGACATACCAGCTCTGTTTTGGAACTGGCAAAAGTGCGCTTCCTCTCCCCGAATACTTCTTTTTGATGTCATGCGTGCAGTTTGTAGGCGCTTCAGCAGCACAGCAGAGTTAAAGTCCTTGTTTCCACACTGATTCAAGAACAAATATGTCCACATGCATCTGAGAAAGTAAGAGGACTGATGCACCAAACCGCTGTGCGCCTGCCATGAGGCCCGCATTGTCATACAGGCTAATAAAGACATCATTTTCCCAGGGCTTTGGCTCTATTAAACACAAAGCTCCAAATGATTTCCTACTTGGATCAAAGATGTGTTTGTTCCAGTGCCACTTAAGTTTAAAAGGCAATACTGGGAATGAATGAAATCTCCCCAGCGGCAGCTGCTGAGGTTCAATTGGTTTGTCAGTGCCGTAATTATGCAGCGGACGTCTTCTGTTTGCTGCCCCATATGTTCCTGAAGGACGTTATGCAACGGAAACAGGGCAGGGAAGCCTTGCTCCCGAAGCTAAGGGGGTTTTGCTTTTGTGGTAGGAAGACTTGCTTGTGTTTCAGATGGTGAAAATGTTAAGAAATCTAACGTTCTGATTTCAGACTTAAAAACGGAGTTGCTCTCATTTGATCAAACTAGATGGAAGTGTATGAGAAGAAACAGCAGCCTGCATCCAGTATCCTAGAATGGAGAATGACCACTTTTAAACATTATTTATATACTTACGGGTGGCCTCTGAAAGGGAGTGCTCCCCTCAGCTAACGTATGGAGCTGTCACTATGATCAGTGGCAGGGTTTGGTGTGACCCGTGGTGCTAAGAATAAACGTTGTGGCCTGTCCAGCCAGTCCCCGCTGCGCAGCCCATCCGCCCCGTCCCCACAGAACTTCATGTCTCTGGAGGTTAGGGTCTGGATGCTGATGAGAAATGCCTGCTCGTTAAATAGCTGTCTCCTTGTCCACCGAATTTTCTGTGTAACAGACATAAGCGTGTAGTGAGAACTCCAGAGTATTAAATTAAGCATTAAAAGAACATTGAGACATGAACCTGCAAAATGTGAAGTCAGGGAGAACTGAGGGCATTCAAGATCTCAGTTGCCAAAGGAACAAAAGAAACACAATATCCTTTAGAATGTTTAATATTTAATTTGGTGAGATGCTCAGATACCAGGGCAGCAAATGCAGAGGGCGATGACAGGGAGCAGCGTGCGAGGGGTGCTTTATGTCAGCCACGGGGCCTCAGCGGCTGCGCCGAAACACAGCGGCACAAGAGGCTCCTTGTTTGCAGAGCTGTCGGTTCTGTGCACAGCTACCTGGTCTGCACACACCCCGTGCATTTTCTAAACACCATTTAATTCATATGTGTTCTTGTTAAAAACACAGCGTCCACATTGTACAGAGGAGACTCCTAACGGCTGGGCTAGCTGGAAAGGAAAGAGCCGGTGCCACACCTCAGATCTGTCGCTGGCTGACTCCCTGCTGCTCATGTACAGAAAGCACCTAAAGCCAACGGGATGATTTTCAGGAACTGAAACAGTCTTCCTACAGACCTAAGTCTAATTCAGAGGGGCATGTTCAGCTACATTTTCTTGCTTTAAGGTCAGAAGTAAAAAAAAAAACGTAAGCAATACTTCATTTATTGAGAAAATACTTAAATTTCATACTGCAAGTTGACCAGTTACTTCTGCAACAACTAGATGGCAGCTAGCAAGATTCTCCCCTCTGCAGTTTTGTCATGAGGCCTTAAGTACACATGTGGTCACCAAAGGAACAAAAAGGATTTTATGTAAACAGAGCCGCACGGCTGTGGCTGTGACCAAGTCCCCTGATAGCTGGGCCCGTGCTCCAAAGCGCTGGCCACGCACAGACAGCTATTCTGAGGTGCCCGTTCAGGCTTCAGGCAGCCAGCAGCCAAGGTGGTTTTCTAAGAAGTGTTCACTGATGCCTCAGTCATCGGAGAGCGTCTGCCGGAAGATCCCCCAAGAGCCAGCTGGGTTTGTGGGGCAGGCTTGGAGAAGGGTTCCAAAGTGCCTTTTGTACACTCAGGGCAATTTCAGCCAAGAGCTCCAGATCCGAACCCACTGTTGGCTCAAGTTTTGCTTGAATCTGTAGAGTGGGCTTAATTGTTTGCTCATGCTCACACTTTGGAAAGTGTGTTATCACTGCTGCAGGACAAGGGTTGGCAACCTCTTGTGGATACTATGCCAGAGTGTATTTTTCTTTTCCAAATTAGCAGCTAGGTGTGCCAATGCTGGGTTTTGCTGCCTCTCCAAGAGGCAAGATGCCATCCATCTGTGGTATTTTTCATCTGTGAGGCTTTCGACTCCTGCTGAATGCAGCACTCAAGAAGTGGGAGACAGAAACTGGGAGCCACTGCCTCTTACTGGTGCCTCTCCAGATACTGCCGACCCCAGCTCCTGCCTCAAGCGTGCCATTCAGAAGCTATAAAAACTGAGTGCAGACTCAGCGCGCAGGGCACAGCCTTTTGCTTATCGCTTCCATCCCACACAAGGCATCTTCAGGTTGCTCTAAGATCCCTTTTCTAAAGAACTAATACCTTCTCTCTCTCCCTTCTTCCCTAGGCTTCCCTGGCCTCGAGGTGCCACTGAGATTCTTGTCCTTCTGCAGACTGCTGTGCTCCATGGGAGGCTTCCCAAAGCATCTTGCGTGACCTTGGAGGAGGTAAGGGAGACAGTGGCACTTCAAAAGAAGGACAATAGTAGAAAATTAAACAGGAGCAAAGGCTCCAAAGGTGGGAAGCCTGCAAGGCTCCCAGACGTCCTCTCAGCATCGCCAGATACCATGAACTACTGAATTTGCCCGCAGACAGAATCCTTGGGCGCTGCTTGGTAAGATGCGTTTCGTGAAGGCCAAGCGCCTTTCCTTTCCATGGGCGCCGCGCCCCGGGTTTCCCTGCACTCCCTGTGCCAGCTGTGGGCAGCTGCAGCCGCTGAGAGACCCCAGAGGTTGTCAAAAGTAATCCCGCACAGAGGCAACCTTCCCTCCTCTGAAAGTTCCTTGTTTGCCAACAAAGTTACTTCTTCTACCTCCAGGAGCCATTTGCCATCACACCCTCAGCAAACCTTCACAAACACTCCAGCTGTGACGCGAGGGCTGGCTCTCTGCCTGTGGCCATCGAGACTGACTCCTGCACCCCCCGGGCTGAGTCACCACGCATTTACAGTGCTCTTAAAGAGGTGAAATCCCGCGGCCTGGGCCTGAGTTGAGGTGTCAGTCGTTAACATTGTTCTGTGTTGTGAGAAGGTAGGTCACTATGGCTCATGTGAGCAATTGCATCTAATTACAAGTCACAGATTCACCACAAATACTATTTAATAACAAACTCCTACCACACTTTGTCCGGAGCGTGTTACGAGGTAGCGCCGTACCGCCGGTTTGCGGACAGGGAGCGCGTGATGCGGGACGGAAGGGAAGAGTGGTTTGGCTGGGGTCAAACAGGAAGGGGTGCTGGGCCCCGACTCCCAGGCCAGCGGCTGCAGCCTCAGGTGCCGAGTCCTCCGGCTGCCAGCACGGGCTGTTTCATTCGGGTTTAGCAGATGGCAGAGAAAATGGCGCGTGCCACAGCATGGTTTCACTTAAAACTTTAAAAGGCTGCGCGGAAATCTATAAAGCTGCAGTAAACACTTTGACAATAAAACTAAGGAAGATTTGCAGCTTCCCCGTAGCAAACTCCCAATGGGATGTTCATTTTTGCATTTGATATAAAATAATTTCCATCAACAGCACAGCAATCGGAAGGCCCAGCGCTGCGGTGACACCCTTATCCCTGCCGCAGGGGCTGGGAAGGGAGACGCGGCTGTGCCGGGCATCGGCCCCGCAGCGCTCGGCTGCCTTCCGCGGGAAGAGGGCCAGGGGCCGGCGCGGCGGGAGCGCGGCACGGGGGCAGGAACCGGGCCCGGCACAGCGCGGCTCGGGGC
>Ga0065711_1046565_pt1 | contig 12821 bp, 7 predicted proteins | sample Hoacrofraction12_FD_59098 | JGI IMG/M metagenome (GOLD analysis project Ga0065711, IMG submission 59098) | Hoatzin crop microbial communities from Cojedes, Venezuela - Epithelial fraction 12 v2 (version 2) | ecosystem: Host-associated > Birds > Digestive system > Esophagus > Crop | place...
CACTACAAGAAGGACATTGAGGTACTGGAGCGTGTCCAGAGAAGGGCAACGAGGCTGGTGAGGGGTCTAGAGAACAAGTCTTATGAGGAGTGGCTGAAGGAACTGGGGCTGTTTAGTCTGGAGAAGAGGAGACTAGGGGGGGACCTTACCGCTCTCTAACTACATGAAAGAAGGTTGTAGTGAGGCAGGTGTTGGTCTCTTCTCCCAGGTAACTAGCGATAGGACTAGAGGCAATGGCCTCAAGTTGTGTCAGGGGAGGTTTAGATTAGATATTAAGAAAAATTTCTTAACTGAAAGAGTGGTCAGGCATTGGAACAGGCTGCCCAGGGAGGTGGTGGAGTTCCCATCCCTGGAGGTGTTTCACAAATGTGTAGATGTGGCACTTCAGCATATAGTTCAGTAGGCATGGTGTTGTTGGGCGGATGGTTGGACTTGATGATCTCAGAGGTCTTTTCCAACCTACGATTCTATGATTAGTCCCATTAACTGCAGAGCATCAAGAAGGCACTATCTAAAGAGGCCTGTCCTAACAGATGGCAAGTTTTCTTTTTGCATGTAATGAGCATCAGAAGTAGCCAGAAATACACAATATTCTTCCTCACAACTAGTCCACTTAAACAATGGTCACAAAGATGTTATGCAAGTAACTCACGCAACTGTAAATAGGAGCGAACAAACAAACGTATTAGCTTTCAGTCTTAAAATTGTTTTAGTTTGGATCATCTACTGTAAAACTTTACTACACCGTCATCAGGATGATTTCTGTGTAGCTACCTGCCCATGAATAATCTACCAGCATAGGGATTATCACCAGGACTCCTCAAGATGAAGGCAGCACAGAGCTACACTCAAACAGGACTGCTTCCAGCATACGGAACACAGATGTGTATACAGTATTTATTTCAATACATACATACCCTCGTGCACATCACTTCGAAGTGTGTTTACTGCATTATGGCTAGTGGTTAATTTTTCAACATACATCCATAGTATCTGATTCTAAATACCAAAAAGTGTTTAAAATTGGCAAGTTTCTGATGAGTAATAGTCTACTTTTTGCCTATACCTCCTTTTAATATCGGCCAGTCTCTCCAGATACTTACTGAAGCTGACTAATTAAAAAAAACACCCTTCTCTTTTTTTCTCCCCAGTAACAAGTTTGAGAAATATAAAAGCAAACTCTCTTCTGCCTTTTCCTCCCATTGCCACCCCAGAGCCAGTTTCACAGAACTGATCAAACGCACTGTTTCTAATCACAGGAAAAAGATACTCTATATACGTTAAGATCCGAGTGCTTCTCTAATTCTCAGATATCGCACAGCTCAATGCACAGAAGTTACAGGACTTGTATTATTCATAATTGATACCTTGTGGGCCATCTGGATTACCAAATTCTTCCCAATTTTTTCGTGATTCTTCATCAGTTAAGCTAGGTTGAAGAAGAGATATTAAGTTAATACAGAAGTGAAGAAATTTCTCTAAATCATTAACATACCGAAACTTTACAACATGGCATTTACACTGTCCTTCAGCGGTGGTTTGACAAGCTAACAGCTTCTGCTATTGTCTGTATGAAATCTGTTATGAAACAATACTGCTGTATTCCTTCACGATACACTTGCAAATTCTTTTAGCGCTCTGACAGCAGAAGAGATCAGACACAGAAGGTGCACCCTCATATTGGAGATGGAACAATCACATCTCCCTTTTCTTGAGTGACCCATCAGCAAAGAGCACTTCTCAATGCCAGGTTACAGTACAGCAAATTTTGAAAGACAAAGGTTGAAAACAGTATCATTTTTTGGAAGAAAGGTCAATATGCAAAATGAGTTCATACAGCAGAAGTTGTCCATAGGAGCTTATTCTAGATTTTTAGCCTTTGACAGGACGTGTTTGTTTGATTGTTACTTTTTCCTGGAACTCTGCAGTTTCATATGTAATAAGAGAGAAATAAATTAAGACATCATCTCCTCAATCTTACAGTTTCTATGCCTGTTCTGTAATGACAGCTTCTTGGCAATAATATACCACCTCAAACAAAATCCCTGTTACTACAGGGAAGAATACTGCTTTAAGAAACAGAACATTACGCATTCACTATATGGAACATTTTGTCTCACAGAAGAAACCCAGTGAGTCAGACACCTCCTGATCACTTCTAAGTCTCACACTTGTTAACAAGCAGACTCATTGAACAGGTAGCTTTTATCTTCTTTCAAGACAGCATGGCTAAGGAACTTCACCGTCATTTACTTCAAAACATGCCTCTGCCACAGCCCTTGCACTAGGGTTTGAAGTATCAGACTATATCACCAAGCATTTGAGTGCTAGTTTGCAAAGTAAAGACATGAGATGTTTCAGGAGTTCAGAAAGCAATACCAGAATATCCTATGAAAGTCTCTTCAACAGTGATGCAGATGTGTTTAAGCAGAAAGCATAATTTCAAAACTGCTCAGGTAAGCATGGTGTTGGTTCGCCTTCTCACCTGACTCCAAACAGGAATCTCAAATAGCCAGCAGGGTCAATCACATAGACAACTGACTTAAAAGCGGAAATCACCAACTTGCTAGGTTCTCTGATGATGTGACAGACTCAACAAGCCCCTACACTGGAACAAGGCTCAGAGGAGACCGGCAAAGGCGACGTGCTGTGAAACTCAGGCTGACCACAGTGACTCACTGCAGCTGTTGCAAAGACACTGACTATTCACAGCACAAAGGGGACCTCTGTTTTAGATAAACCCCTATCAACAGTTGAGCGGATCAACTGGTGGTATAAAGGTTTCTTCTAGAGTTCATTACAAAAGCATGAATGTCCCCCTGAGTTTGCCAGACCAGCATGGAAGGAGCGTATGCCTCGCTCAGACCAACCGGAGTATAAAAACTAGACAACTAACAAAAGAATTCCGAAGAAAACAATGGACTCAAGCTGGCTTCAACCCACATCTGGCTTCCTGGTGCCTGGGGATGCCCAGCATAGTGACAGTAAGAGTATTAGAGAGACAGGTAATGGGAATCACATGGGTATTGTGATTGAACCGTGTACTGCAATTGCTATATTTTGCTAGGTCTAACTTACAAAATATACTAAAAATACAATACAAATGTACCACTCTGCTAAATCAGAAATCCCATGTATCATCACCTGTCTACAGATAAGCAAATTTGATATTAAACATTACACATTCCACACGTGAAATATCTAGAAGAACCTGGTCAGAGACTCTCATGGACGATCATTGAGAGTAGAAGAGAACATAAAACTGTATCAACATTCCGTGTATGAACAACATTACAAAACCCAAACCCACATCTTGATTATGGAAAAATTCCATAAAAAGGGATTTTCTTTATACAGAATTCTAGTATCACACATCACCTCTCAGATCAAAAAAAACAAAAAAAGCTATAAGCAGAGGTAAGGCCAAAAACTACTGTGGAGGAAAACAGGATTTGACAATTCAGCTTTTAAGAACTACACGGATAATATGATAGTCACCGAGTCAAAAATCAAGACTGCAAGGCAAGTGCAAATGAAAATGCATGTAGGGGAGCCAAGAGAAAACCAAGTCAGAACCAGAACGAAACATCTTTGTCGCTAGATGGGAACCAAATTACAATACTGTGTCTCAATCTTTGGCTTTATCACCAGGTGAAATTCACAGTATATTTTTTTCTCTAAGCAACACTCCAGAATTACTGCAACAGGGGCGGTTGGTTGAAAACCACAACACCCATTTTGTTCTTTGTCATCTTTAAGATTTAGTATGTACCACACTTGGAAACTCTTCCTAGCTGACACGGAAGTTTAATGCAAAGATCTTACAGTATTCTGACAGTTGCTAAACAATTAAGTTATCCTTCCTAACTTGTACAGAGTAAGTATGCACTGAACTGAGACACGTTTTGACTTTCTTTACATATCCAGACAGATTTTCCCTGGCTGCTTAGCTCATCCTTGCTGTTAGCTTAAAGGTTTCCCTCTCCATAATATCAAGATCCCATTTTTTTACAGGAAAACAAAAAAACAAACAAAAAACAACAGCAAAAAAAACTTACGCTGCATAGGCCTTAGCAATCCTCATGAACATAACTTCATCTCCTCCTTTATCTGGATGGTATTTTAGCGATAGTGCACGGTACTGTTTCTTAATTTCCAATACACTTGCTCCCTTAGAAAGGAAAGTTTTCAGTTATTAATAAATACCTTAAATCAACTCTTCTTTATCTATATTCTAAAGCACACTGTGCAATATTTCGCTGAACCATTCATTGAACTAAAGAATTATGATCTAACATGTGATCATGAAACTACATATGTATTTCATGGAAACATGATTATGTTTTTCTATAACATTTTTATAACCATTATATTTTTAAATCAAGTTAGAAGTCACAGTCTAATAAAGAGACATTCAAATGACTATTATTTTCTTCTGGATTACCTTGTTCACCCAGTCACAGAAAAAAAAAAAAAACAAGTTAAGGCCTTCTCATCTGTTTGACAAATCCTGTCTTCTCCTAAACATATTCAAGAATACAAGGAATTCTCACGTGCAATGTTCTTCTATTTAAGTAAGAGTTCATAGATCAAGTGTGATGGTTCACTTGCAGCTTGTAGGTAGAAATAATGTCAGCCACCAGAAACAGTGGCTTGCCCTGCCACTTAAGAATGTCTTTAACTGGAATCAACCTACTCATGAATTATTTCAAACTTCTTGAACCAAGGGAATACATCACCTATACCTAAGAAAGAGCTCAATCTTTATTCTACTGCAGCACTTTGTGAAACGCCACCGACACAACCCTCTGTGTATTAACTTTCAGGTTAAACTGTGAACTTCCCTACACAAGAAAATCCACATTATAAAGTTTTTCTAGTGAGCTATCTGCTACGTTTCACAGAACCATGGGAGTTTTCAACATTTCATGGTAGAGAGGCCTAGCATGCTGACCTTAACTGAATAATAAACACACAATAATTTTTTTTAAAGATGATGGTACAGTTTCAATAAATTTAAACCATAAATTAAACTACCCTGGGGCTTCATTTGCTGTTACTTATCTCTCTTTATACAATGTGTCTTATTTTCCAACACTGTTTTTCAACTGCATGCCTGCCTCATTTAATACACAGGATGAATTTACTCCATAGTAAGTTAGACTTCAAGTAAAACCAGCCATTTTAAGACTAGATGAAGAATGTTAAATGAGCAACAGAAGCTGGGAAGTGGAGGGTGGGGTGGGAAGGAAGCAGAGGCTGGAAAGGAAGAGGTGAGTTTTCATGGCTCACAAGGATGCTGCCCATAACAAGAAAAATACCGCTTTCTTCTCTCTGCCACAGAGGTTGCACATGACTCCTGGTAAGCTGGTAACAAGCTTTCCATCTGTCACTAATTGCTTACTCCTCGTTTTCAAAAGCTAGGCTACAGAGGTTAGGCCTGACTTACAGAAGTGCTTAGCAGCCTAGCACAGTTGGTATCAGTCAGCACTCTGCTTGGAACACAGAACCTCCCTATATTAACTACTTACAGAAAAACATTAAGGCCCCAACTGTCTTACTTAAAGAAACCAAAATTATGATCAGTTTTGAGGTTCATCTTTCTGCCTTGGTTCCCACCTGTAAAATGGCAGTAGGGATACTTACTCAATAAATCAGTAATATTATCTGAGTGCCTTATGTATTAGTGAATTTAAGTGATGCGCTCTAAAAAGAGCTATTCTATGTTCAAAACAAAGTGCTGATACTTTATATAAAATAGGGTGCACGTACACTATCTGATTTCATCCATGTTCTCCTCTGGAGAAAAACACCTCTTGTTATATGCCGATATGCTAACATAAGATATAAAAAACAAAAAAAAATCTTGGCCACAGGGTGGATGTAAAGGAGCAAATCAATTCTTGGCTACCAAAACTTTCAAGTGCTTGTCTGCAACTGTTCAGGTTTTTTAAGCTTGGGGTTTTTTGGGTTTTTTTAACATCAAAATTTCCATTATCTAACAACACTTCAACATCTGTATCGCTTCAACATCAGCAAGGCTGGCAACGACTCCAAGGGCTCCACTTGAACGGTAACAGAAGTAAGCTGTTAACTTTTATGGAGTCCAAACTAAAAGTTTTTCACTGAGATTTAACAGACATCCTGTGATAGCACAGAAATACAAACAATAAACACACTCTGGAATCTTGGACTATTTTGAGCCCTACTTCAACTGCTGTATCTTCACGCATCCATCTCTTCATGCCACTTGTAACACCTCTGGCTTTAATTCAACTTGTTCTTACAACAATATGCTCCATCTCTCTATCAGTTCTCAGAGCATTCCCCTATTGCTTTCTTCGCCTGGGTAAGTTGCATGTGTCTTGAGCATGCGTACAAGTTTTAATTAAGAAATGTTAAGTTACAGTTCACTACATACATACTCTTTTCCCCTCAGGACTGTTGACTGTAGAAATTTGCGAAAGACGACAAAAGAAAATCCTCTGATGACCTAATCCCTAGCCGGACTTCTTTAACTAAAGTTAACAGAGATACATGAACATTTAAACTGCACAGTTCCAACAGATACCCTTCAATAGCAAACATTTATCCTGTTCCTGTGCATCAGTGAGAGAAGGCAACTTGGCAATCAAGTCATTGACAGAGGAACTGAGCAGAGGGTGAATTTAAATAACTTGCCTCCACACATGACAGGCGGGTCTTGTTCAACCTGTCTAGCTAGAAGCAGGCTGGAGTCACATATCTGCTATAATGGCTTTCTTTGCATAGAAAAGCATTGCCAGTGATGCCTATCCTTACATGGACAAGCCACGTCACTAACTGAAAGAGATGTAGTAATTAATGATCATATACCTATTAAGCTCTCCCACACTAACAACAGACATCAAGTTTAGTCAAAACAGGTACATTCAAAGTTCTTCCATATTCTTGTGTTGAGCTGTATTCACGCTATGCTTCCTTAGGCTGGAGAGTAAAACTCAGACTTCAGAACTGAAGAGATGACTCTACTGTTACTCAAAAGAGGAGCTTTCTATCAGGAAATCACTACCACAAGCAGAGACCTTGCCTGAGGTATTGTGGTTAATATTAAGAAAAGAGTTTGACAAGACTAAGTAAGAGTTTAAGAGATGTCCAGAAGGTCTATTTGCCTCCTCAGGATATGTAGCTTCTTACATCTATTCTGAATCAGACCTTCAATATAAATAAAACACTGCATCTGTTTTCTAGATAAACACTCTTTTTTTTCCAGTTTAATAAACCGATTGGCTGGTATCACTATTCAGAATTTGTTGTTTGCATTCACAGATGCAACTGAGATTCAAGGTAACCTTAAGTACATCAAAATATGCATCACCAACACCCTTTAGCAAAACCTTTCATTTACAAGAGAAATATTGCTGTACAACTGTAAATGACATGAATCCACATTCTCGTTTATACAGTTTATTCAGCATCTCTAAAAATTACTATTGAGAGGATTTTCACAGGGTGTACAAGGCAGAATGACTTTATTTCCCTGTACCAAGAGAGGAAAACAATACCACAGTAAGATTCAAAATAGATTAAAAACATCTACCTCACTATATTAAGAAAGTCATTAGAATTTTGAAGGAGTTAGACACAAGTTATAAATTAGTACAGATATAAGCAAAGAATATCTAAAGACTGACTTTACAATGAGCAGCAGTAACTTTCAGATGCCAAAAAAGAACAAAACCACTAGATACATTCACTAAAGCTAACATGTTTAAAAAACAAGTCTTATATTTGACCTCCAGACATAAAATACAGTTACAGTAGTACAGACTAGTGAAAGATGCTACTACTTACAGGATCCAAATGTAAAACCTCATAAGGGTTGTATTCTTGATACTCTCGGTCCGTTTTGGAAACTTTGTATGCAAGAAACAAAAATAACGCCCAGCCAGCAAGGAGGACTATTTTCCTGTTTGGAAGAAAGAACTTTCTAAATGTACAAATCCACTATCTCTAGTATAATACTTCAAATAACCTAAGAAGCCATTTGTTATCAGTCTTGAAGACATAATATTAAAACAGCTAGAAGCACTAAAGCCATTTTAAAGCAGGTATGAATGTTTCAGTTATAACATCACCTTTGACACAAATGAGACAGCCGCTCTGGCTTCTAATTAATTTCTTCACTTTTTTTTTTAATCTCTTTTTAAACACAAGCAAGCCACTATCAAAGACCATTCCGTTCTTTAACTCTCTGTCCTCAGCAGATATACAACAATATTTTCTGTTTTTAAAGGATGACTTTAACCTGATCCTAGACAAAGTCAATGTTAAAAACACAAAAAGCTGAAACAGATGAAAAACTGACAGCAAAATATTTTGAGGTCGGAAGTAATAAATAAAGAACTGAAGGATATAAAACTTCGAACAAACAAATTATTACTACTGCATATTTGAATGTATATGTTTACGTATTAAATGTTTAAATCAAAAGACATTGCTAGCACCACTAATTTCAGTGAGGGAGGAACAAATAAATGCATTGTTTACTGACTTATTAGTTCTGAGGTTCAATGGTTTCATTTAGCACGTATTTTCTGAAGGACAAACAGCATCCATCTTGATTTCAAGCCCTACTAGATAATAATGATTAACTACTAATTATTCAGGTACAGCAGATTGCAAATGTCTCTTCTGTGACACAAAAGCCACTATTATATAACTAATTCCAGCCGCTTTGATTACAAAAAAATGTATTTTTATAAAAATAAAAATGTAGGAATTGCATTAATGGAAAGTCATGCAAATCAAACATACTTACTTTACTGTAGGAATTATGTTTTGCTGTGGTTTTAACAGTCGCAAACGATACCACAAGCATCTTCCATATACATTTCTTATATTCTTTAATCGAATTTGCTCTGTAAAAATAAAAAGACAGATTCTGATTAACCAATCTGACAAAAAGCAGAATGATAAACATGCTCACTTCATCCTGGAGTAGGTAGTGCAAGGTCAGTTGGAGGACTAACAAAAGGTCCAGCAACACTGGAGGAAAGAACGTTTTTTTATCCATTAAGTGACACTGCACATCCATAAACACAAATTGGTCAGATTATTCTCAGCTACCTAAAAGGAATCCATTCTATTTTTCACTTGCCAACACAGCAACCACTCATGAACGCAGTTTTTGCCTGGCTCATGTGCACCTGTAAATTTTACTTCTGCCATCTTTTACTCAACTCCAACAAGTCTCCCATTTCAGTATGTCAGCTACTGGGTGCAGGAAAAACAAGCCAACAAAAAAAAACATAAAAAACCCAACCCACATGCAAAACAGTGTTTGTACACAACTAAAGAGTGCAGCTAGAGCAACAGCTGCTTCCTCAATTAAAAACATGATGCATTTTCCCCCTCTTTGCAACATCTGCTTTTTGTAAGCAGATTTAGGTTTTTCCTGTTGAAGGAGAAAAGGAAGGAAGAGTAAGATAATAGCTACCTGTAAGCCATGTAGGTCAGTAGTAGGAGCCCTTGACAAGTGAGTATACACCTTAAGGAGAAACTAGCCAACAAGATTTCCTCCCGTGTCCTTCCAGGACAGGATATTCACACTGGCAGCATCACCATGGCAAGGCATGGAAGCTCTCTCTATTAAGAGAGTTTTAGTTGTACTTCAGAGTTAATAAAGACCAACTTAGTCTCGGTCATATAAGTCTTTTATGCCAAGAAAAATATGGTGGAAAGCAATCATCTTGTAGAGAATTTCTGTAAACACTTAAATTATATGTTATCAAGTGACTTCAGTCCTGCTTATCTTTTAAGTAACCTGTCTTTCATAGACTATGCAGTCTGGCCTGCAACACTTCTAACGTGAGGAGGTCACTATAATTACCTTACCTGCAAAAGAAAAAGATCACTTGGCCCTTTTCAGACTAAAGCAGAATGAACTAAGAAGGAAAAAAAAAAATCATCCTGTCTCAATACATTTAGATATTGCTGGTGAAGAAAGTGACTAAATTTGCCAATTTAAAAGAATTTTGTGAATTATCTAAATGCAAGAATATATTAACAACTTTGATCCAAAGCACACATCAATCACCCTAAAAAAGTCTTAAATCTCAACTTTGCACTTTTAACAAGGCGATGCCCTCATCTTAATTAAAATAGCAGTTATGATACATGGAAACATTTTTCTTTGGCAAATTTCTAAAAGGTGATTGTGGAATACAGTGACGACGCCTGTTTGGTGATTCTGAAGATACTGGGAGGTGGTAGATAGTGCTCAGGGATCTACTTCAACCTCTAAACAAGCAGGAAGTGTGTTCGATGAAACATCTAGAACTTCACTTTGCAGTCACCAAACTATGTGAGGCCGGAAACGCATGACCATAAATGCCAATATTGTGCACCACATCAACCACAAGTTCAGATTTAACCTGGATCAGACGTGAGCACAGGTCGGTATTTCAAACTCTGGTTGATTTGGCAGAAATAGAGAGTAGGAACACAGACGCTACTCAGCCACCCACAAACTAGTAAAGCAGACAAATATCAAAGCTTGCAGAGGACAAGGTACCAGAACAAGGCTATCAGCTTATTCTGAACTACTTAATTCTGTAAAGTATATCTTCCCCAAAACTCAACATGACATTGAACAGCTTGATGCCGAGAAGATGAGATTACTAGTCCATCACCCCCAAAGAGGGAGAGATGGAGATAAGGGAGGATAATTCAATCCCTTACATTTGATGCAACTCTTGCAGGGCTTCAAAACAAGCTTCCAAATTTGCCTCACAATCTTGTGCAACAGATAAACCGCAAAGTATTCTGCGGTTCTCCTGATCTGCAAAGATTGTTCAGGTACTTAAAACAGGTACTAAACATGAAACTTTCTAAACAAAAAGGATATGACTTATATTTGGTTAAGTAACTGCCCACTTAGTTTGACTTGTGTAAGGCTTTAGAAAGCACTGTGAAGGAAAAATTCAGAAGACAATGAAAACAGGGTTAAAATGCAACACTGACTCCCTACGGGTAGAATACAAATTAACTTGGCATTTTCTCTTCGCAATTTTTTTTTCTTTTAAGACAAAAATTGTGGGAGTCCTCTATTGGTTCAGAACTTGATCCACCACAACTAGAAGTGAGCTAATTGTAACTCAGAATTAAACTCCAATTTTTAATGCAAAACTAAGAGAAATTACCAGTATATAAAACTGGCATTTCAAAAAAAGCTGATGACATTTAAGACTAGACAGACAATTAAGTTGCAAGGATGGAAGCACGCTGCTACAGAAACAGGGAAGAAAATGTTCCAGGGGATTTAAAGAGTCACTGGACAACTACGAGCCATAGCATGATGCTTTTACGACAAAGTCACCGATGAACAAATCGGGCACCACAAGCCTCACAGAAGACACACATGCTTATGTTCAGCATAAATCGCTCATTTCAAATATTGTCAAAAAATTCAGCTGTGCAGTGCTGAAGCAAGATGAAGCCAACCCCTAAGTTCAACCCCACCAACCCAGCCCAGGTACCCGATCCAATCCGTACCATGGCCCCACAGACATTTCTGCAGCACAACCAAGGGGCAATGCCATGTGGCAACTGTCTCAACTGACTACACCGCCTAAAGAAATACCTAGAACTAATGTGAAAACAGATTACCGGTGCTCTTGAAACAGAAGGTGACTAAGAGAACTTCGTTTATGTAATCCTGTAAAACTAAGCCTAACAGGATATGACTTCTTTTAGTGTTTTTGCTAGGATGTTTTTAACTAACTGCTGTGCCTTGTCTTTAAAAATCCATGCCATCCTGTGACACAACACCCCAGTTCTCAAACCTGCCTACTGTCCAGCCCTGCAAGCACTAGATCACCCTCTCCTTTCCCCACTCTACATCCTCACTGCATGAACAGCCAATACCCTTCACCTCACCATGCCAAAAAGCTTCCAGAGGGCCCTCAGGGGAAGGCACCACGGAAAAAAGAAAAATAGTTGTGCAAGGTATACTAAAGAGTTGGCATAAGGTCAAATAAAGACTGATCACGGGGGAAAATGAGGCTAGAAAATAAAGGTTTTTTGAAATAACCAGAGAGCTGAGGTTTTGGAACAGCCTTCCAATAACAGCTGCAGGAGCCACATTTTGTGAATAGTCTGACAATAGTACCAAGAAAAAACAAAAAACAAGGCAAGTGGTGTGAGTAAAAATTAAGCCCTTTGTATAGGTAAACAGCACACACCTAAGTCAGTACCAAAGCAAAAGCACCTCATTAATTTTTTTCCAATCTTGGGATGGCAATTGTCTCATTTGATTAACCACCACAAAAGGAAACAGGGCACTAAAAAGATGAATGATTGTTTATAGTTACTTTGTCAGGAACATAAAGAAAGAATTAAATCCTTCACAAGCTGAGGCTAAATTCCAGATATTCAAATTATTCGGAGCTACCCTGCGGCACTTCCTCTGTTACATGTCATCATTAACACATATGAACTTGTGGAATTCAACAACAGGCAGCTACTTGAGAAAAAGGAGGACGACGACAGACATCATCACTCTCACCTTAGGCAGAAAGCCACTGGCAAAACATCACCCCGAGTAGAAAGCTATATTCCTGCTGCATCCAGGAAAAACAGCCTTCCTGTTTACTTACAGACAATGTATGTGATTGCACCAAAGAAAATACTTATCTTGTTAGGAAGAAATTAGTTGCAGGAGGGAAGGAAAAAAACAAAAAAAAAAAGGGGAAAAGGCTAGCAAGAGCCAGAATACCAGATAATTACAGGGCTTCACAAAAGCAGCAATGTATTCCTAATGAGCAAGTTGCAGATAAATC
>Ga0065711_1046566_pt1 | contig 12821 bp, 5 predicted proteins | sample Hoacrofraction12_FD_59098 | JGI IMG/M metagenome (GOLD analysis project Ga0065711, IMG submission 59098) | Hoatzin crop microbial communities from Cojedes, Venezuela - Epithelial fraction 12 v2 (version 2) | ecosystem: Host-associated > Birds > Digestive system > Esophagus > Crop | place...
CGCGCCCCCTCCCCCCAAATCTGCCCCTGCACTGGTGATCCCCCCCCTAGCCCCCCCATCCAGCCGCAGCATGAGGGTTATAAACCGCTTCTGAGGCGCTGCTGGAGGGGGGTACAGCACTCAGGTGGGGGCAGGAGCAGCAGCACGTGGGGAGCACAGAAAAGTTGTTAAAAAAAACCCCGGGGTGCGGTAATTTCGCCATTACCTCTCCCGCATTCACCATCGCGGCCGAAAGGACAGAAACCAATCGTTTATTCATTTTTAGAAACGAGTCGGGGACGGAACAGGAGGCGTTGAAGCACAAAGCTGAGCCTGAGCGCGTCTGTGAGCCTGCTGTGCTGGGTGAGACGATTTCTCTGTCGCCGAGGCTCCGGAAGAACTGGAAAAAGCTCTGCCTGCTCGCCCGGCAGCACTAAGGAATGTGTTCAGCACAGAGAGCAAGGAAGAAAGCGGTTTTGTCTGCGGACGCAGAAGTATCTGCTGTGCAAGCCAGCAGTAGCCTCATCTAGAAGAAAACGAGTGACAGAACTGGGTGTAGGCCGTAGCGGTATTTCTGCCTTCAGATTCTAACCTCGGTCTGATGCCTTCAAACCAGATTATATACCAAACACAAATATAAAATTGCTAAGCCAACCACATTTTTGTAGCGAAAACAACGCTCAGCTGAACAGGCAGTTACGTAGGGTCTGGGGCAAAAGCCTCTTCCCCGGGTTGGCGCGGAAGTCCCAAGGCAGGCACAGGCACAAAAACTGGACCCTCCTCATGGCAGCGTTACACCGGGCTCCAACCAGCCGGCGCTGGTGAGGTGTGGTGAGCCAACCCAGTACACCCAAGTCTAAGGCACCAGGCAGTGCTGATGAGATGCGGTTTTGGGGTCGGGTCGTTCCTTAAAAGGCACCATTCTAATGACATCACTTGATGCAGGGGAAGGGTTTGTAATATAACCCCGATGACTTATTCTGCCACAGGTCAAGGAAGACAGACCAAGAACACAAGGCTGACCCATAACCAGGGCAGCAAGGGTTTTTTCTGATGTCACCAGTGACACCTTCCCTACCTACAGATCTACAGGCAACGTACACATAAAGTCCAGCAAGGCTGTTAATGCTCCACACTAACAGAGGACAAGTTAACATCTAAACGTGCTTGTATTTAGGTGATTTCTTTGTGTTTTAATTATCTTGCAAAGCACACATTCTGCACTCCCTGTGTACTGATGAGGTTAATTTTTCCCCCTGCAGCCTCTCACATTCTGCATCCAAGTTCGCTTCAGTTGATAAGTTTTGCTGGTGAATGTAACGGCAAAGGGACAGCTTCTCGGGCAGCAATGTAGCTTTCATATCTTTGGTTACAGCAGTCTAAGACGGGCTTTGCTAGCCCAGTTAGTGGACACATGGGTGTTCCAAGCATAAAAGCATATCAGAAGGGTCAACCGTAATGGCCATTATCTAACCAGAGTATTAACTAACCTAAGTCAATACTCATAGCAATTAGTAAGATATTTGGAAAAAAATAAGAAAGAAATCCTCATGATGAGCTGCTTCCCATCACCCAGGCACTACACCAGGCAGCCTTTAATCCTCCCCGCCACAGAGTCTGAGCAGAACTTTCCTGTAGTCTCCTGAGCAGTCTCCCTAGAGAGAAAAGAAAAAAGGAACATGATTAGTTTTACAGCTCCATACAAGGCTGGATTCTTTCCAGCACGTACAATTTGTTGTAGGGTTTGTATCCTCTTTGACAATTTAAGAACTAAGAACATTCAGGAACATTTTCAGTACGTAAATGTAAAGTCACCTTAATTCCAGCTCCTCTAAAATACCCAATAGGTGTCAAGCAGGGTCCCACCTCCTTGAAGCTGCTTAGCAAATCCAGCTCTTTGTTTCTAACGCTGAAAATCTTACCTTAATGAAGGAGTAAAGCGATTTCCCATACATGGTCAGGAATTCCCTCCTGATATCCAGCATATCTATTTCAGAGCGGGACACCATCACCCGGATCAGCGTGTCGTCATCTGTTCCCAAGCCCTGAAGAAATCAACCAACCATGTACAACTGCAAAGCCTTTTCAATATATCGGTGAGAGACACAAAGGTTTTAGCACTTGAGCTTCTGTGGGATCAGTTCCTAATTAGAGCATTTTTGCATTTTCTGCCAAGTAAGTATATTCCTCTGAGCTTCCCGAGGGAAAAGAATTCCATATAAAAGCTCAGACTTTTTCTTCCCCCCCAGTTAACGTCTAATGATTGCTGTCACGCAACTGACTCAAGCATGGAACAGCAAGGGTAAAAAAAAAAAACAAAACAAACAAAATCTCACACTAAAATCTCTTTACCTTCATGGATTTATACAATCGTTCAGCAAAATATGCAGGTTTATTTCGCATGCACTTTACTGCAAGGGAGACAAGAACAAGAGAATTAAGGTCAGTAAAAACTGAAAGAGAAGGTCTTCCAAACCTTTACAGCACATTCTCAGTGGAGGTGTTTATTCTGTAAAGATGCATTTGAGGGCCAACAAACAGCAAGTACAATGGAGACATCCATAGTCAGTCGCCTGCTGTAAACTGGTGTCTCCATGCCCAGTGCACAGCAATATTTTCTTTAAGGCTTTAATGCTTCCTGACAGCAAAAGTCAGCTGCCAAAGCATCACCTGGGAAAGCAAACGATATCATAAAGCACAGAGCTTCCTCACCTGGTTGTGTCTGCAAAGAGTAAAACACCATGGCTTTCAAGAAACACGAATGGTATCTGCCTCCTGAAGATATGTAAACAGCCAGCCAGGGCAAGATACAACATCTCTAATTATTTAATTACTTTGTAGACAAAAGTTTAAAAGCAGGGCACTCACCCACAGCTAACAAGGCATCTTCGAGGTCTCCTGACATCTCAGATTTAATGCTGTCTGTTATGTCCTTATCAGCAATCCTTCTGTATGCATCAAAAACTAGGAGGAAGGGTCAGTGATAAAAAGAGTGAGCGACATGCTGCAGGGCATACAGTGCGTAAGCCACCAAGGATCACTTTGTAAGATCAAGCTCCTCATACTCCGCATGAACATTGTACCATTAGTGTGACATTGTAAGCTAAATCAGGGCTGCCCCACAGAAATAATTCATTTTAATTATCAACTGTCTTGCTAATTGGACCACCACTGCTGCTAGCATTTTCAAGAACTGCTAGTTAATGATGGCAGTTTAAATGCTTAGCTTCTTTACCTCTCTGCCCCAATGGGAGTCACACTTCATTATCTCCAATTTACAGGCTGGAGCGAGTTGTAGTGATGGTTTTCTCCAGTCCCTTTTTGTCTCGGGAGGGAATAAAATGGTCTTAAAGAATTGGATGTGACTGGGCTCTGGGATACCTGCTGTCTCAGGAAGAGTTCACAGTCAGCTAATGAACAAGTACAAAGCCCCTACAAAAGTATTGTTCTCCAACAATGAAAAAACATACAGGATGCTGTGGAAGGTCCTACCTCTTAGTAGGTGGCATCTGTTGCGTGTACAGAGGATGGCCATAAATTGTACCTCATCTGTTCCCCATTTCTTCTCCCCAGCTTCATACAGGCACTTGAAGACATTATAAATAGAGAAAGTAAGGCTAATTGAGAAGACCGGGTGTACATAACATGAGATTTTTACTCCCTTGGTCCTTGAGCGCTGCTGGCCTGTGGCTTGTCTAGATCACAGATATTTTCCAACAAATACTAGCCAGGCACAGCAACACTCAACTGAAATGCCGTCTCCCCTCCCAAATACCCAGCCTGTCTAAAGACCTCTCACCAGAGAGGCGTAGGAGGCTAGAACCACTATCCCCATTTCACCGGCTGAGTGAAGAGCCTTCTCTAAGGGTCAAAACTGAGAATAGAGCCCAGGTGTCCACCTAGGGTGCTGCTGTCTAGCATAGCTTCAGGCTTAGTGTTCTGCCTTGGAAAAAAACGAGGTCTAGAAGAAGCAGAGATTCACCACGCATCACATGTGCAAGAACAGACAATTCTTGCACAGGAACAAATTGCTACGCACCTGAGCATCTTGCTGAGCAAGGGCATCATCCACGTACGTTCCCTCATCTCTGTTTCCCTGCAGAAACGCAAGGATGAAAAACTCTTTTCACCACAGCAACTCATGCAAGCAAGTCCTGCAAATTCCCCATTAAAAACAAGTTACTGGAGATAAATAATGGGATCCTTAAGATTGATTAGTAACTTGCAAAGACAGCAAAATGTGGCTCAGATGCGATTTGTACTTCCTTTTGAAATGTGCAGCAATCCACTAACTGGTTCATTTTAAAAAGAGCACATGGCATACATGGCATTAATGCCTACCCGGAGTCAGACTCCTCTCCCTGCAGAAGCTGGGTGTGAAACATAAATGAGGTGAAATGCAAGAGAAGTGAAATAAAAGCCAGCCCGAAATACCTCATCACTGACGTGAGAGGCATGTCCATCAGCAACGGGAAGATTCACCCCCATTTCACTTCACCTGGACTTACCGTTGCGAGGGACACGAGGACTCTTCGAAACATAGAAGATGTGTCAGAGACAATGTCCTCCTCGAGGGCACGGCCATATTCTAGCAAGAGCACACAGACATATGACATCTGTTAGTAACAGGTCCACCACCTGGACACTGTCTGCCCCCAACACTTGCCATCTGTCAGCTAGGTAAGTATATAGCTGTGCTCAGGGCTCTAAACGTCATCACAGCAGTCCAACCATCATAGGTAGCGCTACAGGGCAAAATTAAGAAGCGCAGCCAGTATACAATTGGCAACAGATCCACACATGGACAGCCATCCAGTTGATAGGCATAACCACCCCATCCCGTTTCATTTACACCGATTCAATTTCTGGGTGAAATTCTACCCTTGAGGCTGTTGGCAGTCCTGCTGTTCACTCAGAGGTTCTCTCTGGACAAATGGCAATAGTTGTGTTGGCTGGTTTGTCACATTTAAGGGCTAACCGACCCCGCTCCTTCCTCTTCCCATGTCCATGCACACACACAAGGGACTTTTCAGTCAGTATGATAACGGCTTGCAGCTTGCACTACATACGAAGTTTGTAGTTCTCGTTAATGCGCCGAATCTCTTCGTTTGTGCGAGAAGCCAGAATTTCAATCAGGCAGCCTTCATCTGTTCCTGCACCCTAGGGAATTGCAAAGACAAGATCCAAGATCATAACGACAACTGTTTTGATGTGCAACTAGGATTTTTTTTTTAAATATGTAAGTTAATAATAAGAACTTAATAACAAATGCATAACTATGCCATATCATACTCAATTGACCAGAACTTAAGCAACATAAAAGGAAGATTTCTGAACCTTCATAGCCCTCCTCAGCTCATGCACGTCATACATGGTGGTAGGTGTCATCATACCAATGATCACCCTTTCAAAATTCCCACTCAGCTCAGACTTCAAGTCGTCAATCAAATCCTAGAAGACAGAGAGAAGAGAAAGGAGTTGGGAGAAGATACATCCTCTGAGAACAGAAAGAACTCATTCACCACTTTTCTTCATGCTCCAACCCTCCATGGATGAACAGTTGCTCTGAAGTGAGCAAGACCAAAATAAACTCAGCCAGGGAAAGCTTATGCTAAACCTTGCTGTGGTGGAGCCTAGGATGTTGTTCACATTTCAGCCAAGTGCTATAACCCCCAAAATGTCTGCATCTCCCAGTTAAAGCCACAGTCACTAATCCCTGAAGACCACCTACCCTGCCAATACTGCTTTTATAGGTGATCAGAACTTGCTGACGCTGGGAAACATTTAGTTTGGTCAAGATCTCGATGATGGCATCTTCATCTGTGCCTGGAAGAAACCAATGGAAACCAGTCAGGCTGCTTGCACAAGAACCAGGAGTATGCTCTGGGCAAGACCAGAGCATGCCATTTGCCATCTGCTGTTCCTTACACAACCTGGTGCTCAACAGCGCTGGGGACTAGATCAACACACAGAACTGCCTCAACTTGGGCAGTGGCATGGCAGTACCACACCGCAGGAGAGAAGACAAGAGCCTAAGCATGCTTTTGTGGCCAAGACTTGGATTTCCAGTTGGGTTCAAGTCTCAGCCTGATCAACTTGCTCTGTTCCTTCCAGTGCCCTCATAGGGCAGTGGGCAATACGGATGGCAGGACGTCCCCTCTAACAAACCCCCAGACAAAACATTCCCAATGCTCAGGAGAATAAAAGAGTTTAACAGCAGAGGGAGACCAACTTACCAAATCCCTTCATAGCCTTCCTTAGTGCCTGTGCTTCTTGCTCAGCACTGAAACTCGAGACCCCCTTGACTGTTGCCTAAACCCACAGAAGAGGAGTTATCAAAGGCAGACTCAAAATGATACATACATTCAGTAGATATGAATTAAAAAAAAAAAAATTCAAAAGATGCAAACACAGCATTAGCAAGCAAAGTCTGCCTACCAAGCATGAGTGATTTTATATCAGGCTTCCAGCCTATTCTAAAGAGAAACAGTTTGTTCCAGAGGGACCTCCCAGCCCCATAAGACATAAGCCACAGGGACACAACTAAAAGACGACGATGTCTTCATATTGCTGCCCATGGAGTATCTGGTTTCCAATTAAATAATGGCAGGCAGCCAGACATCTTTGTTCAGTCCAGCTGGGGCTTCTTCCCAGCAGTTTTCCATGAAGATCATAGAAGAAGCTGTTCCCATGAAAGCCCTATTCTTGACTTCTCTAAGAGCAGCCAAGGACCATCATTCTATAAAATAATGCACCAGGAAGCGCAATGTTTTACTCAAAACAGCGATTCACAAACAGGTTTCTCCTAACTCCTGTCCAGTGCCATTTCTGTGGGACTACACTGTCTCTTACAAAGCTCTCCCTGTTCCCAGGAAAACCACCAGCAAAACCACCAGCAAAACCCTGCTTAACATGCGTGTAGGTTAGGCTTTCTGAAACAGGCACAGGGATGACTACCACATAGATGGCTCCTGTGGAGGTTGAACCTGAAAGGAATAATATGCCCAGGAAGTTTATCTGGAGAAATCCATACTCTTTAAACTAATATCTGATCTCATTTTCCATTAACTCCCAAAATGGAAAAGCCTGTATGTCTGGGTCATTCTTCTCTAGCATGAGGAAGCAAAGAGAAGCGACAAGCTCACCCCCCATGAAGGGACAGACAGTGACAGTGTTCTTCCTGCTGTGTCCTTATCTGAGCTACGCTCCCCACGTTTATCTAATCAAACACTTGGCACAGCATGGTACAGAAAACACACACACTCACCATTGCTCTCGTATTTGGTCAATCTGCTATTGTTTGAGTCCTCAGGCAGTTAGACAGCTGTAATAAAAAACAGAGAGAGTGTTAGTTTTCTAGCAAATAATTAATAGAATATATCTACACTTGCCAGTTAATGGGGCTGGTTTAGTCCTCAGAGAAATTAGACGGTTCCTCAAAGCAGCACTTGAACTGCCCTCCTGAACGCCCATAGCAGCACCCCTGAGTTTCCAGTCCGAATGAACAAAGGCTGGGTTGCAACAACACAGGATCAGGGCATTTTCCCTGTTTGAAAGAGGAATGTGGTGCACAAGCAGATGATTAGCACTAGTAATTTAAGAATTTTTTTTTCTGTTGCTAGCATGACAGGCTGGCTGAAGCTACAAGGAAAAACAGACAATGTTGCCCTGGGAGCAAAGAAAATAGATTTGATTCCCATGCCCTTCAAAACACATGGCTTTGACCTTGCCAGGTGAGAGCCTGAGGGTGAATTAGGGTGAAGGTGCCTGCACAGTCCCAGCAGCCTTCACAGATACTCCCTGAGAGGCAGAGACAACATTGAGGTATAGATGAGCACGCAAAGGATAACCTCACTTGAGGACTGAGACAGGAGAATTATTTTCCCTCTTAAAACCTGCTCTATTCAACATCTCCTCAGTTTGGTGTGATGTGTAATTCCTTGCAGGACTACAGTTTTGACCAACTGTTAAGCTATATATATAGATATATATATATATATATTTTAAGAGCTTTATTTGCTGCCATCTCACCAGAGTTTATTTTTTCTGCTCATAATTTTGATTTCCTGCACAGAGCCTACACATGAACACACCTCAGGTATTTCCCCACTTTCCTGGTCAGCGGACAGGATGTCAAGTACTAGGACAAGGTTCACTTCCCTGCAATTCAAGCTTGACACAGCATGAGCTGAGGTTCTCGCGTTAAAGCCCTTCAGTAGTAGCAGTGATGCCAGCGGCTGATGACATCTCTCCCTAATCCTGCTCATGGTGCTTAATTGCTGCTATCAATGAGCCCAGACAGTTGTGCAAGATCAGTAGTGTCTTTGCTCATGCTTCACATGACTTTTACAAATCTGGAATACAAAATCAGAGGGTGCTGTTCAGGCAAGTTAACTCTCAGTATGACATTTGCGTTAGACACAGACACTCCCAAGTGCTCTCCAGGTCATCAGTACCTTATTACATCCTGTGCAATCAGGCAACATAGGGAAAATTATTAGCATTGAGTTTGTTTTCTTTCATACGATTATAGATTTCAGTGGTCAAATTATGACCTAGACCTCAGAAAAGTCATCTTTGCTCTTCTCTAATCTTTACAGAAATGTAAAGCCAACTTTATTTCCTTATTCAGACACTAAATAATGGCTTCAAATTTCATAGATGTTTTTCTGATGCAGTTTTAGCATTTGGTTTGTATGCAGAAGCAGGAAAATTAGACTGGCTAGTTTAACAAGTCAATTAGAGGGCAAAAGAAAGGTCAATAAACAAGGAAAAAGGGGGTGGGAGGCAGGAAAATTCTGAGTGCAAATGAGCTGGCAGAAAGAAACCAAAACATGAGAAGATGCTTGCACGGGATTCAGGGCAAACGCTCCTGCAATATCAAATTACACAGAAAAGTCACATTGAATATTGACTGCAAGATTCTGATTTCTTCATCCAGCTTAAATGTCACAGGGAATATAAAGAGTACTGCAGAAGGCAGCGGTGCTAGCCCCACTGCGTAACTGGCAAATGCTGTTTTGTTCCCAGTAGATTTCTGGGTGGTGTCACAAGAAATGAGTGACTGAAGTTACAGGTGGAAGCGCTCGTCGGTTTGACTAGGTTCTCCAGCAATGGTCCCTCTCCCTGTAACCCTCTCACTCCCTTTCACAGCTGAAGGCATCTCCATGGACTGCACAGGCTGGGGCATTAGAGGAATAAAATTCTCCTGGCCACCTCCTTTGCTAGTACAGAGAGAAAGGAATTGCTCAGTCAGATTTGCCAGCGCTCTGCAGCTTAGCACAATTCCTGGCCTGCAGCTCAAAGAGGGACAGGAGCAACACTTAACTCCGTGTTTTGAAGAATTAAACTATATATGAAAAAGTTGGCTAGCAAGCGCTAAAGTGCCCTGGCTAATCCCTCTCCTGATGGTATCTGCTTCATCCCAGAATAAAGGCCTGAGCTTGCTGATTACAGTAAACCTGGCTTAGAAGAGGCTCAAAACACTGTGGCCAGATGAGAGAGTGCAGGTGTACGAGGCTTCCCTCCCATTATTCAAATTTTTTCTCTGGATGACCTTTTCCTGACAGGCTTTATCAGCTAATCGCACAGCTCTAAGTCCACACCAACGTCCTCTAAAAGCTGAATCCAGAATAAGCTTCATTTATCAGAAAACAGCCAAATCCATCGTGTGCGCCAGCCAGTTCAAATCTAGGCTTGCTCTGAATCGAGTTTCCCCAACTGCGCACAGAGCACGCGCAGCTCCCAGCAACCAAAGCTCCCAAGAGCTTTACAGGATATAAACACAGGGTTCCCCCCCTCCCTGAGTTTGAGCTCATAGACATGTTGCCACTCCTACACCTAGGATCCAGGGTGGAAAACCACAGTTTTGCCACGCATCCGCTTGCAAGGCAAACGCTGGACTTGTCTGACTAGTTCTTTCATTCGGTGCACGTTTACTCGAACACAAACCCACACCCTGCGCCAGATCAGTTTTTCCATGGCTCTGCCACCGCCAGCTGTTTCCAGTGTGCTGGATGTTCCCTCCACAGCTGGCTCTGCTTCAGGGTGCGGGTCTGGGGCTCATAGCTGGGTGACCAACTCTGATCCCAGCCCAGTTTGCAGCTCAGGACAGGATCTCCCTTCTGCTGGTGAGCCCCGAGCCAGCTGAAATATCCCAGCACCTCCCACATGATGACCTTTGCCTGACCACTGCCCTCAAAAGGAATAAAAATATAGCAGAGCCTTGCAGTTCTCATGTCAGCCTGTGCACCCACCCAAAGCCGCTTCACAAGCCCCCTGCTATGCCCTCCGCACTCCAGCACCCAGCTTGGCCACGGGACACAGCAGGAATAGGAAGCAAAACCCACGCTCCCCATGCCTGGGCAGAGTCAGCCATCTTCCCCCTTCCCACAGCCTGCCTCCTCGTCCTTCCTCACCCCACGCCGGCACTCTCCAGGGCTGTCCCAGTGCCCCAATGCCTTGGCATCGTGGCCCCCATGGGACATCCACCCAGCCAAGGCTCCAGCACAGCTGCACTACTGGCGGCTGCGGTCTGGCGAGTGGGAACGGTGCTTGGCACCTTCCCAGGCACCTCCAGCCGTGCGACCCCTTCCCCGTGCCAAAGGGGAACCCCCGGTTAGTGTGGCACTCACCTGCTGTCCCAAGTGGGTGCCTTGGCAGGGATGGGAGAGCTTTGCTCGGCTTGTCCTGGATGGCAAAGTCCCCGCCCTGGAGCGGGGTGGGACTCCCGTCGCAAAGCAGCTTTTCTCCACGCCTGACGGGAAGGCAATGCAGCCCTGCTCCCCTCCTCTGCCCTGCTGTAAACACTTGGTTGTAATCCAGAGCAGGGAGAGGTTCGCCGGGGAGACTCACGCGCGTTTAGGAAATGCATATTTGGGGTTACAAAGAGGCCCTTGCACGTCAAGATGGCCTGGCAGGCTCGGATGGCTTCCACGCTCACCAGCATTGCCTGTGAAAACCTCCAGGAGCAGAGGGTGTCTCTGACTGCAGCCCGAGCGTGCAGCCAGCGCCTGATGTCTCGCTGTATGCGGTCATGTAAACGGGCGTACCCGAGGGGGGATCGAGTGGGACGGCGGCGCGGAGCACACAGGCAGCAACAGCCTTGAGCGACAAGTTCTGGTCCTCCTCCCATGTCGTTTGTGGGGATTTCTTACCTGTATTGCGTCTCCTTTGCTCCCACAGCACCTCTCCAGGTCTTCAGCATCGTTCCCCCTGCTCCAAGAATTCTGCGTCACAAATGGCCATGATTTCTGTAGGAATTATTATTTTCATAAAGATGATTATTTCTGCCCCAATAAATGGCACCACCCTCAAGTCAAAACACTTCAGGCAAAGGGACTTCAGTTTTACCCCGATGTGACACTGCCAGGGTCAGCCTTGGACAAGGTCAGGAGGCTGAAAGAGGGACATCAACCTCGCAACAATAAATATCTTGTCTTCACTGTGTTTATCCTTAGGGACTTTGGTCTCCTCTGACGCCGAAAGTACAGTTATTATAACAGGTAAATCAACCCTCTCAGGTTCTTTTTTCCAGCTCGGATGACAGTTATGTCTCATCCTTGCACCTCTTTGCACATGCTCGTTTGCTGGAAGAGACCTAAATTTAGCAGGCTGCGCTCCAGTGAGCATGGCTGTGCAGCTGGCTTATTATAGCTCCCGCTGCAGCTCAGTCTCCCCAAACCAGCCCCGCAGAGGCCAGCATCTGCCCACTCCCTGCTGCTGCGGGGGACGTGGAGCAGAGGGTAGCAGAAAAACAGCCTTCAAGCCACAAGCGCTCTCTTTTTCCATTGCAGAGTCTCTTTCCTTGCAAAATCTGGCCCTTTACCCCAACCAGGATCCAGTGTGGATATTATCAACAGTCACTAAGCAGAAACTTTCCTCTTTCCTACATCTGTTAAAGTTTCCATTCTCATCCCTTCCTCTTACATGGGCTGTCTCCTGCTCTGAGCCCGTACCCGCTCATTTTAATCCACCAGCAGGAGAACTGCTGGGTTTCTCCATCTTATGTTGCCTCTGATTTTTTTTAGCCTGTGTATTTTCAAGAGCTTCATTCTTCTGTTTTCTTTCCAGCCGCTTCAGCCCCGAGGACTGGATGGCTCTGACGCTGAACTAAATGGTATATGCAACAGTAATTATTCTAGACCATAAGTTATTCATCGTCTTTGGAAGTTATTTATCCTTTAAATATTGTACCAAATCTGCCATTCATGATTCGCATAGTTTAACCTTTTCTGTCCCCCTGGGAGAGGCTCCAAATAGGGAGGAATATTTCAAGATGCAAAGTGTTTTTGTGGATGTTTTTGGCCATCCAGAATTAGTCATGTAATTGTAGTCCATTCCGAAGCCAGATCCTGACCCAACACACGGCTGGATCTTAGCTGGTTACGGATGCTGGCTCTGTAGCTATCCAATTCAGACAATCACAATTCTTTGGACCAGAAAGGAAAAAAAAAATACAAAGCACAAAAGCTTCTGAGCATGTTGAGAGTGAGCTGAGCTTCTCTGGAAGGTGGATGGAAGGGCAGGGGATTTAGGGCAATGGTTGTCTGCACGCTGTTGTACCTTGCTACAGGAGCTGTGAGGGGTTGTTGCTGGAGGAGAATTTTCCTGTATAAAGTTCAGGAGACAAAGCTTTGTCTCCCTAGGAGCCCTTTGTCTAAGGTCTGCTCAGCTTTCAGCATGTTGTCTTAATTTCTTAAAGGATGGAAAGGCTATGGCTATCCTTACATATCTCCAGCCCCAAGCCCTGTCTAGCATATCTTTGCTGTCCTCACATCAAAAGAGGGGAAATAATGGACAAGCCCACAATTCCTATCAGTGTAGTAAGTGCCAAAGCACAT
>Ga0065711_1046567_pt1 | contig 12820 bp, 10 predicted proteins | sample Hoacrofraction12_FD_59098 | JGI IMG/M metagenome (GOLD analysis project Ga0065711, IMG submission 59098) | Hoatzin crop microbial communities from Cojedes, Venezuela - Epithelial fraction 12 v2 (version 2) | ecosystem: Host-associated > Birds > Digestive system > Esophagus > Crop | place...
ATCCGAGAGCTGGAGCACCTCTCCTATGAGGACAGGCTGAGAGAGTTGGGCTTGTTCAGCCTGGAGAAGAGAAGGCTGCGGGGAGACCTGATTGCAGCATTTCAGTACTTAAAGTGAGCCTATACGAAAGATGGGGGCAATCTTTTTAGCAGAGACAACAGTGACAGGACGAGGGGTAATGGTTTTAAACTAAAACAGGGTAGGTTTAGGCTGGATATAAGGAAGAAGTTGCCCAGAGAGGTAGTGGAGGCCCCATCCCTCGAAACATTCAAGACCAGGTTGGACAGGGCTCTGAGCAACCTCATCTAGTTAGCGGTGTCCCTGCTCACTGCAGGGGGGTTGGACTAGATGACGTCTAGGGGTCCCTTCCGACCCAAAACTTTCTATGATTCTATGAACTCTGAGGGGTGGAAAATGCACTGGTGAAGACTAGATAATTGCAGGTGCTCTTTGCACTTACTTCTACAGCCAGCATGTATACACACAAGTGAACTGACCACTTGCACCTTTTACCTAAGTAAAGGATATCTAAAAGAGAACACATGCATGTGTAATTTTGTTTACACAAATGCCTTGCTTTAGTTGATGTATTTTAGACCTCATGTTACCATTACATTTTCCTAATAATTGTGATAGCTGTGTCAATATCAATTCCACGTGGGCAAAAATTTCACACACTAGTGAGGTGCATCAAGACCTTCCGAAATTTTTTCCCGAAGAACCTGAGTAATGACCATGGTAATACTTGGCTCGAAAGACAAACAAATAACAAAGAGGACATGCTCCATGTGGGCAGCATCCCCTACAATCGAGAAAGTAGTATGACAAATCCATAGAAGTTTCTTTCAATATTACTGCAGAGAGCAACAAAATTATCCTCCTGTATTAAACTTCAGAAGACAGTGGTTCATAAACTAACTGTGAAATTACTAGCTCTTAAGTAATACGTAGTCAAGGTAGACATTTGCTTGGGAACTGTTCTGCACTAATAAGACCCAGAAAAATACCAGGTGAATTCATTTTAAACCAGTAACGTAATACAGGGGTTTGGATAAGGTTGCTGCCTCTCTCAGGTCCTGACCCCAAACTCAGTCTACATATCTACAGTAACGATATCATGGCCTCTACTACAAACACCCATTTAATCAGCTTTATTTCCGGCAGAATTATACAGGTAAAAAATGTGTTGTGTACAAAGATCTCATACCTTTTATACCTGCTGGAAACCATCCTGGAGGAGTCCTAAAAGAAACAGAAAGGAAAAACTAATTAACATTTTCTTGTGTTTGTACTTTCAAAATACTTTATCACTCCATAGAAAATGAAGCCTGCAGTCAAGAGCAGGAGGCCCACGCCTCAAACAGCTGCTGTACAACTCAGGTTTGCACTATTTTGCTGTCAGGAACAGACAGGATACCAGGATTACTGCTTCTGAACATCAGCTCAGAACCCTGAGCTGATGTTCAGAACGACAGCTTCTGGTTGCATTTTAAAACTGGATGCTCTTACTCCATCCCCCAGCATCCAGAACATGCAGCTTATCAAACACAGTACACACCCTGCCACCAACACACCTCCACTGCCACTACTAATACAGTCATGGCAACCACAGCTCCGCTCTTCACCACGCTAACCCAGTTGCTGCGACCTGGCTCACCTCAGTTTCTCTCGGGCTAACTGACATGGTCTTCCCCGGCATCTGCTGCTAAGCAGGCAGGCTACAAGTCTGTACGCAGATGTTTCGTGCACTCAGACTTGTCAAGCTACGGTAAGTCAATATTTAGATCATTGCTTTCTAAGCACCTGCAGAGGATTAATGCGTTTTGACTACAAACTTAAAGAATACTCTGCATCTCCTATGACTGCTATTTGGAAACGATACTAACAACTGAGATAGCGACAAACAGAACACATTTTAAGTAAGAGTACAAATTTTAAATATGAGTTCAACAGTGCAAGAGCTGTACATCTGGCCTCTCAAAGATACACACATGGATTACTTGCAGACTACAAGTCTTGCATTTTTTCTATCTTAAGGTAAAGAATTTCATTACTTTTCAGATTCCCACAAGGCAGTAAGATGTTTTTACTACGATTATGTTTTGTTGGGGGCTTTTAGTTTGTGGGTTTTTTTTTTTAATTTGAAAAAAATCCATTACACTTTTATTCTGGCTCTGTGAAGATGGAAAAAAGAACAGTGGGGAAAAGGACTCATTTACTGTTGCACAATTCCAAAAAAACATTGACGAATTATGTACAAATAAGAAAACCTGAAAGAATATAATAATTAATATAATATAAAAAATAAAAACATAAAAATAAAATTAACATACTAATGCTATGCTTGTAGCTTCCCAATTCCAGTATGATCACATAGAAAAATTAAGACTTGTTTCAACTGGTAAATGATGGCTCAGATTAGACAGAGTAAGTCCACAAATATTTTTTAGGATGTTGTAAGAACACCACGAACCAATTATTTTATTAGTCACAGACAAACCTCCCCCCAGCATCAGCAAATATTAAGTAAAAAGTCAAGAAAGATTATTCAAGGAGTTAATAAACTGCACAATTGCCTTTACTGGAAAAAATAATGGCAAAGTATGAAATTCTGTCCGTTTATGACACTGAATGCAGACGAAAGAATAAATGAGTTCTCAAAACAAGATGCAATAGAAATTCCATCCACTCTGAAAATCCTACAAATCATTACACTACCTTCACTGATCAGTGCATTAATGTCCTTGTAAGTAAACAAATAAGTTAACATTATTTTCAATATTAGAAAATAAAGTTGACAAAAATATTTGTATTACAGAAACAAAACTTGATCTTAAAGTGCATTTTATTTTATGAAGCATTTTCAACTTCTGCAATATGTGCTACACTTTCCCTGATATAAGCAGAAGAACAATATTCAACGAAGTTAAGTCATGGGAATTATTTAAAGAAACCCACAAAGTGGTGTACTTCTAACACTGGTAACTATTTTATCATTGATGACAGCATCTGAAAAGTAGCAATCCACAGCTATGAAACAGCAATCTAACTTCACCTCTAAAAGGGCAAGGAAACAGAATTTTAAATGGTACCGATGCTATTTTTAAAGTTTACTAAGGGTATGTTATCTTTGAAAGGTCATGGCAGTAGGAGGAGGTTTCTGAGGAATGGAAGGGAGTCAATGTCATTCCTGCCTTCAAGAAGAAAGATCAGGGAACTACAGGCCAGTCCCTACCTCAGTCCCTGAGGAGGTGATGGAACAAATCCTGAAGCACAAAAAAGTGGTATCACCATGGATACATGAAGGGGAAATCATGTCTGACTGACCTGACAGCCTTCTACAATGAGGTGACTGGCTCAGTGGATGAAGGGAGAGCAGATGATGTTTATCTCGACTTTAGCAAGGCTTTCAACACCTTCCCATATAACATGTACAAGCAAACTGCTGACATGCAGATCAGGTAAGTAGACTGTGAGAGGCAATGAAAATTGACTGGACTACCGGTCTCAAAGGGTTATAAACAGCAGCATGAAGTCCAGCTGGCCACCAGTCATGAGCAGTGGTTGATACAGGGGCCAGTACTGCATAACGTCTTCATTAATGACCCAAACGGTGGGACAAAGTGCACCCTCAGCAAATGTGCAGACTACACAAAACTTGAATGAGCAGTTAATAATACATCAGACAGTGCTGCCATGCAGAGGTCACTGACAGGCTGGAAACAGGCTAACAGAGACCTCACGAAGTTCAAAAAAAGTGAAATGCAATGTCTTGCACCGGGGGAGAGATAATACCAAGCACCAGTACATGCTGTGGACCGGCTGGAAATCTGCTGTGCAGAAAAGGACGTGCGGGTCCTGGTGGGCACCAAGCTGAACATGAGCCATCAGTGTGCCCTTGCAGCAAAGATGGTCAATGGCATGCTCAGGATGTGCTGCCAGCAGGTCGAGGGAGGTGATCCTTCCCTTCTGTTCAGCCCTGGTGAGACCATAGCTGGAGTGCTGGGTCAAGTTTTGGGCTTCTCGGGATGAAAAAAACATACTGAAGAGACTCCAGCAAAGGGCCACACAGATCATTAAAGGTTTGGACATATGAGGAGAAGCTGAGAGTTCTAGGAATGTTCAGCTTCGAGAAGCGAATGCTCAGGAGGTATCTTGCCAAGGTGTACAGACACCTGATGGGGTAAAGAAGACGGAGCCGTACTCCACTGTAGCCAGAGAAAAGATGAGAGGCTATGGACAGAAACAGAAATATGTGAAATTCAACTTAAATATAAGAAAATACTTTCTTGCTGTGAGATTAAACACTGGAACAGGTTGCCTAGAGAGGTTATGGAGTTTCTATCCATGGAGATACTAAAAGTCCAACTGGTGACAGTCCTGAACAATTTGCTCTAGTTGACCCTGCTTTGTCCACAGGGGTTGGAGTAAAGACTTCCTGAGATTCCCTCCAGCTTTAGTGACTCTGTGCTTCTGCTCTACTCGTCTTGTGTGTTCCATCTGCATTCTTCTCTCAGCTTAGTGAGTTTAAGTGAACACACACCTAACATCTAGCAGCTTCAGACGATTTCATTCTGCCCTCTAATATTGTTATCTAGGGACTTGCCTATCTGAACAGAGGACTCTAACAGCCTGATTTTTAGCTTTAAGACAATCAGAAATAACTGACAAGGTGATTTGACTTATGTATGTGAAGAAATTCAAGTAGTTTCACCTAATACATTAAGACACATGTTCACTGTATATGAAAACTGAAATGCCGATTCAGTAAAAGCAGTCACAGCTCTTGGTGGTGATGGTCTCAGAAACATCCTGATTGTCCCATTAGCCACAGAAAAGTGATTCAATTCTCCTTTTAAGCTTGGATGAAGAAAGAGAGACACATAGCTGACTGGGTCACAATTTTGCCCAACTGTCTGCAAATACAAATCTTGCCAATAAAGTAACAACTCTGGGCTCTAAGCTTCCTCAGCTCTTGTTTTTTACATTACTTCTTTTTTAGGAAGATGATGAAGCCTTGAGGTTATGCCCATGCTTCCTGATGAACATAAGATTCTGCTTACAGTGAAAGGCAGAATTCACGATAAAGGGAGCATTTGCAGGTGACACTGCAGTCTAATGAAGCACACACATCCCTGTACAAAGAAATCTCTGGATCCTGGACGCTTCTTTTATACGGTAGACGCCAAAGGGATGCAATGTATGCATTATATACCCTCAAATTTGCTAAGACCTTCTGATATAGCAAATGCAAATATAAGCTGTAAAGCAATGTATATACATAGATTTGTACATTTACCTCAACAGGAGACTTCTAAAAGTTTGTCAGTACCATTCAGAAAAGCCAGTTCTTCAAAAAAAGAAAGCTGGGAAAGCAAACAATGCACAGGAACAAAATACATGGCAAATACTCTCATTTGCGACAAATGACAGCTGTTAAAACTAAAAATAAACAATTAACAAGCCCTTTGTAACAGATGTTTCTACAGCAAGTATTAGTGGTTTTTATTTTTGTATTTAAAACTAACTACGAACAAAAAGTTAAAAATACTCACCTGATGCATAAAAACAATTTCCTCTGATAACCAAATTAATACCGCAGATTTGGTAAATTGTTACTTTTATTATTTTGGAATCACTAATGCAAATGCAAATCAATCATTCTTTAAGGTGATGATGCAGCCACCAGGAAATGCATTGTTTCTCTCTGTTCTCATGTTATGAAATTTATTTTGTGTGTGTTAGTTATCCAAAAATTGCTGGGAATGGGAATATATGTAGTTATACTATAAACACCATTATGTGTCTATTAATCAAAAATGAACCCAAGCACTCAAACTATTCAAAATCTCTTAAAATAAGGCAAACATCACTTATAATTTAAGATCTTGTCTCCTCCACCACTTCTGGAGAAGAGAAGGAAGATTTCTGTTCTGCAAAGAATTAACTTAAAATGAGATGATCAGGCATGTATATAAATATTAATTTACAAATCTCACTTATGTTCTTTAATATTTTTAAACCTAGAGTTTTAACTCATGTTTAAAATACATAGTAATTACTGCAAAAATGATTGATTGTTTATGAGCGATGAAGAGGTCAGTTTACTTAAACGTCTCCCTTTAAAAAAGGAATTCTATTTATTGTCTGTGGAAATCCTGAACAGAAAAGCAATCAGTAATGAAACAATCCATAGCAATTATGTTAATGGTTTCCTTCACACTGGTGAAAAACCGTTGCTGCCAAAATATCTACCAACATCAGCTCTTCATCCAGGGTTGAAATCAAACACACGTTTCAATACAGTATTCACCATACAGCTTTAAAATTACTTGTACTTCTTGGACAAGATCTCTGGCAACTTGTGTTACCTTTTAACAGCATATACTACTTCTAAGAAATTATATAATCGAGTAGTCTTGCTCTTGCTCCATGTCAAGTGGGAGTTAACACTGCAGACTGACGTATGTCAGCATTGCTCCAGAAAATTGGTCATGCTCCCTTTTCGTCATGCCTACAAAAGTGTTTGTACAGCCATATATTAATGCCCGACAGGGTGTGATGGAAGGGTAAATAACCAAGGAAAAAGCAAAGATTTGTCTCACTCCACATGAGCTCCTTCATCTGATTCACCACACAGCCAAACATACGCACACCTGCTGTACAACCGAAACAGGACGTGTAAGGCCAGAAAAGACCATTTCCATTAACGAAACCGTTTACTGGCAATTAAATTTCTGTCAAGCTAGGATGTAAGCAACTTTGCCAACTCCCCTCTCTGCTCTTGGCTAGTCTTGGTAGTTCATTTGGCCAATACAGAGATTACACAAACAAGTCGGTCATCAGGCTTTAAATAAATAGAGTTGTCTGTGTTTACAAGTGTCTGACAAAGATTTCCAGATGTTAAACCAACCCTACCATTACAAATCTGCTAGCTAAAATGCACGAACAAACATTGTTTTTAAATACATACAAACTCTGGAGTCAGCTGGACTATGAAAACGGTTCACTGCAATCCCTTGAAAGACTACTTAAAAGTTTTGCAAACAATTAAAGCAAATTGCTTGGATGAAATCAGGCTGCTAGGGTACGCTGGTATATATACCGGCATGGAGAATACGTGCAGTGTTTTAGAATTTGAGTATATACTAGTGTAAATTATGACTACGTAATGATATTCCTGCAACATGCAAGGTTAAATTTTGACTGAAATTAGGCCATCAAAACAATTTATTTTTTCATATGATACCCAAATATGGGCTCCCTACAAAGTTTCCTACACGTTCTTCAAAATGTAAGCAGATACAACTTGTACTTCAACCCAGCAGCCAGCAACTAAGCACTAGGCAGCCCCTTGCTCACCCCTCCTTTTGCCCCCCAGCAGTACAGGGAGGCAAAAAGGACAAAAGCTAGAACTCATAGGCTGAGGTAAAGACAGTTTAATAAGACAAAGTAAATACTAACACTACGGCAGTAACAATTATAATAATGAATATGCAAAACAAACTACATACAATACAATTTTTCTCACCACCCGATGACCAATTTGCAGCCAGTTCCCGAGCAGCGACTGCGGAAAATCGCGAATTTTGTGAAACTCTTGAAAAAGACCGAACTCCTGCAAAAGTTCAAACTCACAACCAAGAGAGGATCTGAACCCACAGAAATGAGAAAGAGCAGATTCCTGTCCCCTGGCCCATCCCATTCATGAACTGAGCATGATGTCTATGGTATAGAATATTTTCATTACCCAACTTGGGCTCGCTGCCTGGCTGTGCTCCCTCCCAGCTCCTGCACCACCTGCTCATTAGCTGAACATGGGAGACTGGATAAAAGTCCTTGATTTCTTAGCAACAACTGAAAACATCAATGTTATCAACATTCTTCTCGTACTAAATCAAAAACACAGCAGCTACTGAGAGGAACATTAACTCTATCCCAGCTGAAACCAGGACACCACTTCATGGAGGAAGAAGGTCTATTGCTGGGGTTTCTTGCCTTTTTACATATAAAGGAACAGGCAGATTCTACCTCTGTCCTGCCAATCAAGTTAACTCCAACCTCCTTCACGAGCCACATCTTGATTAACTACATCTACTCTCTTCTTACATTCAACACAACTTCACATCGCCGTTTCCTTGGAAACGGCAGTTACAGATCTTCTGCTACGCTGACAAAGTTTCACTCAGATATTAAAGCGAGATACCATCAGCATGCTTAACAACTGAAAGGCAGTCTGATCCTAATACAAACCAGAAATAACTGCAGCTGTGAAAAGCAGAAGAAAGAAAGATGAAATACGCTTCTCCCTCTTCCCATCAGAATTCCACAAAAGCAAGCATCTCTCAGGAGCAACAGAGTCACAGAGATACCATTTACCTTCCTCTCCTGATTCTAAATCCCTTGAAAATTTCTGGATGTGTTTTTCATGGGAAGCAACACAAATACAACTTTGCATGGGAATGTGTTCGCTACTCGGGGGGGAGAGGGGATGAACTCTACTCGTTATTTCCACAGAAACCATTCCTTCCAGAAGCACTCTAAAGGTTCTTTCACTCAGCTTAAAGCAGCAATTCTATCACTCAACTACTTGCACTCCTTCTAACTGTGCACTTTCTAGATCTCTACTTGGACAGAATACTCGTACATATAAAACCACCCCAGGCTCCTTCCCCACCCCTTATTCTCCTAGCTGCCAAGATTTTATGTCTATTTCCAAGATTCATTACATTTTATTTTTTCCTGGTGTGGATTTCCTAGACCTTAAACACTCTTTTCTCACCCAGTAAATCTCTTATATAAGCAGCCATTCTAAAAATTAGCTTTTCTTTCTAAAACTGTTAAGAAAACATGAAGTTATCACCACCTATTAATCAGTTACAAAATAAACTGAAACAGGAACCTGGTAAGATTAAACAAAAACAAAAGCTGTCCTACTGTTCTTAAATAGCCTGACAAAATTCTTAGTATTTTGATCTTCCTTTGATTTGTACTCTGTCAAATTGGAACCAACACATTTTAAAAGAGCCTTAGTTTAATTTACATCCAACTGATCTTTTTAAAACACTCCATAATGAATAACACATAACAGCATAAAACTTTGAGCAGGAAAAAGACATTCTTGTATTCTGGAGATTAAATTCAATTGCCAGAACTATTTTGATACTGTGGCACCCAGATACTTAATTCCAGATCAGCAATACAGAACAACCTCTTCTGCGTGAAGCAGCTGATGCAGACAAGCAAGACCTAACAGTCATAGAGGAAAAGGAAGATACACTCTCTTCACCTGTGCTAAGGAGAGGAAATTTAAGTTTAATATAGCCCCTGGTCACATATTTCTGAAATACTGTGTGATTGATTCTGGTAGGCACTTATAAAAGTGGAAAGACAATGGCATTACAGTCTACACAAAGATGATGTTTTCTCTAGGAAGGAAGTCATAAGAGAAAATACAAAGGTAAGTACATTAATCTCTTAGAGCATCTGTCTATATTTTCTTATTGAGAGAGACAGAGAGACACCAAACGCAAGATCCAAAGACACTACACCTCTCCAGATCTAGAGTAACCTAAAAATAGATTAGGACAGCAACCCAAGTTACCAGTTCCCTAGACTGACTGAATTTCCCAGGCTCTTTCACTGCAGCCCATATGAATTCCACGCATCTCAAACAGGCTCCAGGCAGTCTCTTCTACCTCTTGACTATGCAACCCTTTGGGGAGAAAAGCTATTCCGTTTCTTTTTTCGAAAGGGAAATCTGGAAACAGGTCCTTCTCTGTGATGTGTGTGTGCTTATGGGCTGCAGATGAACGAAGCCTCGATGAAGTACTGCACATCCAATATGCACATGTGCAGAGCCTGTTCAAGGGCATGGTTCAAAGGCACTCGAGTGCCTCAAAGCAGAGCCAGCCAGGCTGCAGCACGGGTAGCAACGTCGAAGTCTGCCGCAAAGACATTCATTCTATCCTGACCTACTGAAATACACTTGCACCATGTTCCCAAAAGTAGGCTGTAGTACACACACTATCTGTTTCTAATCACTTCACAGGATAAAATCCAGCTATTCCAACTACTATCTGTCCAATGGTGAAGAAAAAAATCAAATATATTAGTACACCAATTATTAAACTGTGGCACAATTTTAGGTCAGACTTATTTCATATTATGTTAATATAATTTCAGTATCTTAACATACTTTTTGATCTTCTCTTACATAATTTCATAGTTGCAAAGGTATGGATATTTTGTATGAAGAAAAACTTCTTAGAATATGTAAGTTCATGGTGGTTCTTTGCCTATGAACCAAATCTAATGCCTAACTTTTTGGGCTACTTCTTGGCCAATACGGTTTACAAACCTATTTGTATTTTTCTACAGATAAATGGAGAATTTTGAAGTTTATTAGTTCTTATAGTTCACCAGTATCTCTTAATCAGCTTTAAAATAGGTGTTAGTAACACAGAATCACAGAACGGTTAAGGCTGGAAGGGACGCTATATTTATATTACATATATTACATACTTACATGTAAGTATTTTTATATAGTATCTTCTCCTGTTAGCTTGTAGCATTGTTTCCCTGTTGATTGACAAACATAGTTAAGTGATTTAAGTAATACTATAGTATGTTTACCACGTCCCCGAGATTTTAAAATTATTATCCGTAACTTGTAAAGCAAAGTAAACCGAATTATTAATTACAGATGAAAATTTGCTCAGAAAAACAACATGAGAGAAAATGAAAGAAATACAGGGAAAATACTGTTTCCACCTAGTGATCAGCCTGTGTAGTGAGGTAAACCCCAAAGGGAGGTGGGGACGGACACACGACACAAAACCAAACTGGAAAACCAAATAGCAGTCTGGAAAAAGTGTTATTAATTCTACTCACTTACTTAAGTGAACCTTAACATTACTTTTTACAGCCTCATCTACTACCTTTAATTAATACGTAATTAATAAGGACTTCAAACAAGAACTAACAGATGTGATAAAACATGTGGGTGCAAGTGATATGTATCATTCCCGTGAAGCCCAAGGAGTTATGACTCATCTCCCTGTTTACATAGAGCCAGGAGGCCACGGAAAAACACTGCAAGAACATCTAGGGAATCAAATCAGACATCTAACAGGAAGGCAAGTATCCTCAGTTCCTACCTACGAAGAAATCTATCAATGACATTAGGTGAGAGGAAAAAATTGAAGCAATACCTGCAGGTAAAACAAATAACTCCCAGGAAAGTCAAGTGTCATCAAAAAGAAAACAATTCCCAAACAACAAGGAAACCAGAAATACTCACTAAAATATATGAATAGAGCTTTCATCTTCATTCATTATTCTCCATTTCTATATCCAAGCAATATTTGACACCAAAGAGCCAGAACAAGAGTTCAGGACAAGCCATCAGGCTCTCAGAACAAAAGCTATGAAAGAGCCGATTAGATCAGGCTGACAAAGCCTGACTGGATCTCAGGTGACTCACTGACAGGACAGAGCTGGAAAAATTATCAGAAAGATAGTGATCACATCCAGCTTATGACCTTCATGGATCAATGTTGAACTGTCAAAACTGAAAACGTAGGCTTCCTAAAATTCCCTGAAAAGAAAGGGGAACTTGAAAATACTTGCACAAAGCTCCTAAATTCTATGTGTCAGTCAGTCATAAAAAAGAAAGAATCAATACATTGCCAGAAACCTGACAAACATCTCCAACACGCAAGGAAAAAGCACAGGATCTAAACCACACAACTTAATGCTGAAACAAGAAAGCATTTTGAAAAAAGACAGAATTCAGATGGACATAAACCTTTACAACTCAGAGAAATTAAGAGTAGTGTCAGTTTTTAAAGGTCTTTTCCAGCCTAAGTAATTCTATGATTCTAGGATCTCGAGTCACAGAAGAGTTAAATCACACTATGAAATCCACAGCAGAGATGATGACAGTGAAAACACAAACAGAATTTGCTGGAGTACTTCACAGCAAATGTAAACACAAAATCCTGCATGGAGCTATGTGCACAGCCCCTCCACAACATACTACCCTGTGTCCAGACATACAAACAGACAAAACACAATTTCCCAAAATTATTTTCCATGGGATTTGTCTCACATTTTACAGAGCATTGTAATTTTCTCAACCTCACCTTACAGTGCCAAGCTGCTTGTTGACTTGTCTGCAGAATGGTTTGCACACTATGTGCTAGACACACAACTAGTGACAAACCCAGCTTCTTCAGTAGAACCAGTTCAAAACAATGAACCATCCTGCCCACCTCTACTAGGTGCTGGTTCCAAGAAAAGCAAAGTGAAGTCCTTGTTTGTGAGTTTACCAGCAAAACGGGCCTGACAGTTTCTACTAACGAAAGAGTAAATGGAGGCAGACAAGACAGAAACTACTCTATGGTTCCAAAGCCAAGTGACTCAGAGCCACTACATCCATACTCCAAAGCACTTGATGGTGGGTGTCCTCCACGTCCCATATGGTGTCCCTGTCTGTAGGATCCCCTCCAGTCAAAAGCACATGAAATAATGTGAGGGCTGAACTACAGCCCAAAGTGGTGTTTCCACAGATGAAACCTAGGTCCGTGTTGCACACCCCAGCATGTTGATTAAGGGCATGCAGCTGTTTCTGAGCTAGCAAAGGCTAGGAATGTCCTCACAGCATGACAACGGCAGCCAAACCTGGTGCTGGGATGTTCCCAGAATCACAGAATGTTCGGGGTTGGAAGGGACCTCTGTGGGTCATCTAGTCCAAACCCCCTGCCGAAGCAGGGTCACCTACAGCAGGCTGCACAGGACCTTGTCCAGGCGGGTCTTG
>Ga0065711_1046569_pt1 | contig 12819 bp, 5 predicted proteins | sample Hoacrofraction12_FD_59098 | JGI IMG/M metagenome (GOLD analysis project Ga0065711, IMG submission 59098) | Hoatzin crop microbial communities from Cojedes, Venezuela - Epithelial fraction 12 v2 (version 2) | ecosystem: Host-associated > Birds > Digestive system > Esophagus > Crop | place...
GGGCCCGCGCGTTCGTGTTTGGCGGGGGGAGCTCGGGGGGCTCCTGCGCTCTGCTGCCGTCCGTCCCCAGCCCGCGGCTCGGCGCTCTTGGGGCGCTCCAGCGGCGGGGAGCGAGCCTGCCGGCCTGCCTGGGGTCACGGAACAGTTTGGGTAAGGAGGGACCTTGTAGATCACCCAGTCCCACCCCCCTGCCATGGGCAGGGAACCCTTCCACCAGCCCAGGGTGCTCAAAGCCCCGTCCAACCTGGCCTTGAGCACTGCCAGGGAGGGGGCAGCCACAGCTTCTCTGGGCAACCTGGGCCAGGGCCTCACCACCCTCATGGGGAAGAATTTCTCCCTTATATCTAATCTAAATCTGCCCCCTCTCAGTTTGAAGCCATCCCCCCTTGTCCTATCACTCCACACCCTTGTCACAGCCCCTCTCCAGCTCTCTCGCAGCCCCTCCAGGCACTGGCAGCTGCTCCAAGGTCTCCCCACAGCCTTCTCTTCCCCAGGCTGAACAGCCTCAGCTCTCCCAGCCTGTCCTCCCAGCAGAGGGGTTCCAGCCCTTGGATCATTGCTGGGGCCTCCTGGCCCCGCTCCAACAGCTTAATTCCAAATATATTCCTTTTATTAATTTTTTTTTTTCCAAAAATTATAAAACAAATTTGAAAGGCGCACAGAAAGTTCCCATAGGTTTTAAGTATTGCGTAACGCCCAGTGATTTCAAACCTGGGCGACGTCTGGGTTGATGGGCGTTGGAGTGCGGGCGCATCCAGCAGTGACGTGGTGACTTCTTGTACCTGTGGTTGTGTGTCTGCTGCTGTCCGTGCCCCTCGTGTGTGGGCAGCCTGCTTCTGCCGCTTCACGCACATCGACGGCGTGCGGGTGGCACTCCTGCATTTTGAAATCAATAAGTCTTCTTCTGAAAACACTGGGATATAATAGGTTCTTTTCCTGAGTAGTGTGTTTTCTTCTTCAGTACGACCTGTCAGCTTCCACGTTTTCCCCAGATGGCAGAGTATTTCAAGTTGAATATGCTATGAAGGCTGTGGAGAACAGTAGGTAAGATATAAATGCCTGCATCTGTCTTGGTTGGTTGGCTTTTTTTAAATCAGTGTAATTGGACTAGACAAGCATGATGGCTTTGCAGGTAAAATGATGTTAAAATTAGTTCTGAGCAACTGTGTCCCTAGGTTCGTTTTAGGAGGCTTGAAGTTAAGCGTAAAAGTAGTATAATCACTTTTACTTGCTAGAAATCGCTTTTCATGCTTGCTGTGAATTACTTCTGCTTGCTAGAAACAGATGCATTGTGCAGAACGCAAAGGCAGGCAGTAAGCTTATATGTGTTAAGGGCAATAAAAATTCTATGCTTAGGGGTGAAATCTGGTTGCAGGTCTCATTAACATGGGTCAGGTGCTTTGCTGTTGTGGTGGTAGAGCTGCTGTAGCAGTACCTGAAAGCCTGTTTTATGGGTGTGAATTGAGGCACTGAAAGACCGACGTGCTCAGGGCCTCGTAGATGTGTAACTCCATGTGTATTCCTTGGGAAGCCGAGGGCGTGCAAGTTCTGCGAAAGCTCCTCTCGAGTATCTCTCCTCCCATGGGTACGTGCAGAGGAACGCTGTAAAGCGAAAATCCCAGCCGCGCTCTGGCGGCGGTGGCGAGGTGATTGATAAGCAGGGCACGGGCTGGATCCCCCAAGTCTCTGGTGGTAGCCACAGGCTGCTGGATGAGGATCGCTGGAAGTATTCTGCGTAGCAGTTCACACCATGGTTGGTGGTTTATGCCTGCTGATGCACGTTTTGAGGGTTAGAGTTGTCACGCGCCTTCTAGATCAGCAGTGGATTTACCCAAAGGAGAGGTTAAACGGTCTGTGGTTCTCACACCGGTGTCACTCAGCTCGGTGACGGGGCAGCGGCTGCGGGGTTGCGCCAAACCGTGCCACCACGGCATGTAGTCTGTGCCTCGGGGCTTCGGGCAGCCCTCTCCTCCGTTGCTTAAGGAAATGTTTGTAGGCTCAGCGAGCTTTGTGTTTTTTTTTCCCCCGCTGTTGTCTTCAATGCTAAAGTGGCGTTCTAACAAACCTGCTTCTGGAGAAATGTTGTTGTTTCTCATATTTTATTAATTCTCTGTTATGTATTTTACACTACAGTTCTGTGTGAGAAACTTACATTTATCTCGTCTTTCAGTACAGCAATTGGGATAAGATGCAAAGATGGTGTTGTCTTTGGAGTAGAAAAACTAGTTCTGTCCAAGCTTTATGAAGAGGGTTCCAATAAACGTCTCTTCAATGTCGATCGACATGTCGGAATGGTAAGGTGCTACTGAATTTTACTTTCTCATAAATTGAAAGGGACAACCCTCAAAAGTAGGTATCTATGAATGGGAGAATCAATAATAAGTAGTTTAAGAAAGTAATGATAATGTTTCTGTGTACAGAGGCAGAAATGCCAGTGGGATTTTTTTACTGTTTTCTGTAATTTGTTCTTGATTGCACACACATATAGACATGAAATCCAAATTTAAAATAGATGTACATATTGTGAGGCTGTTTTAATTTTCTTTTTAAATGCTTGTCAGCATTCTGGTTGTTCAAACTTGAATGTAAATATAAACACAAGTGTAAAAGTGGTACCTCTTTATGCAGTTAACAAATAAGGTGTGTGAAGGGGAAAATGTGCTGCATACAGGAGTCTCTTCTCAGCAGTGTGGGAGTCAGCTGAATTATTTAAGACTGGTGTATGGATGACTGGCTAATCTGTGCTGCTGGTGTCGGGATGATAGTGGTTACGGTGTGACAGAAAAGCCTGAAACTGCCTGTTGAATATATATTGTATGAAATATTGTTCGGGTTAGTGTAGTCATGGCAAATCTTAAGACACTATTTAACGTGACTATAATTTTGGCTATTGATTTTCCTAGAGAAAAATTATATTCTGTATTTATATATAATCATATTGACGTGTTCTGTGCTTGCTAGCAAATGGATAGTTTGAATTCACTTGTGGTAGTACATAGAATTCAGTGAAGATCTTAAGGTTAAGTCATATAGTTAGACTGTGGTCCATTGATTTTATTAAGAAGTTATTGCAAGGTAGGTCTGGCCTAGCTGACGCCAGCTCTCATTTCAGGCAGTAGCGGGACTTCTGGCAGACGCTCGTTCTTTGGCAGACATAGCTAGAGAAGAGGCTTCGAACTTCAGATCTAACTATGGCTACGATATTCCACTCAAGGTAAGGAACTGGTGCAGGTCACTCAGGTTTTTTGTCTTTCTTAATCTTAGCACAGAGAATTAAATTTTATTACTTGAGGCTTATCTATTTCTATAAAGAAGGATTTCCAATGCTTTTTTTTCTTTTTCCGCTTAGCACCTTGCAGACAGAGTGGCTATGTACGTGCATGCCTACACACTCTACAGTGCTGTCAGACCATTCGGGTGCAGGTAAGATACTTTCAAATGTATCCATATTTGTAAGGATCTTTTGTTTCACAACTGTTGGAACTCTTTAGGTTGTCTAAGGTCTTTTTTTTTTTTTTTAAACTTGGGATTAGTAACCTACAAGTTGCCTCTTAAACAGATTCCCCTCCCTTTTTGTGTGTGTAAAACATTAGGTGAAGAATTCACATTTGCATAAGAGTACGCCAAGCCTCCCCAGAGATTGCCGGTTTGTCCCTGAATTTTAAAGTTGATGCTATTAAATCTGTTGCAGAACTTTCCCCTGTAATCATCCCGCTTGCCCTGATACCTAAAGAGTAGGTTACAGCTACTGTGCAGCTCTAGTACAAAGGGACTAATAAACTGAGATCTGCTCTCTGGTTACAGATAAGTAAAATGTTTCTGCCAGCTTGCAGGTTCTTGGCTGTCGCAGTAACACAAAACTGTTCAGAGAAATTGCTTAATAGAATGTAGCAGGATAGTAGGAGGTTTGCTCCAAGAAGAATGAGGAAACCTGAGTTGGTGCAGTCTGTAATTCTGTGTGGGTTGGTAGAAGAAATGTTTCTAATTTCACATTTTCCCTCCAGTTTCATGTTGGGGTCCTATGATGATGATGATGGTGCACAACTGTACATGATTGATCCATCAGGAGTTTCATACGTGAGTGTGTCAAAAATATTTCCATCTTGGTGTAAGTTCCCTTTCAAAAGTTCCTAGTTAGGAAAATAATAAGCGTCATTCCAAAAGAGCTGTTAATTTTTTTTCTTTTTGCCTGGGAAGATCTCTGGTGAATTGCTGCTTAAAATAAACAGAGCAGGGTTTTGCTCCTTCGCATGTCTGTGTTAAACACAGGTTGTGTATCTCAGAAGTACAGTCTCCATGAAGCTAGCTTTAAAGCTTGTCTCTCACAGATTTGGGAGTTCATTCTGCCTGGTTACATCCAACGAAAAGTCCCACGCACTGCCCAGAAAGGGCAAGTTTTGTAGTAACACCCCATTCACAGAATGCGTCCGGTAGGAGAGAGCTTCCGATAAGAGGGGGCTGCTACTCTGACACTGGCTGCTAACAGCACGTCAAACCAAAGTAGATACTTCTGTTAATTGTTGTTAGTGCTACCTCTTCAGCCGTGTTGCACACAGTACGATACACACTCACACTGTTCTGATTTTTTTTTTCATTTCCTTTCAATATATCCAATATATCCTGTTGAGGGAAATAGTGTTTAATTTTTATGTGCTTACGCTTTAATATATTTTCATGGTAGGTGGGTTTGGGGTTTTTTTTTATCTTGTAGAACTTCTCTAATTCTAGTTTGCTCTTCCATTTACTGTAATAACAATTAAAAGAATACTTATTGCAACAATTTGAGCAGGTATGTTTCTGCCCAGGAACTACTGAGCTCTTCTGTTTGCTACCCACAGTGGTAGTACTCAGTCTAGTAATTGGGTTCTATTCAATAATTTGGAACGCGCCCTGAGAGAGAACAATACCAAGGTGTACCATATTTTAGCCTCGCGCTGTGAGAGTAGGGTGGGGATTGTCATATGCTAAGTGACAGTAAGAACTGCAGAGGGCTTAGTATTTAATTAAATTTACATATATTTTGTTTCTTTTTTTTTTAGGGTTATTGGGGGTGTGCCATTGGTAAAGCCAGGCAGGCTGCAAAAACAGAGATTGAAAAACTTCAGGTATGATGTTACAGTTTTGTTGTGCTGCTTCAAGACAAATACTCCTAGCTTGTTATGTTACCTTTTTGGATGCCTAAAATATGTAAAATACCAGAGAAGCAGATGGAATATTCCCCTGTATGTTCTAGGATAGTACTGCCTCTGTAAGAGCAGCACTCCTCATGTCTTGTCTTGCCCTGGGCAATGGGTAGTCCGTAGGGAGCGCACATGTGTAACACCGGAAGCATAAACATACGCTCCCCTGCATGCCAGCGAGCAAAGTAACTGAGTGAATATAAAAGCGTAACTAAGTTCTTAGTTGTGAACAAAAACCTTAGGGCAGCATTGTACAGGGCAGTATACCTATTTTTTACCAAAGGTTTTAGATGATCCTTTTGTTTAAAAAGTTGAAAAAAGCTGGTCTTGTTAAGGACAGTGAGTGGAACTGCAGAAAGCTGGATGACCACTGGAATATTAAGACTCTGAAAATGTAATGGAGAAAAATAAAATCCTTGCCAGGTAAGATGGTGTTTCCCAGCTGGCTAGTGTTGAGGTAAAGAAGCGTTCAAGGAGCTTGTTGTTGCTGAACGTAATACACCTCCTGAAACATCTTTAGATGTCTGATGAAAAGGGCTTCAGTGCTGTGAACATCAGGAAGGGTACCACTGCACGGCGCACTGTCACTGTTACCAAAAAGAGCTGTTTCTGTTCAGCATTTCCTGCTTGCGCAGTGACATAACTTGTGAAGTCTTACAAGAAAGTTCTGTGAGTGCAAGAAGTTGTTTTCTAGCCTTCTGAACGAGCAGCTGGCTGTGCAAAACTAGTCTGTGGAGAGAAGACTACTGAAATGTACTAAAGTGTGCCTTAAGCTGATTTAGAGCTATGTTAGAATCCTAAGACTTCTGTCCTCCTCTTGTGTTTTAATATCTGACACCTTTGGAACTGGAGACAGTTAACATGGGACAAAATCCTGCTTCTGGTCTGTGTCACATAATTCTTACTTGGTACTCTGCTCGCATCTGATTTATGGCTTTGGTCTGCGGAAGTACATCACAGCTGTTCACAGGAAGGTTCAGAGTTCATACGGTTGTCGTGCTTTTAACAATAGTCTGGTTATGGTGCTGTAGCATCGTGACTGAAAAACTACAGGAAAAATTAAAATGTTCCTAGACTTCATTCATTCAGTCTTGAATCTGGTCAGATGCTTGAATACCAAATCAGAAGTAGGAGGTCTACAAGATCATTTGATCTTGATACTGGAATTCTGCTGTCTGAGAAATTGTAATTTCAATTTCCATACGTGCAAATTGGCAGACAGATAATCATATGTTGCGTAATATATAGTCTACTCCCAAAAAATCATTTTCTGTGCAGTGCTGGGATTTTCAAAAACATGTTTTATTGCCTGAGCTTTTGTGCAGCTAGTAAGTGTACGTATTGCTTGAACTTTACAGTAGAGCCTGTAAGATTTAGTACGTGGGAAGAGTGGTGTGCCATGTGGCCTAACTGCATTTATTTATTTATGTAATGGGCTTTTTGCAGAATGTCTTCAGTAATGTGTATGGTCTTGTCACAGCAATGTGAAGCAAGCTCAGTCTTGCGTGCCAATGCTTTTTGTTAACCAGAGACTGGGCAGGTTTCCAGGTCAGAGTTAATTTTGATAAGATAGATTTGTCAAAACTGAAACAGGGAAAAGACAGAGGTACACAAGCTCTTGTGGGGTGCCACTGCCTACAGTATCCTGTCAGCTGTGTTCCTGTGGGAGAGATGACTGCAGGTGGAAAGTGAGAGGCAAGCAGGTAGTGAAAACTTTAAGCCCGTGTTATAGGTACTGCAGAGCAGATACTGTGCCTGGCAGGGGACAGAGTGTGTGAAACCCTCGTGTGTAGCCGAGGGTGCAAGCAGAAGACCCTGCACTGATCACAGCAGTTGCATCTTACGCGAATGTCTGGTATCTTCAGCTGTGGGAAAAGTTGTAGTCGTGTGGAGAGTACTTGAATCTCTTGATCTGTTCTACAGTGCTTCTCATGCAGCTCCGATGCTACGTACAACTTTTTGATATATGGACATAATCGTAATTAACTCCGGTGAGAAACTGTTTCAGTGTTTACTCATTGTTTGCAGAATTAACATACTGGGGACAGGAAAAGGATAATGGCAAAAGATACATTTATGAGAGGAAAACTGAAGTAAATCTGCGTGACAGTAACAGACCTTTGGGTTTCCCTGTTTTGCTCCTAACTTTATATGCATAAATATGCATAGTAACATTTATGTGACACAAGTTGTATTTGTACACAGCAGCCGGTGCTGTCTGTGTCAGGGACTGAGTGTCACAGATGTAGGCGCTGGGGCAATGGGTCTCTGTGCGTTTAGGAAAATTCTTAGGATGGGACTGTGATGGCATGCCTGCCTGACCAGGCGTGGGCATTTCTTCTCTGCCCTGTCGCTCCTTGGGGGTGCGCTTCACCTCAGAAAGTCCCGTGACACTCGACGTGAGCAAAGGACTTGTTGTCGTAATTCCTTCACCAGTGTCTCAAAAAAAGCTTCCATGCTACGGTTCTGAAAACGGTTTGAGAATCGGAGGAGATGGTAAATGATACACAATTAATGGTTTACACTCACTCAGCGTTAATAATGGGGGGAACAAAGAGAAATATTAACTTATTTTCAACTTGAAAATAATTTCACGCTAGGGAAAGCGTCAGTAAAATGTGCATGTATTAGGCTGTATTTTGTGACTGATGGCCCATTGGTGCCAGTGAATGACGATGGGAGCGTTTTTGTGAGTGCACTGTCAAAGGCTGATGTCTGTCTGGTTCATGCAAGTGAAACCTTGAGAAAGGGTACGAGGCTAATCTTGTTTCAACCCTGAATTAATGAAGTATAGTAGAATGTATTATTACTTCATAGTCCAGAAGAGTTGACTTGCAAAACATTTGACCTATAAAATGTAAGTTTATTATGTCATGGAAATTGGCATGAGACTTTGTTTTGATCAACTGTGAAACTGTCAGAAGACTGTGGTGCAACAGCGAGAAAATGTAAAATGAGATGCTGATACCTTGCTCAGGCACGCAGTCGGTTGTTAACATGGGAACAATATTCTCCTCTTAGGGCATTACTTAAAAGTCAAAATTGCTTGCATAAAATGTTGGCAAGACCGAAAGTGTTACTAAACTAGCTAGGAAGAATATTAGATGTGAAAATATGGTGCCTCCCTCATATTGTACATGTGGTTATTTTATGTCAGTTGATCATAAAGCATCTAAGAACAAGTCAAGCTTTTACGATGCTAAGGTTTGTCTGTTCAGCGTCTAACCTTCCAGCTGTTTAGTGCTTTCAGCTGGGGAGCTTTCCACGGAACAGTTTCTTCATAGAATCTTTCAGCTGTAAAATTCTTCACTGGAAGAATGACTTGCATACAGCAGGCTGAAAGATGCATCATAGAGAATAAATTTGGTTCTAGTCTTAACCTTTTGTCACTTTTATCACTACTGAACAGTAAGCTCATTAGCCATGTGCACAGCCACTCATGTTCTGGCCTTGTGGAAATGGGTAACAGTGTCTTCTCTTAAGCTGTGTATTTTTTATTTTTTTTTTCTGTCTACAGATGAAGGAAATGACCTGCCGTGATGTTGTTAAAGAGGTTGCAAAAATGTAAGTCTCCAACCTGTTTTTCCAACTCAACAAAAATCCGTACCGGTGAGCTTGCTATGGTTTCAAACTGAACCTATTCCTTTTAAATTAGGTACCACGTTTCATTACTACTAGAAGAGTGCTCATGCTGACTCTAGTATCTTCTGCTGTTAATATTTTTTTCTCTTCTTGTGAGATTAGATATGCGACTTGGTACTGAAAAATGCCAAAGGATGTGAAAAATAGGCCTTTTGAGCTCATCTACAACTTTTTATAGGTGCAACTTGTAGCAGCAGTGGATTAAACTGTCTGAATATAGTCACTGGTTTTAAAAGATATAAACCAGGTGACAGATGGGAGAGAAACTCCTTGGTGTCCCGATTCTGAAGGATGAGCTTTATGCTTTGTTACACAGCTTAAACAATGAACTGATGCTTCAGACATTAAATAGCAGTCCAGAAATGAAGCGGAGGTCTTTGACCTAGCCTTCCTATTTGCTTAAAAAAAGACCTGAGTTCTTAGGAAAGAAGCAAATTATAACTCCTTGTTTAAAGATGTATATGGGATGTAGCTGGTCTCATTTAAATGATAAAGCTTGATACCACATGAAAAGACTGGAAATATTTAATTTGCTATTTACGGATGCAATTTAGGACAACACAGCAGTAATATAATCACCTATAGTCACTAATACTATCCCACAAACTCTATGTGAGTTGTACTTGCAGGGAAAAAAAGGTGCTATTCAGTAAGTCATGTACTAGTGTGTGGGGGAAAAGATACGAGGAAGAGAGAAGACTTTGTGCTACACGGAGCGTGAACTGGCTGGTAGTAAATGATCTTGAAAATACTTTGTGAATTAATATCTCCTCAAATAAATACAAGTATCCTTTCAGGTATCTACAGCACCTCATTTTAATGCTTTAGGGACCTGTTCTGTGCTTGTCGCAAGTTTAATAATCTGCAGCTGCAAAACTGTAATGTCCAGCATTTTATGGCTATTGCTTAGAAGGTTATAAAGAAGGAATAAATATGCTTCTGTCATTGGTGTTGCAGCATCTCAGCTTATTTGGAGTTTGTGACTGAGGCTGTCATGGCAGCAGCTAGAGGAAAGAATTTGTGGGATCTGTTCTTCAAACTTAGCAAGGACCTCAAAGCAGTTACAATGGCACAAAGAAGGCAAGGATTTTCAAATAATGAAAAGACTTCAGTTCTTTAATTTTGCCTCAGCTCAAAACTTAACAGGCAGCTCTAGATCTTTTTTTCAGCTCAAGTTCACCTCTTCAGTAGCATTTAGCAAGACAGCAAAGATTTCAGTCATTGTTTAACCCTAAAATACTAGCCAGAGTCCACAGTAATGGTTTCTTCAAGAGCTTGTAATGGTACTCTCTGTTGCAAAAGGCTTGTAACCAGATGAACACATAAGCAAGGCCTATAAATCATCTTAGGCAGTGATCAGTAAGTCCAGTCTAACAGTGAGAGAAAGGTGTCAGAACATAAGCATGCAGTGGTACTTCCCTGGACACTAACGTTAATTTTGTTCTTTGTATTTGTTTCACAATACTTTCATCAAACTTTAACTGGAAGTACTTCCTGTGATGCTGAAGGTATCCTTCCTTCCTCCGCTATCTCCAGGCTTTCTGTGTTGGCTAGAAATAGCTGGTATTTTTCATCTTTTGACTTACTAATGCTTTCTGAAACAAACTAAGGAGTACAGCCTTCTCAACAAGTGATGCCACAGGTTATTCTAAGGTTCTGCTATTGTTTTGAGCATATGTCTCAACTCAGGGTTGTTACAGTTTGTTTACACTTTCTGCCACTGAGGACTAAATACTATGATACAGTCAAATCAGTGTTGCTGTTATAGTGTAACATTTTTGTCCCACAGACTGAAGAGTGATTTTACTAGTCTGGACAGTACTGTGTGTGCTGTAGTACCACTGGTAGTTTAAATTCTGATTACCGTTGTGTTTGCCATAAGCATGGCAGTCTGTGGAGATCTATGTACAGGCTTCTAATTAGACACAGGATGCTGTGGTGTTGGGATGTAGTCTTAAGTGTCAACTGAAATAAGATTTACAGGAGAAATACAGGATACTCCCAACTGTACTACAGCTAATTTAGCAGAAGCTGACAGTGATGATGTAGCCTTGGTTCTGCAGTATTTGAATGTTAATGTTTGTTCTAATTAGGATAACTTGAACATCTCAATGTGCATCTTAACTGTAATCATTTAATGTACTGTTACATGAGCAATTAAGCCTGGAAAATTCTCTGATGTGGGCAGGGGAGAGCTTCTATTAACCATAAAAAGAGTACTTCAGAAGAAATCTGTGAAAGGAAGAAAGTGTATTTAGCCTGTTGATCAATCTGTTTTAATCTGTACTTTCTCTGTTCCTTCCAGAATCTACATAGTTCATGATGAAGTGAAGGATAAAGCTTTTGAGCTGGAACTCAGCTGGGTTGGAGAAAGTAATGCGTTTCTGTAATTTCTATAAATAGTATAGAAAATTTATAACTTTCTGTAACTAAAGTAAAACACTGCTTCTTAAATTCACTCTGTATGTTGAGGTCTTTGTGTGAACTCTACTTAAGGTGTACTCTTTTTATTGGCAGTAACCAAGGGAAAACATGAAATTGTTCCCAAAGACATCAGGGAAGAAGCAGAAAAATATGCCAAGGTAAGGTCTGGTTTTGGTGTCATCTCAGTGCTTCAGTGGACAAACAAGTCCAGAGTAGAGGGAACTAACTGAAGGTTAGGCTTCTGTGGTTGTAATGACTGGGAAATGTATCATTACAAACACACATCACTTCAGTGTTAGTTGATGTTATTCTGAAGGGAGAATAGTGGAGTCTGCAGTGTCATCCAGGGATAGTTCTTACTTTCACAACCAGTGTGACTCAGCAGGCTTGCACAGGTGGTGTGTTTCTCCTTCAAAGGTAAATGTATTAACTCTTCAACAATGGTGTGAGTGGGAGAGCTAGTAAGTCACATTGCCTAGAACAGTTTTTAAAGATAACCAGCTGGAGAAAGTGAGACTTCCAGCATTTAACAGCTTTGCTGCTGTTCTCAAAGTAATGATGGTGCTTGGTATTACCTCCTAAAGATACAAACTAGCCTGCTGAATACAAGGCTTTGGACAGATTGAGAGGATTGTGAAGCTACAGCAAAACTTGTTTTGCTTATTATAGACTGAATTATAAAACAACGGGCAACCTTCTTTAAACTTTTTTTTGAAACAGGAATCTTTGAAAGAGGAAGATGAATCAGACGATGACAATATGTAACACATTGTTACTTCAAGACAAGTTCCACTTTTCTTAACTTACAACAGGTTTGTTTATAATGTATTAAGCATGGGATGCTATTATGTACTTGCTGGAAGAAATCACGTGACCAACTTGCACTAATAAATTTTCCATTTTACTGTCTGCTAGCTTTTATTTCAAAAGAGTAGAGGCCAGCATCATGAAGAAGCAAGTGCAGTCTGTATCAAAACAGACATTAAGAAGGAAAGATTGTCAGGCTGGTGTTGCTTCCTCTTTCTACAGCACTGTTTGAGCCAGGTTAGGTACAGAAAAAACATCTGCTTAGAAATTTGAGAGGTCTCTTGTTTATACTGCATAGTTTAATATTAAACTAGTACTTAGTTATTTCTTGACTAACCAGTATCATGATTTGCAGTTCATTCATAGCCACAGTCTGTGGTTCTCTTGGCAGAAGAGATGAGAACATACCTAACTGAACCAGCTGGTTACAGGTTAAGGTGATGGGCACAGCTGACAACTCTGAACACCCTATATAACAAGCAAGAGTTCAGGAAAAGGAATTTTAATCTGAAGTATTAAGCCTAGGCTTATTTGAAGAGTAGGAGAAACTAAAAACTAATTCAGTTTAAAATAGTGCTTATGTTAAGTTTAAAGCTGTGAGATCTGTTAAGCAATATAACTGGAATTAATGCTTGAAGAGCTAAACTACTTTTAAACAGCTTCATTCAGCTGTAGTTTATTAAATCACTTATGAAGTAGCTTTATCAGTTGCTGACCTTCCCAGAATTTGAAAACAAGCTTTCCTGCTTCCCCCCCCCCCCCCCCC
>Ga0065711_1046562_pt1 | contig 12818 bp, 6 predicted proteins | sample Hoacrofraction12_FD_59098 | JGI IMG/M metagenome (GOLD analysis project Ga0065711, IMG submission 59098) | Hoatzin crop microbial communities from Cojedes, Venezuela - Epithelial fraction 12 v2 (version 2) | ecosystem: Host-associated > Birds > Digestive system > Esophagus > Crop | place...
TTTTTTTCTTTTTTTGAAGGAGGGGTGGGGGTGAGGAGACTAAACCAGAGTTGAGCTGCAGCCCGGTTTCAGCCTGACACCTTAGCGAAATAACTCTGAAATAGCTCTGTGTAACAATCCCTACCGAGTACCCTGGCCATAACTATAAATCAGTCGTGACTGGGTGTTCATACAGTCAAAAATATGTAGGTGAGAAGGGAAAATGTTTTAAAAATGCTAAACATGTTTAGATTGCCCCAAAGTTTCTGATAAAATTCCTGCAGCAGAAAAGTCATTTTAGCTTCAAAATATGCCAGCCCCCCCTCACCGTTTGTTGAGATGTGGGAATGAGCAAAAGGTATTGAAATAAAATATATGAAGATTTATACCAGGCTGCATACAGAAGAAAGATGTACTGGAGTGAAATGTCTGACAGCATTTCACTTGCAAAGAAAGAAAACGAATCATATGTGTTAAGACCAGCTTTTTTTTACCCAATCGGTGTAAAACTTATATTGAATTGAGGGGCACAATTTGGATGCTGTGTGCATACGTATTTAAAAACAAGATAAAAAATTCTGCTTTCACGAGAGCTGGATTTTTAAAATTAAAAAGTATACGCATGTAATTCTGCCTATATTACACTTGGCTGTGTTCTTTTTTTCTGTGCAATTAATAATGGATTAGTGATTCAAAGTTAAAAAATTTGTATTTAATCTGGAGTTCTTTCGGAGCTGCAGTGTAAAATGACAGCCTACTCCTAAAGAAACTCAAACAGATAAAATTCAAGAAACTCAGTTATCACTCTGGAATATTCTTCATTTTCAAAACATTTTTATCGGTTTCCCAAGTGGCAGGCAGCTCTGCGGTATCAAAGGTGACCGAGTTACGTCTAACAACCCAGCAGTAAATGATTCAAGAGGAAGGGCATTGTACCCTTAAGTTAGTAATTTCGGTTATGGGTCCTTTACAGTCAGAATAAGATTAATGCAATCCTCTAAAACTGACTGCTCCATGTAAACTTGTTCAGCTGCCAGACACAGAGCTAGGCACAGATTTTTTTATATTGTTTTTGACAATGCGATACTTTGAAAAAGGCTAGATTTATGGTGTAGCTGGAATTCTTTGCTTGTGATGAACGTAAAAGAGATCACTTGTTACAGGGACTTTTATAACCCATTCACCTTCATTTCACATGTTTATGAGGACTGCCTTCACTTATGATATACAGCCTGCAGCCATAAAGCTCTGGGTTGTACGGTTATTTCTGATACAAGGTTGCTTCATCTTGGCTCCAAACTCCACGGAAGAGTGTCATAAATGGCTTGTTTGCAGTGGGGACCTTGTTGTCACCCACCAGCTTTTCTGCTGGCCGAGGGGAAGCTCTGTTCTGTAAAACACGCTCCCAAGGCGTCTTTTATTTTGCACAAGGATAAAATGGGCAAAGATAAAAAAATCTTTTTAGAAAGATGCCACTGTTGTACGAGTTGTGCGGCGCCCGGTAAAGTTTGCTTTCCCCAGCCACGGTGCTGCGGAGGGAAGGTGATTAAAGCGGCTGGTTTTTCTCATGACTCGGGAGTATCGGTGGCAGGTTCAGAGCTGCCTCTTCGCCCAGTGCATGGGGAACAGGGTGTTGGGCTGGCTGGGGAGGTGGCACAGGAGCCATATGCCTTCTACTTGGCTGGATGGAGCTGTAGTGGAGGGGTTTCCTAGCTGTCCTGCCGGAGGAAGAGCCAGTGTCTGGTGGTCTGAACAGAGGTCCCCGTGTCAGCAGCTCCCAAAATGTGAATTTTTGCCTCTGCCGCAACTGCTCGCAGTTGCGGACACGCAGTACCTCTTCACGTCAGCTTTCCAGTCCTTAAAATGAGTTTAATCTTGTTTTAATTCTGGGATGTCCCTGGTAGATTCTATTAAAAAACCTCATACAGTCCCCGCTGCATGCTGAAGTACTTTTTACAAACTGTAAAGACATAAATCACTTGCTGCTGCCCATCTGCTTACGCCCGTGTTTGCCTTTGCTTGCCTCCAGCCCTCGTCGCGGCGGCTGGGCTTGTCCTGTGCCAACTGCCACACCACGACCACCACCCTGTGGCGAAGGAACGCCGAGGGCGAGCCTGTCTGCAACGCCTGCGGGCTCTACATGAAGCTCCACGGGGTAAGCGGGCTCTTCGCCCACGGAGATGCCCCCACGGCTGGGATGCTCCTTTGGGGAAGGGGCGGTCATCCCGCCAGCAGGTGCCCGGTGGCTTCGGGGGGTGGCATCGGGCTTCCTCAAGCTGGGGCAGAGTTTCTGTTGGTGCAAATTGTCTCAGCTTGTGGTTTGGAGTGCAGAGTTAAAAACTGACCAAAAAAATGGATAAAATGATCAAAAAATCTGTGGCATTAGAAAATGGTTATGCTGTTTTAACCAGTAATGCCTTTGACAAGTTACGTGTTTGCCATTGTAGCTCTCCCAACACATTTGTACAAAGAAACCACCTCTGGATGAGTGACAGAGATCTTTTTGCCACCGGAATTTAAACCAGCTCTTCAGTGGGAAAAAAAACCCTTAGACCTTTAATAAGACAGTTTTTCATGGACAGACATAGCTATGACAGCAAAACCTAAAGTGTCCTTCCAGCCTTTGCTAGGCAATAATAGAGGAAGAAAACAGCTCTATCCTGAATGTGACGGAGTATGTTTTGGGTGAGGCTTGGAGACTGCTGTGCCCCTGTGGATTAAGCTTCGGTCGAGCACAAGTGTTTGAAGAGTGAGGGCATTAGGAGTGATCGGGACTTGGTCTAGTCCTCAGGAAAAAAAGTAAATTATATCACAAGTTTAAACATGATCGTAAGCATATGCCTGAATTGTCTTTCTCCAAACTCATGTTATCATTAAGTTAAAATGTATTTTAAGCCAATGTTTTCTGTATAATGATTATCACTGTGATGACACAGAACATAAAGCTGATTTTTGAGCACATTTTCCCTATAAATACAAATTTGGATACTATAAATCTGCATCACAGGCAGAACTGCTCATAAGAACAAATACTAAGCTGACTGTGTCCTAAAGCTTCTGTCCTAAGACACTTATCGTCAATGATCTGGTTTGCGTAGCTGGTCCACAGGAACAGGAGCATTTTTTCCCCTCATATGCATGCTTGCTTTCCAGAATCAGCCACTGAAGATACTTCCTAACTGACTGGAAGAGTGAATCAGGGATCAGATACACCCCATCCAATTTAATTTCATATGACCTATGGCCAAATGATGCTGGTTTTCCCTAAAAGTGTGCTGTTTAACTCTGGACTGACTGAGGTGTCGGAAAAACTGTTTGGTTCACATCAAGAAAAAAGTTACCCTGCTGTATTTATTCAGCTAAAAACCCCCTTGAAACAAGCCATTTCTTTGCCCAAATAAAATGCAAAGGTTTTCAGAATCAGTACTGTGACGTAGGAAAAATTGACTTGCTATACAGTCATTTTCAACATCACCGTTTGATCTTGTAGTGTATTTTGATTTTTGATATTAAATCACTTCTATAATTCTGTGACCGGTGCGGAAATTTTTTTTTTTTCAGGTTCCCCGACCTCTGGCTATGAAAAAAGAAGGAATTCAGACCAGGAAGCGAAAACCTAAGAACATAAATAAGTCAAAGGCATGCTCTGGTAAATATAAAAAGATAAGACAGTTGAGCTGCAAGAATTTTTTTTATTTCCCCTGGCTGGAAAATATTTGTTTTTAATATCAGTTCCAAATCTTTCAGGTAACAGTACTACTGCGGTTCCTATGACTCCAACATCCACGTCTTCTACTAACTCGGATGACTGCAGCAAAACCACTTCTCCCAGCACACAGACTGCAGCCTCCGGGGTAAGCCGTAAGCCGGTGTCCGTATCTGTAAGCAGGCTGATCACTGTGCAATGTTATCACAGCTTTTATCTTATCTAGCAGAACAATAATCTAAACAAACTTTCCAGTTTTGTTAGCTGATACTGGAACAAGATTTTCGGAGGATATTACCTATAGCTGTAAACAGAACGACAAGCTGAAGTACTTTACAAACCTCTTAATTAAGATCTATATAATTTTTATGATTATGTTCACCACAGCTGAACCCCAGACAATTTGTTTGGAAATGTTCAGATTCTTCCATTTCAAAGCTTTTCTTCTGGAGCAAAGACAGTAAGTCATGCCCAATTGATCCTTTCAAGCAACAATTGTGTATGTACCCCTTTTTTTTCTGAAATGCTCTGGTAAGAATTCATAATTCAAGGCACTGCTGCTCTCACGTTTTCCAAAAGCTGTTTTATATATTTTACATATATTTTACATGCATTTTGACGCATTATCCCAAATGACAGGTAAAGCCCAGTAGAATGTTATCCTGCTGTATGAAGGGAAACACAAAGGCTTTTTTTTTTTTTTCCGAACTATGGTGTGCACTTAAGCCCCGATCCAGACCCAGCTGAAACCAGGCTGGTGTGCCCCACTGACTGCAGCGCGTAGGGGATCAGCCCTCTCCTCGCAGAGGGCTCGTCGGGGGCCAGATGCTCAGCATCTGGCAGCACCGAGCTCCAGAGGAGCACCAGAGGAGCGCTGATCATCCACTGCTTCAGTTTTGATCCTTATTTTACGTCACGTACTCAAACCGTTTCAAACTTCCTTTCTTCACCCAGTTGGCATGTGTGATAACAAATACTACTAGTTGCAAAGCTTAGTGTAGATTAATTTGTAACCCCTTGGCTATATATTTCCGTATCCACACTCATTCCTTGGGCCTTCTGTATGCTTTAATCTGTCACATCGTCTCTTTGAAGAGCTTTCCTAATGTGGCTTTCTCTACTCCTTTATTAATAAAAAGAAGACATTGTTTATCATAACTATTTTTCAATATGTCTCGGTGTTCCCACATCCAAATTCCTCTCAATAGTTCAATTCCTGACGTACAAAGTTTCATTGTACAAGGGGAGGAAAAAAAACATTTTAGCAAATGCGATTGTTCGTGGACTGACAGGGCCACCCAGTTTCAGAGGGACTGGGTTTTGGATTTGGATGCTGCCAGACAAGGATATTACTAAAAGGGCTTGTCTTTGACATGAGAAAATCCTGTCAGTCCAATAAAATAAACAGATCACATCAAAAAAGGAGAAACACTAACCAAGAAGTGAACCGTTGCTGTGTTTCAGGCTCCCCCCAGTGAACTACTATGCACCGTTTTAGGCTCTCCTCTAATCTTTGCAAACGAAAAAATGCAGCCAAATTTTCCTTAAATTTTCCTTACATTGCCTTCAGCAGGACTACCAGTCCTGAGGAACGTCGTGAGATTTGTGTAACGGGCAGCATGAGAAGCCCAGTCCCAGCTGAGGTCGAGGCAGTGGCGTAGGCTGCAGGCAGCGCGGCCACATTGCTGCTTGGGCAGGGACAGTCTGTGTGGACGAGATCCCGTTTCCCCTGTGCTGTTGCTTTCTTGGCTGGCTAAAGCCTGCCTTCCTTTCTGTAGCCGTTTCCCTAGGAGAGCATATCAAACCTGTTCTTAATAATCTTTATATTACAATTTGAAAAGTACCATTTGTAATATAATTTTTCTAGGAGGAGTTGTGTGGGTACCAGAGGAGAGCGGGGTGGGGGCATGGTTCATGAGCCAAAAGGCTAGCTGAGAGCTGTTAGCAACTGAAAGCAACTCCCAGCAACCCCGAGGATGATTTTAATTACACGACAGCATCCCCCAGAGCCAGGACTTCAGTTCTCCCCGATTTTTCCGTAGTAGATCAGGCTGGTAGAGGACCGCTACATGAGGGCTGGGGAAATTTGCCCCCTTGTATCCAGTAGGCAGCACGGTAACATCCACACAGCCTTTTCCCCACCCTGAGTTGATCATACGTACCCTGCACATGCAAAGCACTTGCAAATTACCTCTTGTGAAAAATTTCAACGAAAGGAAGCGACGGAGAGAGGCTGTGAAAAGCGTTGAGGCAGGGAGGCTGCCACAGCCACCAGACATACGGGCATCCCCCTGGCTCCCCACTACCCTGCCTGAAGGGCTAGCGATCTCCTACCCCTGCACCCCAGCCCCAAATGTACATAAATGGGGATGGGATTTGCAGGGGGGTTGTTGACAGGACATGTTGTGGGTATGGCCACACACTTCCCTTGGGCTCCTGCTTTTGCCCAGGCAGCAGCACTTCAATGGGATGAGGCCGGAGAGACTGGAGGTTGAAAGTAGAAAGCGGTGGCTGTTAAGATTTGCTCCTGTTGCCCCAGACATCACCTAGGGACATGACTGCCAGCTTACGAAGGAAGTGAGACCATTGCTGGTGGGCCTAAATCCCGTGGGAGAAGCTAAGCACTCATCCAGGCCATTCAGTCACAAGTTGCTGGGAGTTAAGGGATGTCAGCATTTTAGACCAAGGCAGCCTGTAACAATCTGATCACATGCTGAAGCAAAGATATTCTCCTGGACTTCTGGTTTCATTGATTTTTTTTTCATTTGAGTTGACCCGTCGATAGCCCGAAGGTTTGTGTTTGTTCTTAGAACAGGCAATGCCTTTGCACAAGGAGAATAAATTTCTCCAGGCCATGTCAGGAGAGAAAAAACCCTCAGATGGATGAATCCAGGCTCTGTAATCTCCGACCACTTTAACAAGATCAGCGTCAATTCCTGCCAGCGGCGCTGGTGACGTTGCCGAAACACAGGCACCTGCTGGAAGAGCGAACCTGGCTCATTCCCCACGCGTTACACAGCCGGCATGGCAACTTGTTTTTGTTTTGCTCTGTTTTCACTTCTCCAGCCCTTGTTCTGTGAGGAGGGGAAAAATGCCAAATTGACATTAGGCAGAGAAATCCAATGACGTTTTAGAAACTGTTGTCTGAAATTCACAGCAATGTTGTTGCTAAATGAAACAGAGAAAATTAATTCCTCTACTGGTACAAAAGCAATTTATTATGACTTTTGTGGGAGGCTGCCAAAAGAGTTCCTGGTTATGTAGAAATCTAATGGAAATGAAACTCAGCAGAATTCACGTCAGTAATATTCACTTTTTGCCCTACCTTTCTTTATCTCTTTTAAAGTAAAATAAAGAGGGCAGGGCAGAAGAAGAGAAGGGCGGCAATTACTCTTGGAAATGTCTTTGAAACTATCTGTTTCATGAAGGGGAATCTTAGATGATGCCAATTTTGAGACAAATTAGCAAGAACCTTAAATGTTGATTTTATGTTCTAGCTGAAGTTTAAACATTTAAAATATATGATTAATGAATTGCTGTGGGTGCAAAGTTGATTTCAAACTTCCCAAAATGTAGAAGTGTTTGGATCAGAGATGCTTCGTTGTCCCATTGTAAAGGGGCTATTTGCCAAATTCACATCTGGATCTAGGATTTAGGCCTATTTCTGTTTTCCTAAGCGGTATAAGTACTGGGTGTCCTGTGTTACTAATATGGAAAATGTCCAGCTGCATGATATATGAAGTTGCCTTACATCCCCATAAAAAGAAGATTTGAAGGTTTCAGACAGCCTGCATCTGCATCTATACCTGGTCTCCCTTTGATGCAGCTGAAACTGTACAGAGAAAAGCTGCACAGAATAATTTACTAAACGAAGGGTCTGTAGCACACACCCATCCATTTCCACGCAGGGGCTCCAACTGGTGTGATTACCAGAAGGCCTTTATTCCCTTATTAGGATAAAAGGCAATATGAAAACTGCTGTAAAATCTGCTTTTTATGGCAGGACATGGAGGCTCCATGAGCCAGAGCTGATGTCAGTAAAGGCTCAGCAGCACCAGGGGAGCTCTTCTTCTAGAAGATTCTGCTGCGCCGTTTGCCTCCAGTTTAGAGCTTTCTCAGAAGGACAGTAATCACACCCCATTGAATAATTTAGGACAGTTGTTGTGCAGGTAAAACTAGCGCTTACTTTCCTTGGAGGTTTACCTTGAGAAGTGGTTCAGGACTGGCTCTTCAGTGTCGTGGGCTGGAAACTGTGAGAGCTGACTGAAATGGCCTTGGCAGGTGGTAAGCTAGCAGGAAAATACAGTTCTAACTGTCGCCAAAATGCCTGACAACCTGGGCTGAATTCACTGAATAGCTTCTCCTGGATTTGCTTTCTTTTGTTTTCAGCAGAGGGTTTGTGAGGTGCTTAGAGGTGTTGTTCTTCGTTCCTTTTTAGGCAGCATATTGGTAGGACATTCATGAGGCAACAGGGAATCAGCCTCTGTACAGTATCTCCCAGAGTCTGGACAAACCCAGATACTCGACCTCTCTAAAAAAATCTCTTAACCACCTGGATATTGGAAAGTTGAATGGCCGAGGGTCCTTCAGACTATCTGATGATAAGATTTCTGTTGGTATAGAATGATTTCTTAGCCATTGGGACAGAGTTTCCGTGAGAAAGACTCACCAGCATGGTGGTTAGGACTTTCACCTGGAAAATGGGAACACAGTGCCTCAGTCCTGGTATGAGTAAATATTTATCTAAACCAGGTGGAATAAGATCAACAGGAAGCATGAGGAACATGGCAACCTAAAATACCAGATAGTCTGGTAGGCAGGGCATTACGCTGGGAGATCTGATACTCCAGTTTAAATCTTCTCTTCATCTCCTACTTCTTCTGCATTATTCCTCACTCCTGGACAAAATAGGATGCTGCTTTCTTCTCCACACTCCGTTTCATAAAATCAGTCATTCATTTTCTTTGTTCTGTGTATATGTATCCAAATGAAAGCATTTCATTTTTTATCAAGCTGAATGAGGCAATCCATTTTTTTGCTTCAGCAGGGAAAACCAAGGAAAAAACATATTTTTGGTTCTACCCAAAATGTCTACATGCATACGGACACATACATTTTGCTTGGTTCTGTCTTATTGCCAAAACAATAAAGCCAATTAGCCGTACAACCCTCGACAGCAGAGGGGTCATCATCTTTCTCAAGCCATGCTGGAAGTTGCCTCCCTTAGGAAATTAATGAATTATTAACCTCAGATTTATGTTGTTATAATACAAAGGAGAGATTAGAAGATATGTAAACTTACACATCTGCAATATAAAAAAAAGGATCAACTGGACTAGCAAGAAATGACAACTTTGCGTAGTAAGAAGGCCACTAAATCAGAAAAAAAAAGCTGTGGTTTTGCAGTGCCAAGACTTGCTCTTCAGAAACCAAGGAGTGACAGTATTGGGACCTCGTGGGGATGGCAGTTATTGCAGGGAGGGTGAGGCTGGAAAATTAAAGACTTAATTTGCCACAAAGCTTTATACGCGAAAGAAGTTTTTGCGAGAGTATTTCAGCTGACTACTTTTAGCATTTAAACGCAGCAAAACTGAACTATGCTAACCAAAGAGGAAGAGAGTATCAGCTGAGACTCAGCCTACTACAGACCTAGCGTAACGTCCAAAATTCACAGAGCATATTGAACCTGTGAGGTGGATGGAGCAAAGGTCTATCTGACGGAGCAAAGGTCTAGATCAAGGCCGCTCGCCACCCCCTCCAGCTATTAGCACAACTCCTTGCCCAGAGCTTTTGCCTCTTGGCTACGGAGGTGTGGGGGGAGACTGGGGAGGGGGGTGTGTCCCTTCCCTCTCCTGGCTCCCCACGGTGGGCAGACGGTGCAGGAAGGAGTGGGTGGAAGAAAGCAGGAGTCCTTCAGGCAGAGATGCCGGTGCTGTTCCCCAAGTGCTGGCCACACAGGCTGAGCAGCCTGGTTTTGATCTGGGACAGGTTTAGTGGGAGTGAATTTAGCTCTGGGGTGCTGCTGGCAGGTTTGGGTAGGATGTAGGTGTCTAAACCTCTCTGTGGCTCTGGCTGAGATCTCTCTCTGAGCATCGTGGGCAGGACTTCTTCAGAAAGGCCACCTCTGATCCTCCCTGCCTGGGGGCTGCCCCATGACCAGCTCCTGCTGGTTTGGGTAAAAAGCAAGGATCCTTAAACCACCTTTACAGATACAAATGCAAACTTCCTCTGTTTGTTTGGGAGGCAAGCTCTTCCCAAAAATCTTTTTTTTCCTCAGGAAGCTGAGCTTCAGTTGATTATCTCTCCTATTATCACATTTCAGCAATAAAATTATATCCATTACCTTTTCATTGATAGAGCCAGCTGTTGTGAATTTGAAGAGCTGGTTGACTTCGGCAGCATTGTTCAGCTCATTTATTCCAGCTGACAAATGTCCTCTAATAACTAACTGTAGCCTCTATAATCTTTCATCTCTTAGAGTTGGAGAAGTAAGAGCAGCGGTAGGCAAGCTCAGGAGCAGAGCTGTGATTCAGCCACATCCTTTTCATGAGCTAAAGTTTGTTTTCCATGTTTCACTTTGGGAGCTGCCCGAGCTGCCTGGATTTGTCATGACATTACCAGGGTGGGGTTTCCAGGCCCAGCGGTCCTGCCCAGGTCCGGCCCACCCCAGCTCAATGGAGCCAGGATCCAGCCTTGGTCAGGCAGGGATGGGCAGTCTTCAAACAGGACGTGGCTCCACGTCCTCCCTTCTGGGGTGCCCAAGGGAGGGGTAGCTGATAACCCCACATGGGAACTGCAGGTCCCTGCGCCCCACCTTTGTAGGGCTGAATCAGGAAAAGGGTGAATTACACTTTCCAAGCCCGGAAGAAACAGGCAATGATAAGATATTTGCCTGCCGGAACAACAGTGGCAAATATGGTCAAACAGGAACTTTTCAGAACAGCACTCTGTGTTTTTAGCTCAGGTTGAGCAAACACTGCTAAACTCTAAACACTTCTTCCACTGCAGGGAGACTCAAGCTGTTAAAAATGACGTCTTTTGTGGTAATGGGAGTCTATTTGATGTCTTAGAAATAAAAGAAGCCTTTTTGAATAACTAGGCTGATGCAAGACCAAAAACGGACCCAAAGGTTAGCATGAAATCTGCCTCGTTGAATTCTCTGAGCGTAGTCATAAGGAAAGAGGATACGGAAATTCATTGCCACTGATTGGCAATGGTCTATTTGAGAGAGCGATAAAACAGATTTCTTAGGATTAGAGCTATTTTGGCTGGTTTGGGGGGACAAGCAGTTGTCCCTTCCATCTCTGCATTTCTGGGTAGCGACTGACAGAGCAGCATGGTGATTGATGACTGGATGGAAGAATAGCAGCTATCAACCATTTTAATAAAAGCTAAAGAAAATATTGGAGCCCAGGTTATTTCAGACAAAAGTGATCGCTGGCAATGAGTACCTCTTTCAGAAGGTGAGGTGGCTTGAGCACAGCAACAAGAACCCTGCACAGCACTGTTTGGAAATTGCCTTTGGATAAATGAAGCCTTGCTTTTCCTGTGTCAGGACTGCTAGCTTGGCATGGCTCCAGGAAAGCCAAGAGCTCTACTCTTGTAAAATGATTAAATATGTATACTTTTCACTTAAACAGCAGGCAGGAAGCTTCTGCAGTCACAGTTTAGCATAGTTTTTTTTTTTTCTTCTTCTTTTTAAGGAATCTCGTCCGAAGACTATCCATTAACAAGTAAATTAAGGTTTTAAAACTGACATATCCGAGAGTTAATTTTGTATGAAGTCAGCTCTTAAACATTTCCTTTATCAGGTGAAATTGTTGCCCCTTCTCTGTCTGGCACTGTGAATTTTTCCTCTGTAGCGGATCTGCTCAGCCTCATGGAAAAAATGATTGTTTCTTTGTCTTTGTAACTCTCCATTTCTCTGTTAAAATAAATGGGCGGGTTTCAGTGCAGTTCAAGGGTTCATCTTCGTGCCTACCAGGGCTCCTCTGCACGTTGTCTTGTGAGTGTAGGTGGCGGAAAAAAAAGGCTCGTGGTTCAAAGGCATAGTGTTTCTCCACTTGAGATGAAAGGAGCATCTCCTTTAGCGGCCAGTCTTAGAGGGATGAAGTGGTTGTGGCTAGCGTTTTGAAGGGTGAGGAATGATTTTAGGCATGTCAAGGTCTAAGGGAGCCAAAGAAGGCTGATTTCCAGGAGGTGCTCTGCCCCCGCTGCTGGACAATTGGAATGTATTGGGCTTCTCCCACTGTGGAAGCAAAACTATAGGTGCCATCACTCCCAGGTCACATTGTTGCTGTTGGCCATCTGTGTCCCTTCAGTAGGGGGCAGCGGGACACATGCACGTTACCTTCTTCATCAAGGTTCTGTACGTCATGCTCTTTCTTTCCCACCTTGCTGTGAAGATAACCATGTGCTGTTCTCCAAGGAGGGCTGTCACCATGTCAGACCTTGCCAGTGTAGCAAAGTCAATGTTTAACAAAGGGGAGAAGAAGCGGTCTGACCCTGAGAGGTGTTTTTCAGTTTCAGGATTCTGAGGCAGAGGGGTGAGCAGAGGGCAAACACCGAGCCCGCTGTGATCCAGCCTGCCCCTTGATGTATGCAAAGCTCACCCGCTCAACAAAATCTCTCTTTGCTCTTCCCCCCACTCCAGGCGAGCTCATCGGTGATGTCAGGCCCAGGAGATAGCACCAGTCCCGAAAGCAGCAACCTTAAGTATTCGGGTCAAGATGCGCTGTACACAGGAGTCAGCCTGACCTCCACGGCCGAAGTGACGGCGTCTGTGAGACAGGATCCCTGGTGTGCCCTGGCTCTGGCGTGACTCGGCATGAGGGAAGCTGGATCCTGGCGCTGCGCGGCAGCCCCCAGACGTCCGCGCACGGTTTCTTCTGCAGAGCAGTTGCAGTGGCAGAGAGAGTGCTGGCAAAGACCATTCCTCCGAAATTGTTTTCGTGCCTTGGTGGCAGAGGTGTTTTTCAGCCTTTGAGAGAGGCTCTGCCGAAGCATCCAGTTCCTCATATATGCAAGAAAAACACAGAGAAAGCAAATGCCCACCGGGGATAGCTAATGCAGCCTTACACTCTTCAAAAAAAAAAAAAAAAAAAAAAAAAAAAAAAAAAAAAAAAAAAAAAAA
>Ga0065711_1046570_pt1 | contig 12818 bp, 10 predicted proteins | sample Hoacrofraction12_FD_59098 | JGI IMG/M metagenome (GOLD analysis project Ga0065711, IMG submission 59098) | Hoatzin crop microbial communities from Cojedes, Venezuela - Epithelial fraction 12 v2 (version 2) | ecosystem: Host-associated > Birds > Digestive system > Esophagus > Crop | place...
GAGGCTGTGGAGTCTCCTTCTCTGGAGATATTCCAGCCCCGCCTGGCCGCGGTGCTGTGCCCCCTGCTCTGGGTGACCCTGCTTGGGCAGGGGGTGGGGCTGGGTGACCCCAGAGGTCCCTGCCAACCCCTGCCATGCTGGGATTCTGTAATGCTTCAGAGATCAAACACACCAAACACCCAACAAGTCCGATGCTGTGACAGCTTCTTTGTAGACAAGAGAACCATCCATTTACTTCAGTCACTTCTTTAGATTTTGAAGGTCCTTAACCTCTAGGTTCCCTTCTACCCTTATGCATCACCCTAAGAAATGTACAATATTCCGCCAACCGGTAGTTTAAACTCTCAACTCTACCTCCCAAAGCAGGGTCAGCTAGAGCAGGCTGGCAGGTCCACGTCCAGCTGGGTTTTAAATACCTCCACGGATGGAGACTCCACAAGCTCTCTGGGCAACCTGCCCCTACGGCTGACCACGCTCACAGTAAAAAAGCTTCTCTTGCGTTCAAGTGGAATTTCCCGTGTTTCAGTCTGCGCCCATCACCATTCCCTGGGTACCGCCGAGAAGAGTCTGGGACAGCAGCAGCAAAGCACTTCTTCCTGTAAGAATGAAGTAACACAGCGGGGACAAGTTACAGGGACATGAAATACCCCGGCAAGTGATACTGCGACCTCAGACCCTTCCCGTTCGGTGTGGGATGACGGCCCAAAAAGCCCAGGCTGCTGCTGTGTGGTCCCCCCTGACACGCCCTGTGCACTTCCACCAGCACTGGCGTGATAGAAACACAACACATTACTAAAATATTAATAATATTGCACTGCTGACTATTGCACCTGTGTTCTCAGCAGTCATTTTAACAAATGCAGGCAATGGAACGTACAGATGGAAAAGAAGCAGTGGGGATGACAACAAAAGGCAGGCAGCAGGTGACCAAGACCACTCCAAAGTGACAGAGCGTGAGGGACAGCGGGGCTGGGGTTACCGCACACGAACACCAGCGAATCCCACAGGTTCAGCTCATTTCAGGACGCGCTCGCCGGCTTGGCAACAGCAGAGGGCAAGGAACTGCCGGACGGTGTCCTGCTCCAAGCTCGGCAGCCGCACGCCTGCGGGCGGGCCCGGCACCGTCACGCAGGGCTGCACCCGGAGACACGCAGGGGCAGAGCGGAGCCCACGCGAAGCAAAACAGCTCGTGCACCCAGAGGCAACGGGAGCACGGTGCCCTGCCCGACACTCCGGACCCACAGATGGGCACTTCTGCACTGAGACCCGGAGCACTGCAGCAAGAAAAGAAGGGAAAATCGTCTTCTCCCAGACAGACCCAAAAGGTCTCTGGTCCAAATCGAAGAACAACACACAAGTACCGTTGTGTGCTACACCCACAGCAAAGCCACTGCGGGACACGTGCTGCTGGAGAGCAGCAGCCTTCGTACGGGCTAGAGTGCCCGCGCACTTACCCGCGTCCCTGCGTCTCCCTCGCAGCGAGGTCTGGGTAAGGCCACCTCCACCCGCACACCGCTTCAGTCAGGCATCAGAGAGACTTCTCTGCCTCGACGCGATCAGCGATCCGAACAACCCCAACACCCCTTTCACTACTCCTGATTCCACCGCAGCCAACAGCACCGCAGCGTTCCCCGCCGGGCTCCTCCTACACGCTCGGAGGGACGAGTGTCAGAAGAAAACGACACTCTGGAGGCAGCTGACCCAAATATCACTCTCACGGCCATTTCGGGAAAGGAGAGAGAAGCCAAAAGCGAGCAATTCTGTCGGCTCCTGTACGTCAAAAGGCTCTCACTTGGCTGAGCGGGACACAGTCGCATGGGGACGAACACCTAATTCATGCCCCACCGTATTATGATGGTCAGGAGAAACCACGATAGTGTTTGCTTCACAGATAAGCCTCAAAAATTAGTAGGAATGGCTTGTAAATAGAACAGACACCACGTACACTGTCCCCAGTCACCCATTCTGCAACATTTAAGGATGGCAGTTGTTTCACTGTGACCCAAATTAAAAGAAAAAAGGATTTTTCTTTCCCAGCTCTGTCACCTGGTCTGGCACGAGACGCCACCTCACCCTACAACTGTACCAAATTCACCTAACGTTTGCTTCAACAGCAGCTTCGCAGCCGAGCTTTCCAGAGAAGGACGGCTATTCAGGAGGCAGACACGGACATCGCAGCGGGCACTGCAAACCCTCACCTCTTCACAAGACGTCCTGCACTTGGAATAGCTCTGCTAAACCCGGGCAGGACTTTGCCCTTGCTGAGATACGAGGACCAGAAAGCTCTGCAGACCTCTGCGACTCCACACGACTGTACATCTCCTCGGACAGAGGGCACTGAGCTCAGGAGGACAGCAGCCAGCCAGGCCAGCAGGCCATCTTCTCACCGCCGGCTACCTGCACACCGGCAGCAATCCACGAGGGTGGCGTTGGGAACACCCCCGCCGAGCCCAGAAGGGCTGCACCTCGCCATCAGAGCCGCTCTCCGTGGCGACGCGGTGCCCAGCAGACACGCAGCCGCACGCTGGGCAGATGCTCCTTCCAGAGCACCACGGGGTCCACCACACGACAGCAGCACACACACAAGCTTGCCAGGCAAGCTCGCGCGCTCTCCTGCTGCTTCAGCCTCTCTCCAGTGCTACCAAACGGCAGGAAGAACGCAAGAGTTTCGTTTCAGTATATTAGTTTGAAGTATGATTTGTTTTGAGAAAAGGAGCATAGTACATCAGAGCAGACTGCTACACTGGCACTAAAATTTCACTCCAGCTTGAGTTCAACAGGAGTCTTAACAGCTTTATTTTGCCAAAGATCAAATTTAGAATACAAATACACACATAAAACCACTAAGCGACTTCCCTGTTGAAAAAAAAATTATTTATTTCCTATGGTGAAATAAGAAACCCAAAATTGTCATTTTCTGAAAGACTTGAATACTTTTCCAGACCCCCTTGGGAAAAGACCCGAAGCACTCGCTGACTGAAGTGCCTGCGCTCCATCACACCAGCTGGGAGAACACGCACACCGACTGGTTTCGCTCGCGCTGAGAACAGCCGCAAATAACTTCTGTTCCGCGGGGAAGGCAGCAGCCCTCTCCCCACCACGCCTCATGCCGCACTTCACCAAGCACAAAGCAGCAGGCGGGTCATTTTTTGCCACCTGCCTGCTTTACATGGCCATGTTTTATCAGCCTTATTATCAACATGGATTATGCAAATCAGCAGCAAATTTAAGGCAGATTAGCCTCCCAAATGCATGAACGGCTTAAGTCAGGCACGTGGTGACTAGTTAGGAGAGTGCCCGCAGGCTATGGTGTACACTGCTTTTCGGTCCTGCTGGAGATGGAAAAAAGCACACAGAGATGCCACAGGTACAACTGTGGGCAAGGTGACAGTGCCAAGCTTCGCCCAGCTTCTTATTTCCAAGTTTTCAAGGTTTTAGCAGAGCGGTTACATTTTGACACAACCTTGTTAGTCACCGAGTGAACTCCGTGCCTGTTCTGTACGTGCTCTCTGCAAGCTCCAGCCAGGAGACAGCCCATCACCACCTTTCAGCAAGCCCAGCGAGGCATCAGGACCCGCTGTCTCAACACAAAGCGGGCGGCAGTGTAAGCAGAATCACACAGCTCTGGCCAGGTTAGCGCTCTGGCCTTCAAAGATCTTACTCAGAAAAATCTCTACAACACCCAAGACTGTAAAAGCCCGCGCTGTTCTTCTGACTAAACGAAACTACCACGAGCGTGTAACAACAGAACCTGTACCAGCAGCAGGATCCCCTTCCAGAGAGCAACTGGCAGCCTCCGCAGTCTTTGGACAACGCGTTCGCTCCCAAGCCTGGCTAAGGCCACACTGCAAGCTCGGATAAAAGGAATTCCCCATCTGCATTGCCAGAACAAAAGAGTCACAGGTAAATAGGAAGCAGAGACAAAAACCATTAACAGACTGGATTGCTTTACTGAGGAATGCAGACACAGCCTCACTCTCCCATTTAGCACCAACTATCGCTTCCCATTCTCTAAATCACGGGTATGCCCAAGGGGCCCCACTAATTTCTAATGGAGAGGTAATTAGGCTTGGTTGCAAAAATATTCTTAACACAAAGGATACTTGAGCATCCACTGCATCACACCTCCTCATTCACTGAAAGGAAAGAGGATTAGCTGCAAAGCAGGGTATTCCTAACAGGGAACCACTGATTATTCGGTGGATTCTCTCACTAAGGCAACTCACACCTACTCTGCCAAGCTCATTGAATCACCCAGTGGTCTGGGTTCGAAGACACCTTTAAAAATTATCCAGTCCTACCCCTGCCATGGGCAGGGACCCCTTCCCCAGCCCAGGGTGCTCCCAGCCCCTTCCAGCCTGGCCTTGAACCCTGTCAGGGAGGGAGCAGCCACAGCTCCTCTGGGCAGCCCGGGCCGGGGCCTCAGCACCCTCACTGCAGAACATTTCTTCCTAATGTCTGATCTAAACCTGCCCTCTGTCAGTTAAAAACCGTTGTCCCTTGTCCTGTCACTGCACGTCCTCGTAAAAAGTCTCTCTCTGACTTTCTTATAGGCCCCCTTTACATACTGAAAGGCCGTGGTCAGGTCTCCCCACAGCCTGCTCTTCCCCAGGCTGAAGCACCCCTGCTCCCTCAGCCTCTCTCCGCAGCAGAGGGGTTCCAGCCCTCCTCCTCCGGCCCCGCTCCAACAGCCCCAGGTCTGTCCCGTGCTGGGGACCCCAGAGCTGGACGCAGGACTCCTGGGGGGGTCTCAGCAGAGCAGGGCAGAGCAGGAGCAGCCCGTCCCTCGCCCTGTGCCCACCTCACCGCCATCCATCCTGTGACCAAACCAGCGCCTCCCCACCACTCCGCTACCGCTTCAGAGAGAGACCCCCCCGCATCTCGAGGGAGCCCCCCTGCAGCAAGCTGCCGCCAGGAACAGGTTCATTTCTTAACGCTACTAGAAGAGATGACACCATCGCACAGGGAAAATTTCGTGACTTCTTTACACGCCTGCTCACAGAACGAGAGAGAGCCAGCCTCCGAGCCAGCCCCTTCCCTCCAGGGACTCGCTGGGAAGCTGCCTCGGCCGAAGGGACTGGAGAGAAGGCTGCAGAAGAGAGAGCCAAAAGGAAGAGTAACGGGTGGGGAGGAGCGGGTGGCATTCACCACAGACGCTAACGGAGCTCAGAGCTGGAACAGCCGACTGGGTTATGGCCTTTCTTAAAATCGCCTTGGTACGTGCAGGCAAGCATCCTGCCAACCCTGTGAGACACGGCTGCGAAGAAAACGCCGGCAAACTGCAGGCCTCCAAAGCCAGCATCCATACGGGACTACTGAGACAGTATTACACAGACCAGGATCAGTCGACAATTGACGTATCTGTACCAACGCGACAGATGGGGGGAAAAGTCAGTTTGGCTTCTGCCAAGGGGATTCCAGCCTCACAAAAGGCTCCAGACTGCCTGCATTTCTAAGATCTGCGAGTCTTCCTCATCAAAGGCTTCTTGCAGGGACACCAAAAGGCCACTCCGGAGAAGGGACTGTCCCTGCTGGCAATATTCAAGGCAAGGAAGATACGCAGCCACGAAGAACAGCAGAAGGACCTTATGACTCTAAGTAACCTGGTAATAAAATGGCAGATGAAATTCCACACAGATAAAGTGATGCATACATTGAATAAACAGAATAAATCTCAATTTCACAATAAAAAAAGTAGTGCCCTGAAATGGCCTCAGCAAGCAGGAGATCTTGGGGCTGTCCAGCTGCTCCACACGAGTTTCGGCGCGGCTCAGCATGGTCCGGAAGGCCAAGAGCATTTTACCAGTGTTGGAGCAGGACAACTGCACGAGCAGCGGTCGCTGCTGTGTCACCGTGAGCATGCGTGGTTCACCTGCATCCCGGCCACGGCACACGGCTCTGGGCACTGTCGCCATCCCCGTCACAGAAACGGAGAACAGCAGCAGCAGAGGCACGGACTGGCTGGTGTGGGAACAGTGGCAACCCGAGACGGCTGAGGGGGGAAAGAGGGCAGGGAGCTGTAAAATCTGGGGTAGCCTGGAGGAGGAAAGCCCCTTAAAAACTGAAAAAAGAGAGACAGTGCTTCACACCAGGGGTAAACCTCCAGGCAGAAAGCAGTCAGAATGCTGAGAGGGGTTTCAAACATGCTTTTCCCATGCTTGTGCTGCAGCCTCCGCTGGGGACGGTGTCAGGATCAGGGCTCCGGAGCAGGCGGACGCTCAGCCCGATCCCGCGCGGCTGTTCTGCAGGAGCCAGGGGCGAGCGTCTCCCCAGGGGGCTTGGGAAGAGCGCTCACACATCAGCTAAAGGAGAGGCGCTGGGGAAGCCAAAAGGGGAAAAAAAAATGGTACCTCAGGTTGTTAATTGTTGAGAAGTCACAGCCGACTGGTGGGCAGTATTTACTTGTCAGACAAATCTCACGCAACTGGCGCACTTGAAGGGCAGCAACGATTTATTTCTGTCGATACGTCTCCAGCACGACCCTCCAGGGCATCGGATTTTGCAGCCACCCAGATCGATAAGGCTTCGCCGCAGACTGCAGAGCGAGCACGGGCAGGCTGAGGAATACAAATCAAGCCGGGCAGTCCCACAGAGGTGGACGTCTCCAGTAAACAGTCCAGAAGGAGCGAAGACTTTACGTGAACCAGGGAATAAAGAAGATCATTTCCACATGGCCATATGGAAAATCACTGTGTGCTTCCTCCCAAGCACGTCAATTTTATTGTATTTTTTTAATATCCCAGGAATCACAGTTTCCACTATGAAAATTCTTGTCCTTTTAAAAACAGTTTAACTCTGGATTTGAACGCCAGCTAAGTAACTCTTGTGAATGAATGTCTGCTGTAATTAAAATTTAGCCATTTCTCAACTACCTGAAAACGTTTACTGTGAAAATCAGTTTTTAGCTGTTCAGGAGGAGGTGCTGCACACAAGACGGCACACCTGCAAGTCACACCCGTTAAGAACCTTACTTCTTTTATTTCTACGCCATTTAAAAACATACTAACAGCGGGGCGAGCCCCACGGGCACAATCTATCAGCCAGCTCCTCGCCTGCCTCCAGTGCTTCCCTAACCTCCGGCCCTCGGATGAAGCGGCACCGCTTGCCAGCTGTGTCCCGAATCTGTAACAGAGCAAGAATTCCAGGAGTTAACGAGGAGTCAGAAACTCACCCGCAAGGCAGCACGGAGACCATCCAACGCATGAAACACAACCACCCTGCCAGGCTCTCCACCATTTTCCGCACGAGGAGCGGGAGCCGGGACGCCCCGAGCTGCGAGCATCATCCTGCAGGCCGTGCGTGCCCGCGGCACCGGCAGCCAGAGCCAGGCCGGGACCCCACACCCCCTCACCGGCTCCGAAAAGCAGAGCGGAAGCAGCCGGCTCCAGCGCCCCGCACTTTTTGGGAGGGCTTTGGGGATTCTCAGAAGAGAGGAAGCGTTGTGCACAGCTACGTACAAGTACCACAACGCTGGGAAAGCGGATCAACGGCTGGGCGGAACGCGGCAATGGGTGCTCAAAACAAGGCAATAAAACACAATTGCCGGCCACCTCTGCAGCAGCACTGCCCGCGGCATTCCCACGACGGACAGCAGGCACAGTCCGCCGGCCAGCCCCATGCCTATCTTCTCTCCCTACTTCAACAGCTTCTTAAACGAGGTCAGGCACACAGACTCACACTGGGCCTCTGACAAATTGGTAACTAAAAAGGTGGAACTAATATCCGTAAGAGCCGAAAGCTGGTATTATGTCCTTATTTAGGCAAAAGAGCTGGCTGACTCCACCGATGTTCATCTAAGCAAGGTAACAGGGAGAAATCCCTCACTCCTGTGCACCAATGTAAACCCCAGGTCAGTGAGTCAATTAAGCACAGGCTTAATGTAACGCTGGAAAGAAATCCCGCCAGTAACCGGGCTGCTTGCATACGTACACTTGGGCATGGGCTGAGGTACCTGGATGATCTGGAAACAGCCCACAGCCCCCGGAAAAGAGACTAACCCAGGCTGGTTTGGGAATTAATCCCAGTGGCATGCACAGAACTGCTAACATGAAACGAGGGGGGATTGTACGAGTGTGTGTGTGTGTGTGTGCTGAAGCATCTGTTCAAATTTAGGCATATAAAACATTTTTCAGCCCAATGACTCCACAGGGAAATGCCTCACACATCAGCTCATCTGACTCAATTTTTCCATCACATTTCCCTTAATACAGTTTTGTCCATAAATACACTATTCATTTCTTCCCAAATATAGCTTTTTATTTATAGAGCCAGAAAACCTTGTAACTTCTGTTATTACTTAAAGCCCTGGGTTCTTCTCTGAAATGTAATCATTAAGGAATTATTAGCCAATATTGAGGTATGGAACCAAGTCATCTACGTTTGCAGAAGGAAAAGGGGTTTCTTTTTGGTATAAAATTCACTGTTTTCAGGATTTCCTTCATCAGAAAATACCCAGTAACGTTGCAACTGCCCTGCCGTACACGTCAGTTTAGCCCACAGCACAGCCCAGACCTTCCACCTCGAATTGTCATTTTGCACAACAGAAAGCCAAGCGTTTGAAACTCCACACCAGATCTTCCAGGCAGTTCACAGGGAGCAGAATCACGCACTGCTACCCAAACAGCGATAACGGTTCATAGTTATGGTATGAGGAGGTCAGAAATCTAACGTTGCCTCCTTCCTCTCCGAGCACAGATAAATTCATTTTTGTGGCTTTTAACAGAAAGCAAACAGCCTATCAGAACCGTAACAAAGAATGGCCAATTTAGACATTTAAAGTATGGGGGTTTTTTCAGAGGCAGAATTTAGATGTCGAGCAATACTGAACAGAGCAAGAATTTGACCTTTATTAACCACAACATGAGTCGAAAGAAAGCGTAGCACGCTGTTACGCGGCACGAGTACGGGTCAGTGGAATTCCACTCCCGCTGCTCGCAGGAAGCGCAAAGACCAGCGGGAAAGGCCGATGGCGACGCGGCGTTCTGGAACGCAATGTCCACGCACAGGGCACGGCCAACAGGAGGTGTCCCCGCACGCGGGCGGCAGTGCCACCACCCTCAGGGGCTGACCGGCCTGGGGTCCAGGGAGCGGGGCTCGGAGGCGCATCTGTAATCCAGGGAGTCTTCCCCGCGTGTGGGGTGGGATGCTAGGAAGGTCAGCAGTGTGACAGTAGAGCAAGCATAAAACGCAGGGAAAATTAATGGAACTTTCTTCCCACAGGGATAACTTACTTCCTATTAACCGGATTAAAACTAAATATATCTGGAGCACAAACTCCGTAAAGCGCTCTGCTGAGTGGCAGCACAGAAAACAAAGGCTGGAAGCGGGGTGGAAGAGGATCACCTAATGAGAGAGCAGTGCCCATCCTCTCGAGCGGCCAGACAACAAAGGGGTCCATTATCCGCCGAGCATTTTGCTCCGTTTAACCATCGTTACCAGTGTCCGGGGCTGTGCTGCTGCTCAGAGAACCCCGCCGGAGTTTTGCGGCACAAAAGAGGGACCTGCCACAATTCACTCTGCGCTGACAACGTTTGAAAAACAGAGACGATGACAATCTAAAGCGGCTTTAGGGAAGACCCACAAAATTGCCTCCCCCTTCCCAGCGCGATGCTAACAGTGAGGCCACTGCCTGGTTTCACACCTTTTCCCCAGCCACGCAGGTACAAACGACTGCAAGGGGAACGGCAGCAAACCACCGAAACTCAACCTGACGAGCCCAGTCCGCCCGGACTCCCCGGCTCCCAGCCCGCACGCGCCCCGATGGGCTGGGGCAGCTCCCGGCTGAAAGCTCACTGCGCTGTGACGAATCCTCACGCTCCAGCACTGCGGCTTCCTCAAAACAGCGGCGTCAGCCGCTCTGCGAACGCCTGCCAGCTCCCGCTCCCCCAGCAGCGGCACCCGAGGCACGGGAGGCCCTGGAACCCAGGCCACAGCGTACCCAAGGCAGGCGCTTCCAGGATGAAACCACTCCTGGCAGCGCGTTTCTACATCCTTTTTGTCCTCACGGCTGAATTACAGCCACCTACAAGGGCAGGCACCACAAGCACACTGCACCTCCTCCTTTGCTTGGCAAAAAGTGACGTTTTAGGAGAGTCCGGGGTTTTTCTTGGACCCACACAAGTTGCTGGCAATAAGTAAATTACTAAGTCAGCAAGTCTGTGTGTTAAAATTCATCGCAAACTCTCCATCAGCGATTAGATTTCACCATTTATAAGAATTTTCCTCTTGAACTTGCCCTTGTCAGCTGTAAAATCACATAAAGCCAGAAAAGGCCTTTTAGTAAGACAAAGCTTCCACCTATGCAACCCAATTCCCAACCCAATTCCCTTCTGAACCACAGAAGATTCTTTAGCAAAACTGTGTCTACAATTAAAACTGTACAGTACGTACGAAAATCTTTCCTAAATTCTTAAAATTGGTCTAAACTTGCCTAGCATCTGATCACTGCCTTGCAACACCCTGGTCCTCACAAACGCACTCATGAACTGCTATCAAGTTTTCTTTTAACGTGTCCTTCGTTAAGAGACGGACGGGACTGCTGGAAGTCCTCACTGTCAGCTCCTTTTCCAGCCCTTTTTTCGGGCTCTTCTCTAACTCACTCCAAGCGAGCCGCCGCGTGCCCCGTCTGTGACCCCGATTTTTCAGTTATTTACAGACATTTGCATCACCTGCAAGTTATCTGTGATGATCTGGGTGCTTGCTTTGAAGTGACAGGCAAAAACAATCACTAATGAAGAGCTAAGCACGGGTATCAGCAGAATCCACCTAGGAAACAGGTATTTCATGACAATTCCTCATTTCTAATCGTGAATTCAGACCTGTGAGTTGCTTTAGAAAAAACAAAAACTTAACGTTGTTGCATCAATTCAGAAAAACACTTAGGTTTTTAAATGAAGATGCTGTCTATCAGCAATAATTCAACAGCCCGCTGCATCGGTGAGAACACTGACTCACAATTCTAGTGTTAAGGCTACTAAAGGCAGTCACGCTGATAAGGGTACAGCCAGTCGTTGAGACGGTTTGAGCAACTTTTCACAGTGCCAGCTGAGCTGAAACTTGCCCAAGCCAGTTTCAAAAGCCTCTGCAGGGTGCGAGACGCTGGGTGCTGAACCCAAGTAGCCACAGCAGCCGAACGCGTTTTCGACACGGGTGGAAAAACGGAGACACTCCTGTAAACCAAGTTTCACACGATCTGAAGCACAAATCTTCACATGTATGTGTCCAAGCGTACTAACCTACGTTCCTCAGTCTGTTCTGCCCCATCCTTTGCCATTTCAAGGCAGAAATGTCAGTCAATTTACCATTTCTCGAGAAACACGCTGCAAAGGGATCGTTTTCTTACGAGCAGCCACAGAAACGTTCCCAGGGTAGACACCCCTGCTCAGCCCAACCCACCCAGAGACACAGCCCACTCTCGGCACACCACCAACCCCAGCCCACCTGAGCTCTGCTCCGAGCCCCTCACGCCCTTACCTCGCGTCCTGCCCGGCCGCAGGCATGGTCAGCACCCCCTGGCCATACGGGATCCCCGGCTGCACAGTCGCACAGGAAACCCCCGCAGCTGAACTACTCTACCTCGGCTTTAACCGTCAGCATCGTCTGCTCGTTAGGAGCTTTTGCCGCTGACCAGAGAGGGGAGAAGGACGGACGCCGAGCAGCCTGCGCATTCGTCAGACACAGAAAATATGTAACGGTTCAGCCCACCCACCGACAAGCCCTCTGGATCCGCTTCAGTCACCAGCGCGACGCGAGAGGGAAAACAAACATCGTCCCCTCCTGCCTTTTGAGAACTGCAGGAACGCTGGAGTTCATTTTAGGATTGTTGGAAATGCAGGACTTCCAGCTGTTTGCAGTCATACGGGGAGAATAAGCAATGGCACACGAAGGCTCAAACGACCCGTGTGTTTGGACATTTTCTTTCAAAAATTCTTACACATCCTGCTTCATAGAACGGAGCTTACTTGTTCCCCAGGAAAGCATAAGCATAACTTGGGAATAAACTTGGAAAGAATCAAAAATACAGAGAAGGGCACCTTTCATTTTCCTAGTCAGGAGTCTTGACAGAAAACAGCAGCTTTCCCCTTCTGAATGGCCTGAAGAAAGGTGGGGTTTGGTGACTGGACTGCCAGCTGCTTTGCTGAACGTCACCGTGGAACAGATTTCTAACAGAAAGGGACAGATTTTTTTATCTACCAATTATCCTTGAATTACAGGGGGCAGAACACATGGAAATAACAACAGCAACAATCAATCGTCTGTCAAACACAAGGGTTTTGTTCTTCTTATTTCTAAATGCTAACTAAACACCTAGTTAAAAAGCTGAACCCGGTGTTACCAGCTGTTGCTTGAGAATCCACACTGTGCGCCCACGCCCCAGTCAGGCCCCTCGCACTGTCCCCTCTTTGTCACCGACGTGACAGTGGCACAAATCCCGCACTTCCCCGGGAAGCAAAGCCGCAGTGACCAGGAAGAGCCAGAACTTTATCCTACCAGCAGAAGAGAGAACTGGCTAAAAACAGCCACTAAAAATCACTGTACAAACGTCACCCTTGTGAAATTTTATGGCGACGGGTGAAAGTTCGGCCCAGCAGAGGCCAGAACCCCCATCGCCCGACACAGCGGCGGGTTTTTGCTCCTTGTGCTCTGCGTTGGGCTGGAGCGCAGAGAAACGTCAGAGCGCGCGGCCGCTGCCCCGGCCAGCTCGCACGGGTCGAACCCCGGCTCGCAGCAGCTCCATGAGCGTTCACCCGCCCAAGGAGGGCACGGAGCTGCTGCTTTCTTGGCTTGCGCCGGCCTGCCCCGAGCGCCGTGCCGCCAGG
>Ga0065711_1046571_pt1 | contig 12817 bp, 11 predicted proteins | sample Hoacrofraction12_FD_59098 | JGI IMG/M metagenome (GOLD analysis project Ga0065711, IMG submission 59098) | Hoatzin crop microbial communities from Cojedes, Venezuela - Epithelial fraction 12 v2 (version 2) | ecosystem: Host-associated > Birds > Digestive system > Esophagus > Crop | place...
GGGGGGTGGTGTGTGAAGGAGTGAGGCTAGCAAGTCTTTAAACTCATTTTATCTATGAATGAATGAAGACAGACAATCTAAGGTGAGCACTTGCAGACACGAGCTGTCTTGATTTTAGCCATCTCTGTGTGGATTAAAGGTCAAACACTTTTTGTCTAAATGATATACCAGTATCCCAAAGTAAGAATCCAGAAGGTTTTCTCTCATGGATGAAGAGACAAGTTTCTCCCAGCGTAACAAACAGCTGAAAAATGGAAACTAATAAATAATAAAGGTACAATTAAAGGAGAATAGTGAAACCTTCCTGAATTTCTAATCTGGAAATGGTGAACATCATGCCATAATGAGTTATTTTGGTGGAGGGCTTTTTTTACCTTCTTGTTGAGAGGTTTATTTGAAATATGTAACTTGAGGACTGGGCACAGTAATGGTTACTGCAACTAGGTATCTCTAAAACACATAAAGGATGCATTAACTGAAAATATTTAATGTTCTGAAAGTAGAGCTATGTGATGTAAGGCATTATAAAAAGTTGAAAAATTAGAGGGGGACTAAAGAAAGGCATGAGAATGTTTGGAACCTGGAAAGGAAAAACTTCTCAGTGAAAAATTTAAGGTGTTGAAATCCTGTAGTTTGCCAAACAGAAGCTCAAGGCCTGATTATTCCACAATAACTGTCACATAGGCTATAAAAGTCAATGTGGGATGCTTCTGTGTGTTGAGGTTGTTGAACGTAGTAGCAGATTTCTTTCTATCGTTAGCCAGACTAGCTAGATTAAAACCAATGCAGGTAAGAACACTCTCACTGCCATCATACGTAAAGGGAACAAAACAGCCACTAAAAGAGGCTTTCCAGTCTACTGAAGAAAGGCATAAAGCCAGCTAACTAAAGCCAAAAGGAAGATAAAAACAAGGCATCCGCTTTCAGCAGGGAGAAGAACTGACTTTTAATAGGAAGGACCTGAGAAACGGGTGGATTCTCTCTCTCTTGAAGTCTCTGATCCAATTTAAGCCCCATCTTGGATGACAGATGTTAGCCAAACACAACTTCTTGGCCTCATGACAGACACAAGTGTGGCCTTCAAACCCAGGTGAGGAGATTCTCTCTCCAAACATCAACACAACAACTGCGGGTTCCTCCCATGCTTGCTGCGTCTAAGCTGGAAATGTTCTGTAACACGCAATAAATACAACCGCAAATCATGAGGAATGTGTCACCACAGCAAAACCCGGCTGAAGACCAGGCTTCCTCGCTGGCCGCAGCAGCAGCCGCAGTGCCTTGCCATGTACCTTTCAGTAACTGTCACCGTGATGAAGAAGGACGCGAGGTATTTTGGACAGCGGGAAACAGCCACAGACACCATTTAAAAAATAAAAAGTTGACAAAATGTGCTAGCCTGAGGTAAAATTTCACTGAAACTTTGCTTGATTGTAGACTGTCCAATCTCCAAACATGCACATGCACTTTTGAAACCACTTTCTAGTGTTTTCATTAACCCGCAATTATTTCTGCAGTTTTTGAACAAGTCCTCCATGCGATTTTGGTATTTTCCAACGCTGTCTCAGACAGTTCTGTTTTAAAATAAAACCTGGGCAGGCTGTACGGCCGAGGGCAGGGTATCCGGGCTGTGCACAGGGATGCAGCAGGGCCAGCTCAGTGGGACCAGGGGGACAGACTATGGTTGCTTTAGCAGAGAACTTGGCTCGATATCAAAAGCAACGGGCTGCAAAGAAAACACAGAACAGAAATTGCAAGATGGGACTGACCTTAGCAAACACTGGCAAGTGAAGGGAACCACCTTCAGTGCTTGAACTGCCCAAGGGAAAAAAAAACAGAGAAAAAAAAAAAAATGTCTGTGACTTATTTTAGCACCAAGAGCCTGCAGGTGAATGACATGTCAAGACTGAAGTCTTCCTCCTCTAGGTCCCACTTGGGCTGCTTTATTTGTATAAAGAGAAACCATCAGCTCCTGCGGTTGTTGAGCCTCGGGGCATGGCGGGATGGCTGTGGCTGCCCAGGCAGCAATGCAACACCTCTGAGTGACCCAGCAAGCTCAGAAGCACCCTGGGGACACGGCTGGGGACTTGGAGCTTGCAGTGCTATGGTACAGACTGGAACAGCAAAGAGAAAACCTCAGGGCAGAGTTAAACATTGACTATTCCACCTCCTTCGCAGCTGCATGCCATCTCAGCCTGGGCCCGAGTCCTGACCGTGCCGCAGGGCGCAGAGCCGAGACATCGGGGTCCAGAGCAGGACCACTCCGAGGCAGGACCTGATTTCCAGGGAGCCTAGCAAGGTTCAGAATTTCTTTTCATTTTTTATGTTGATTTGGAAAGAAGAAATCAAAATTTTCCCTGACAGCCTCTCATTTGGAGAAGGGAATGACTGGCAGGGGGTAAGGCGGGGTGAGTTTTGTTTCAGCTGTATGGAAATATCTCACTTCAATATCAACTTCAAAATAAGCAAATTTCACAGCAATGGCACCAAACTTCAGAGCGTTTTGATCTGAATCCATAAAAATAGAACATTTCCCTTTTAGCCCTGAAATTCAGAATTAGCCCCAAATTAACTTCCACAAACCAAAAGTGAAGAGAAATAAATCTAACAGCTGTCACCGTTTCCAGCTTTACCCAGGCTTCATTTCCCTTCTCCTCCTGAAATGCTGGAAAAAAGATGGGCCTTGAAGCCATAAAGATCGAGCCATAAAAATAGCCATAAAGATGCTATCTCCATCCCTGGACAGGGATAATAGTTCCTCGGTGGTGACTGTAAATTCAGACAATTAGCATGCATCCAATGTTTTTGAGAACCCAAAATAAAAATGCTACGGAAGTCCATGTGATTGTCACTCGTGAAATGGTCAGGAGTTACTCGAGGTACAGGAAACCCAACCCAAGTTAGGAACTGAAGTTTCTTTACGAACACCGAATGCTGAGTGTATCAGGCAATGCTGACATTTTGGAAACACTTCAGGACAGGGGTTTTTTGCACACTTGTCTCATTTTGCACATTGCCTCGGTCTTACAGCCTGTGGCTTTCCAGAAGTTGACTGACTGCTACAAAAGCGTGCTCTCAGCTGTCAGATAAATTGCTGATTATTTCAGTCCTTCTTCCAAGGCTTTGAACATCCCGGTTCACTTGCAGGGAAGAAAAAACAGACTACCCCAAAAGAAACAGACCCAGGATGTTACTACAAGGCTGAATTTTACTTTGTGTTGCAGAAATCGCCCTGATCAGGGAAGGAACGTGTCCGAAAGAAGTCTGGAAAGCTCTGCTCTTTCACTAAAGATACAGACTATTGTGCAATAAGAACAACGGCGATGAGGTTCCTTTGACTCTTGCAAAATTGTCAAGCAGTGGCACCCACCCGTGAACTGAACACTAACTTTGGTCCTGCTCTATTACTGAATATTTTGCACTCTTAGAAAACAACACTTAAATTATGTGTGTACAAACAAAGAGGCAGCCTCCTCCAATTTTTGGTTTTAAGTGGGTTTGCCTGACAAGAGAAGTTAAGAATCACTGAAAACTTCCAGGCACTATTTCCTTTTCTATTGGAACCCTGGAGCTTCCACCACTGCTTATCAGACATGCAAACAATGACAGGATCATTCTTGAAGCCCGGTCATTTATTTAGGCTAGAAGAAAACCAGTTGAAAAAAATGTAATAGATTTTTCATTTTGCAAAAGATTGAGTTACACCATCTCTAAGGCTTGTTTGAAACTTATCTGAATCTTCAGGGACAAATTTAGACCCGATTAAAATCTCCTTTGCTTTGAACAAGGTTACGCTAGGGATACAGTTGTAGCTTTTAAGGTGGCAAAATTTGGCCAAAAATATTTAAAAATAAAAACCTTTCCTGCTTCTGTTTGATATTAAAGACTATTACAAATAGAAATCAAACTGAAATATTGAGGTCTAAGGGAAAGAAATATGGAGAGAATAATCTACCTAGAAAGGCAAATATCTGTTTTCACAGCCGTATTTCATCTCACCTACCTCAGGCTTCAGTCCAGCAAAGTAATTAAGCATGTGCTTCGTTTTTGGAAAGTGGGAAACTCGATCAATATTAAACAAACTACTAGACTGCTCGTACTAAAGCATGTGCTGAAGCAGTTTCTTAGACTGGGCTCCCAGAAAAACATTAATGACTTTTTTTTACAAAATTTATTTGGGACTGGACTTAATCCATACACTTTTTGACTGCAGTCAGTTCTCGTTTCGCGGGCTGTGCCTTGTAGCAGCTCTTATCCCACTTGTCCGTGCATCCTGCATGTGACAGTCACGGCTCTCCCAGGAAAGAGCCACCACCCTGTCCTTAGCAAGGTTCATCTCACATGTCTGGAAAGCGGTTAAAATTGTTTATGAACAAATACAAGTCAAGAGGTGGGGTCTGTCAGGGATCAGAGAGCAGCCAAAATCTTTAGTTCTCTATTTCTGGGTGTTTTCTCTAAAAGGTTTTTTAAACTCTTAACGAAAAAGTTGCTCCACGAGATCAACATGTATTAATTAGGTGAAAAACTGCTTTGCAAAGGCTACTTTATAATTATAGGATTTGAGCTGTGGCATAAAAAATATCAGATACGCTTTTTTGAAAAGAAGCAGATTATTATATTTAGAGCAAAGTCACCCCCACTTTTTCTCTGTCCCAGGATAGACATGAAAACACCTTTGAAAATTATTTTTTTCCCATAAGTATGGTTTCTTTCCCGGGTGTAAGTGTGTTCAAGTGAATGTAATTACATCTTGCATTCAACAAGACAAATATTTGATTTCATATTAATATGTTTTTTCTCCAGCTAGTGGTAAATGTGGCTTCGCGCACCAGATGCAGAACATTTTTAAGAACTGCGTGAAACCAATATATATTTATATGTTTATGTATATGTATGTGCATGTATATACATATATAAATGTAAATGCTTACCACAGAAGAGGGAAATATGCTCCTATATGTGAAACATTGTCCTCTCCCCTGTCAACTCATTCCATTTTTGTGGTAGAGAACAAAAACCATCAATGTTTCTGATCACTATGGCATTGTCGCAAAAGGAAATCACAGACACCGATGCCCGTGGAAGAGGTTTACCCACCCTGTTGATGCCCTGTCAATCTGAATCACACCGATTGTATTTTACAGCCAGTAAGTGATCAGGTTTGACCCACAAACTGGACACCCAACCCAACAATCAGCAAACATCAGAGAAGTAGCCAACAAGGAAACTTGGAGAGATGCTATTGAGTACAACTGTGTCTGTAGGAGTCGGGTGTAACAGTGAGACTGCATTAGAGAAAAAGCATCCAAAGACGCAAACTTCTTGCTGTCCTCCCTGCCCAAGCACGAAGTCGGCTTCTGACAAATCCTTTAACAGACTGGGCAGAAGTCGGGTTGCAAAGACCTCCTCTTGCGACTGAGTGTTAATGAAATGCAATGGAAAACTTATGCTGAAATATTTAATTGACAAGTTTCGTGCTTTGACTCTAGACTTGCACTCTTCGAAAGCTACACGGCATTAATTTTACAGTCTTCTCTAGAGGTTTTATTGATGTTGTCATCTGAAAGTTGCATTGATAAATGATCTAATTTAAAGACAAGCCCACATAAAGAAATATATATCAGTGACTTAATGTAAACCACTATTTTCATTGTACCTGGTATCAGATGTCCATGCTTATAAGGGATTATTCTTTCAGATAAGCACACAGAGCAGCATGTGAATGCATGTCTCTTCTCTGGTTAAGAGATTCAGGAATAACCTCACCAGTTTTATAGACTCAGTAAAATTTAAAAAGAAGAAAAATTCTTATCTCTGGAGGGTACTTCTACTAATTTTTTTTTAAATACTTTTACCACCAGAAACTCATGACTATAAACATCAACACAGCTAATCAAAAAGCTTATATCCTCACATTTAAGCACCACCGTGACTTCCAGAGTGATGGGTATGTAAAGTCTTCTTCAGAGTTGCAGTCCATCATGTGAAATTCAAGTCACAGATTGCCCTCAACAACACAGACATTTGCCAAATGGAACAAGACATAATCTATGGAAAACTACTAGCAAGTGAAAGAGGAACGTGGCCATAATTATGCTTTGGAATCTAGATTTTAGAATAGCATTAAGCCAGGATATCTCTGAATTCACACACTGCTACCTTCAAGCCACATCAGTAGATTCTTTTTCCAAAACTAATATGCCGTACTTTTAAATTGAATTGCATGATCCTTTTTCCCATTTTCACAGTTCATGATTCAATAGCAGCTTTAGTAATGAACAGATAATTAAATTTTCACTTCTCAGCCCTGATGCTTTGTTTATTTAACAAGCCTGATTAAGAAATAAGTAGCCCACTACTTGGTATCACTCCAGCCATTTCCAGCATCTCATTATGTTTATTGTAACAACACATATCCAACCCACCAGGAGTAGCAGGGAGACTCCAGAGAAATACCATCCTTCGGTTTAGTAGCGCCAATCAAAGAAAATGTTGGTTTGTTTGAATTAGGGAAGGGAAAGCAGAGGAAAAATAAACTGCAAACCAAAGTATGTTCCTACTTGTGGTACTTTCCCCTGGATTAAGCAAGAGATCCAGCACAACTTTAAATCATAAACGATAAAGATAGAAGAGCTTACTCATCTAACTTGACTTAGGTAGCCAGAATGCCATTGTGACAAACAACACCAGGCCCATAATGCAGCCCTTCTTGATCTGCTCTAAGTAGGGAAAGAAAAACTGGTGCTGAAAGTGTAAACCAACAAGAATCGTACCCTCAGTGCAGAAATCACACTTAACAGGCCATGTTCAGATAACGTTTATTCCCCTCTGTTCCTTTTCCATTGCCACACCTGTCTGGAACCAGAAAGAAAATTACTGATGCCACAAAACTCTTATCCTCCTTATTCCAACAAAATTCAACAAACAGAACCAAATTCTCTTCCCAGCTATGAGAAAATAATATCTTCACCAAAGCAAACAGTAATACCCAGGGCTTTGGGGATGAGGTTGATGAGGTCTATCTGTTTGCTCTAAGATTATCTGCTTCCAGTGAAGCTCCTCCTAGAGATCCTGCTGGGTTCAGCACAGCCTCTCTCCTATCCTAAATGCTATTTATCTTTCCATGTGATGTGATTCTCTAGATAAGTAACAGAGGAAATAGCACATTCACCTTCAGCTATCCATAGTAGGTGCCAGTGCCACACAGAACCTCTCTTGATGGTATTCCGTCTTTATACAGACACAAATGCATTTCTAGCTTCTACTCACGAACACGAAAGTATTTTACATTCACTTATCGCTCCATTCAGTATCATTTCCCCTTAACAGAAGTGAGCTGAGGTACATTTCTGTAACTTAAAGACAGGAAACATCTCTCTCATTCCCTCACTCCTTCCGATCTACAGACAACGTCTCACTGTCTGCTCTGCATAGTCTTGATTCAAACATCATTGGGAAAAAAAGAAATTGATCAGTGATCTTTGCACTGATTCCCATTATCAGAGTATCACATCAGTGTTTAGCCTGAGGAGCACTGAGCTGTGTAAACACTTTTTTGGGCTTCGTGGGAGAAAATAGTAGGGTTCACTAAACTGCTGCAAGGGAAAAATGTTGTAATTATTAAACCAAAATATGTAACTCAGCTAGCTTATGTAAATAGCCTCATGCCCAAAGTCAGCAGTCATTTTTCTATATGTGTCTTTATCCCATTACAGACTAACAAGAATGTAAAGGATGACAGTAGAAAGTATATCTAAGAAGAAACCTCAGTATGCCAGTGTAAGTTGCATAGTGAGTGTATGAAATGATATAAAATCTAGTTCCTTAAGCAAAATGGTATGAAATGAATGGCAGGCCACTTTGTGCAGAGAGTTGTATTTGGCTGTGGGCTGCTCAAGCCAGAGCTGTGAATGCAGCCAGTCAAGAAAAGTGGGCAACTCCAGGAAAATTCAAGGAGTACAGGGAAAAGGCTGAGCCCTGGATGGGAGCCAGATAAATCTTGTTGAGGAAAAACAAATATCTCTGCTGGATGTCATTCAGAGATACTGCTATTAAGCTGGTATTTCCCAGTGAAGCTTGTAATCACAACTGAAGCCTCCTGCAGCAGCAACTACTTGTAGCTATACAAAACCGAATCTGTGTTCAGGAATGCAGAAAGGTATCTAAGGAAATATCCCAGATTTTGCTAAAAACAAGAAAGCACCACCTACATGACTTGTTAAGCTGCTTGATCCTCAATACTTGTTCAATTACCAGTGCAGTATAATTCTATATATATTCTACAGTGTGCTTCTATTATTTCTTTCATCCTGACGCAGGAAATCTGCAGGGTGCTCACAGCCGTCAGCCTCAAGCAGCAGCACCAGCAACGTGACACGAGACCTTCTGTCAGGACAAGTAAACATTAGTTAGGTCGTCTCCATTTTTCTCCTCCCACTCATGAAATCAAGGTGGATTCAATGATACACAAGTATTCTTTTCCTTTAAAGATTTAATTCCCCTCTGCGGTGCCCAACAGGTCACCTCGGAGGCACAGACCAGTTACACACACAGAAACCTCCCCAGATGTGCAGGTAACGACGGTGGTGGCAAACTTTCACCATACGCTTGCGCCGCTTTTACATTCTTCCCATGGCATCTGGTATCGATCGCTGCCAGACACTAAATGGAGCCATCAGCAGCCCCGGTACAACTTCTCCCATGTTCAAGTGATGGAACCCAAGAAGTAACACAGGTTACTTCCAACGCTGGGCACCTCACTGGAGGAGTCATCATGGCTGGCAAACAGTCAACAGAGAGCATCGAAATATGGCTGACACTGTCTGATCATATTGAGCAATTATCAGATTTTACAACACTAAGCACCTGAACCAGCCTGGAAACAAACTTAGGAACTGTGGCTTTTCTGCTGACTTTTTCATCTATACAAACATGAATTTCTTTTTTTTTTTTTTTCCTCTTTTTTAAAAGTTAGCAGGATAAAATATCGGACTGTGCAGAATGACTGGCTGCTATATTTAACTCAGACAAACACATAACAAATCACTATTCTGCAGAAAGAAGGCACACCTCATAGGCTATATTTTTTTTTCTTGAGACCTGGATGTAAGACCACAACCCTCTAAATAATCCTCCAGAAATAAACCAATGAAATGTTCCCTGTGACAACAGACACAGTATTATACCTGCAGCTGGTAAATGTTTCCACAGTTCAACCACCTTTCCTTTTCGTTTCCAGTAAAAATTTGATCCCAGGGGAAAGAGTCAGCAGCTAGGATTTTAATTACTTTTCTGCAATAACGCAGAATGGAGAGTAGCATTTTTTTAATGTTACTGATGTATTCTACTTTTCTTCTCATTCTTGAAGGGGAGGACAGAGGACAGTTCACAGCAAAGGCAGACACCCTATGGAGAACCTTCCCTTTTGTTTCTGATATCTCTCAACCCTTCGTTATTTGCTCTTCCCCTACAGTCCAGAGACACAGTATCGTGACAGTTCAATGAGGACTTCAGAGAACATCGTCTCTGCAGCACTGTTGGCTCAGTCTTCCCGACTGGACTATGAGCAAAGCATACTGATGATAGCACCTTGTTTGCCTCAGACTAATACTTAAGGGGCCATGAAACTGGGGACTACTATAAGATTCAAATGTAAATCCAGTATTTGACTATGAAAACATTCTGAAGTCAGAAGGACAAATCCCCTCACTTATGAGATTGCTTTTAGAAGTTGTTCGGTAGCCTGTTTGATTTAAATAAAAAAAAACAACTAGGGTAGTTCTGATTCAGCTGGTTTGAGTTTTCATCTATTTCTGTTGTGCTTTCAGACTTTGACATTTCCTTTTCTGCCACGAGAACTAGAAATTTTCTTTCAGGTAAAAGATAATACTGGTGTTATTTTTGCTGATTTCAGCAGGGTGAAAAGGAAATAAGCTCACACACATAACCATATATACACATATTTATATGCATAATATACATATATATATGTCTGTTCACAGTCACACAAATACGCTGCCAACTCCAGACACACAATGTTGCAAGTGTTGAAGTATTGAAGTATAGTTCTGATTTTTATGATGTATTCCCCTGAAAGCATGCTGAATCCCATCTTCCCTGCTCCAGCACAACACACTTCTGCCAGAAGGCACATTAGAGCTCCTTCCCCAGGCAAGCGGTGGGAAAAGAGACAACACTATCTGCCCAGTAATGACTCCGAGAGCAGGAATTGAGCGGAGCAGAGCTGGAAGCTTCAGAGCTGCTGGGAAATTTGCTCTGGAGTGTGTGAGTGATGGACAAGTAGAGCAGCCACACAAGTGGAAAATAAATGTTTCCTGTTTGGATAAATCCTTTCCACTTATCCCATTATTCTAAGAGGTTTGTCTGGTCAATCTTCATCTCATTTTGCTGGAGGGCCATGTGTAGAGTTCTGAGATTTCCAGTGCAGGAGTCCCTGGCAAGGGAAAACACAGTCCCATAAACACTGTTGTACTCCCGTGCTGTGCTGGTAACAGCTTCTCAGAGTTTGATTTCTTAGTGGACTATCCAGGAAGAGAAGTGGGGAATGACCAGGGAAATGAAGTAGCATGAGAACCCCAATTTCCTTTCAAATGACTTTGCCCCATGAATTTCACTTTTGCAGTATATCAATGTATCCAGCGTCCTGCCTTGACACTTAAGTGGACATTGTATTTTTCTTCTGGGATCTCCATGCATACATATATATATGTCATTTCCTTTTTCTCTAAAGCTAGAGGCTTAGAAATACCTTAAACATAACCTGCTTTCGATTTCTGTAATAACTATGATTTATATTAATGCTGTTTTATAACTAGCTACCCTCTGCCCTGTACACATAAACTAGAACTGTGTTCCCAAATTTTGAAATGAGACTTCAGGATAATAAAGCTTGCAATACTGCAGCCTTTCTTTGTCAATATATTACCCCTCATCCAACCCACAAATTACCACTTAAAGCCTTTGCTTCTAAAATTCGAAAATATCTTTTTTCAGTGTTCTTATTCGGATGTGGTTTGATATTGACATTCAGGAAATGCAAGCCTGATGATGTCTAATGGCCATATCTAATAATCAAAAATGTAGATATTGCTATGAAAAGCGGTGCTAATTGATTTATATTTTATACTGTAACGAACACAGGTTTAAGCCCAAAAGTTAGACCTAATAACAGTAGAAACAAGTTTCAAGAGACCAAATACTTTGTGTTAAAATGCAGTGAATGCTCGCTTCAAGTTTCTTTGAAAAGTGTTTACTCATTTCATTTTAATACGCAACTCTGATCCTGCAGAATTGCAAGTAACTCGCAATCTCATAGCCAGCGAGATCTACATGCATGGCTTAGTTTGGGTTGGAAAGCATTTGTCAATCAAATAGATTCCTAAGACGATGTGTGTGTCAAACCCAAGAAGAGAAATGAATGCTGACAACTTCAAAATTGGAAAATATCTTTCCGTAATAATAAAACGCTAACTGCTGGGTCTAACTTAGGGTACTTAGGCTTTCAGCAGTCCCTAAAGTATCTAACATTCAACAAGATATTTCAAAATAGCAATATTTCACTCTTATGGTAGCAGGGTATGCTGTCCTGTGTGAGGAGCATCCCGTCCCTCGCCCGTGGCCAGACAACATGCTTGTTGTTGGTCCGTATGTCCTCTGCCACTGGCAGCTCCAGTGCTCGCAGGGGCTCCAGCCCCGTCCTGGCAATCTGACTGCAGAGGGCACTTCATGAACATTTGAAAATTTATCTGCATATCTTTTTTTTATAATTCCTTTTTCCCACTGTTTTTCTATGAATAAGATGGGAACCTTAAGAAATCATATTCCTAGGGCACTTGGATGGGAGTCGGGCGCCGTGGTTTCCCAGCTCGGTTCGGGTTCCTGCTGCTGCTGCTGCAGTCCGCAGTTCACCAGGTTGGTTGCCCAGTATTTCAGCGCCAGAGCCCCGTGCTCCCTGGAACCTGATCATCAAACATGCTTTTTGCTTTTTTGCTGTTTCCTTTTTTTTCCCATGGTGGGGATACAAATATCTTTAATTCGCTAAACTCCTAATAAGAGTTCTCCTTTTACCAACAGAGTCCCTGACTTCAAAGGTAAACTCTGGAAACACAACCTCTCGTGCTGTACGCTGTTATAACTCCTCAGAGTTTGCAATCAGGGAAGCACAAAAGCTTACGCTGCCTGAAGACATGCCGTACAATGTTCACACACATTCAAATTTATGGTATATGTGAAAGGCTGTATCTATTGATCTGCTCAAGCTACCACTGTTCCTTTGTCGTATGTCTTCAAAGTTCCCTGCCCACTGTTCTCCTGCATTCCAGGAGGAAGCAGAGATCCAGAAATGAGCACTGTAGAAATGAGCATGTCTTAATCCCCCGCTCGCATGTTCTCTCTGGCCAACAAACATTTTTGTTTGTAATATTTATGATACTGGAGTTACCAGCTCTTTCCTTACTTGTAGGTTGCTACGATGAAAGGAATAATTGTACAAGCAGAAACAGTGAAACAGCCAGAAAAGCTGCAGACCTTGAGACACAGGGACTCCGCACTGAGGAGTACAGCAGCTTCAAACAATTCTTCATGCACTTTTTCCCATCCCACTGCGGGATGCTAGCACATCTCCTACGAGGAGAGGCTGAGGGAGCTGGGCTTGTTCAGCCTGGAGAAGAGAGGGCTGCGAGGGGACCTTAGAAATGCCTCTAAATATCTGCAGGGTGGGGGTCAGGAGGACGGGACCAGACTCTTTCCAGTGGTGCCCAGCGACAGGACAAGGGGCAACGGGCACAAACTGAAGCCGAGG